>Ga0129342_1000406_pt1 | contig 18279 bp, 17 predicted proteins | sample CPBDNA_5_FD_94426 | JGI IMG/M metagenome (GOLD analysis project Ga0129342, IMG submission 94426) | Freshwater to marine salinity gradient microbial communities from Chesapeake Bay, USA - CPBay_Sum_15_0.2_DNA | ecosystem: Environmental > Aquatic > Marine > Coastal | place: USA: Chesapeake Bay...
CCCGTGGCCGTCACGGACGCGATGACGGGGCCGAGGTCCAGCGGCCGCAGCGAGCGCAGGTCGAGGACGGTCGCCTCGACGCCGTCCGCGGCCAGGGCCTCGGCCGCATCCAGGGCCACCGCGCAGCCCCGCGAGTACGACACGATCGTCAGGTCCCCGCCCGTGCGGCGCGGCACGGTCCCGGCGAAGGCGGCGTCGACCTCGGCCAGCGAGCCGCGGACCTCGACGGGACCCTCGGCCTTGTAGAGCAGCTTGTGCTCGACGAGGACCACGGGGTCGGGGTCGTTGATGCTGGCGAGCAGCAGGTCGTGGGCGTCCTGCGGGGTCGAGGGCGCGACGACCTTCAGGCCGGGGACGTGGGCGAACCAGGCCTCGAGGCTCTGCGAGTGCTGCTCGGCCGCCCCCGTCCCGCCGCCGCCCGGCAGTCGCAGCACCATCGGGACCGTGACGTTGCCGCCGTACATGAAGTGCAGCTTCGCCGCCTGGTTCACGAGCGGGTCCATCGCGTTCACGACGAAGTCCGAGAACTGCATCTCGATGACCGGCCGCATCCCGGTGATGGCGGCCCCGACCGCCATGCCGACGATGATGTCCTCGCTGATCGGCGTGTCGCGGACCCGCTCGGCGCCGAACTCTCCGAGCAGTCCGTCGGTGACGCCGAACGCACCGCCGTACACGCCGATGTCCTCACCGGCGAGGAACACGCGGGGATCCTCGGCCATCGCGACGCGCATGGCCGCGTTGATGGCGCGGGACGTGCTCATGACCTCGGCCATCACGCCACCGCCGCGGTGGAACGGCCGGCGTACGCGGCACCGTCGAGGTCGTCGACGGTCGGCTCGGGGCTCCGGACCGCGCGCTGGACGGCGTCGCGGAGCAGGTCGCGGGCCTCCGCGCGGACCGCGTCGACGTCCTCGGCCGTCAGTCGACCCGAGGCGACCGCCGCAGCCTCGAACCGGTCGACCGGGTCCCGCTCGTTGCGCCACGACTCGATCTCGTCGAGGGTCCGGTAGAGGTTCCGGTCCGACTTCGAGTGCCCGCGGTAGCGGTAGGTGACGGCCTCCAGCAGCGCCGGACCGCCGCCCGCCCGCACGCCGGCGACGGCCTCGGCGGCCGCGGCGTGCACGGCGTCGAGGTCGTTGCCGTCGATGCGCCGGCCCTCGATCCCGTACGCGGCGCCACGGGCCGCGACCGACCCGCCCGCGGTCGACGAGTCCTGGGACATCGACATGCCGTACTGGTTGTTCTCGCAGAGGAACAGCACCGGCAGGCCCCAGACGCCCGCGAGGTTCAGCGCCTCGTGGAACGAGCCCTCGTTCGCGGCGCCGTCCCCGAAGAAGCAGACGACGACCGCGTCCCGGCCCTGCATGCGCATGCTCAGCGCCGCGCCGGCCGCGATGGTCATCGACCCGGCCACGATGCCGTTCGCCCCGAGGTTGCCGGCGTCGACGTCGGCGATGTGCATCGAACCGCCCCGCCCCCGGCAGTACCCGTCGACGCGGCCCAGCAGCTCGGCCATCATCCGCATCGGGTCGGCACCATGGGCGAGGCAGTGGCCGTGCCCCCGGTGGGTCGACGTGATGAGGTCGCCCTCCTCGAGGGCGCCGCAGACACCGACGGCGACCGCCTCCTGTCCGATGGAGAGGTGGTTGGTCCCGTGGAGGAGCCCGCGCGAGTAGAGGTCCTCGAGGGCCTCCTCGAAGCGGCGGATCGTCCACATCGTCGTGAGCGCGGCACGGGCGCCCTCGGGGGTCGAGGGGTCGACGCGGGGCATGGCGGGAGCTCCTGAGGTGGTTCCGGCGGTCAGGCCCGGGCCGCGTCCTGCACGGCCCGGAGGCGGGCGATCGTCGACGGGACGGTCTCGACGGCGTCGGCCGGGACGGGCTCGCCCTGCTGCACCGGGCGGGTCACCGTCGCCCCCTCGGCCAGCCCGAGCAGGAGCAGTCCGTCGGCCTCGGCCAGGGGGTACGTGACCCCGCGGACGTGCCGACCGCCGATGCCGTCGAGGACGTCGCCCGGCGCGAGGTCGCGCTTCGCGGTCGCGACGACCTCGGCGACCCAGTGCTCGGACTGCAGCGCCGGACGACCGTCGAGGACGGCCGTGATGACGGCCCGGGGGGCCTCGATGCTGGCGAGGTGGAACGGTCGGTACAGCGTGAAGAACGGGCCGGGGCCCATCGAGAGGTACGTCATCTCCTCGGCGACGGTCGCGTCGTCCGACGTCACGACGACGAAGACGCCCGGCGCCGGGCCGAACGCGTAGTCGACGCGGCCCGGTGCCGAGAGGACCCCGCCGTGCGAGGCGGGGACGAGGGTCGAGGCCAGCTCGGGGACCTGCGCGGTGACGCCGTGCATGCCGACGCGGTCCGGCGGCAGTCCGGTGGCGTTCGCGAGCGCGACCATCTCGATCATGGTCTTCGAGCCGTCCTGGAAGCTCGCGAGCATCTTGGGGTTCATGTGCTTCCGGGCCGCCTCCTCGGCGCAGGTCTCGGGGGTGGCGGTCGGGATGAAGGGGTTGTTCTTGCCCTTGCCGGCGCAGACGACGTCGAACGCCATCTCCTCGGCGAGGTCGAACAGCTCCTTGGCGCAGACCGGCTCGTCGCCGTCGGCGATGGAGTAGACGACGCCGGACTCGCGGGCGATGTCCGCCAGCGCCAGGCCCGCGGTGACGTCGGTCTCGACGTTCAGCATGACGACGTGCTTCCCGGCGCGCATCGACCGCTCGGCGACCTGGGCGCCGATCTCGGGCACGCCGGTCGCCTCGACGACGACGTCGACGTCGAGCTCGGCGGCCGCGGCGGCGTCGGTCAGGGCCGCGCCCCGACCGGCCTCGATCGCCGCGGCGGCGCCGGACTCCGTGGTGGCGGCGTCGGGACGGCCGGCCACGCGCATCGCGTGGGCGGCGCGGTCGGGGTCGACGTCGACGGCGAGGGCCAGCTCGAGGCCGGGGATGCGGCCGACCTGGGCGGCGAGGCCGCGGCCCATCTGCCCGGCGCCGACGAGGGCGACGCGGACGGGGCGGCCGGTGCTGCGTTCGAGCTCGCGCAGACGTTCCAGACGGGTCATCGGGAGCCTCCTGGGGCGACGATGGTGATCTCGTCGCCGGGGACGAGGGCCGGGAGCGGACCCTCGGTGGCGCAGACGTCGCCCGGGAGCGCGGCGGCGGTCTCACCGTTGCGCTTCAGGACGAGGTGGCCGAGGTTGGACAGGTTCTCGTTCGCGACGTCGCCGACGGCGAGCACCTCGATGCGCTCGTCGCGGATCACGACGACGTCGCCGGGGGCCAGGCCACCGGTGGTGGTGTCGGCCCGGTGGACGACGGAGACGTCCGCGAGCTCCTCCGGGACACCCTCGCCGAACAGCACGAGGATCCCGGCGGAGCGGAACTCCTCCGCCATCTCACCGACCGACACCACCACCGAGTGGTACTTCACCTGACCTGCGGTCACACTTCCTCGACGTTGTCCGGCTTCACCCCGGAGACGAACTTGTCCTCCGTGATGAACCGGGCGAGCGGCCCGGCGGGCGACGTGGGGTGCACGTCGATCGTCATGACGCCCTTCATCGGGTAGACCCCGACGCGGGCGGTGCCGCCGCAGTCGATGACCGCGCACGCCATCCGGTCGAACTTCACGGTCGACTTGAAGGCGTCGAACGCCTCGCCGCCCGTGAGGTCGGCGATGCGCTGTGCGACCGGATGGATCCCACCGCCCGTGATGCAGGCGATGATCGGTCGGTCGTCGGAGGGCGCGATGGTCAGGGGTCCACCCCAGCCACCCGAGCCCTTCGAGACCTTCACCTTCCTGTACTCGGCCATGCGTTCCTCCGTGATGGTGTGCGGGTCGACCTCAGGAGTAGAGGCCGATCGAGAACACGTACGCGATGATCACCGAGATCGGCCCGGTGATCAGCCGGCTGAACAGGATCGCCGGCACGCCGACCTCGACCGTCTCCGGCTCGGCCTCGCCCAGCGAGAGCCCGACCGGGATGAAGTCGCAGCCGACCTGCGGGTTGATCGCGAACAGGGCCGGGAGCGCGTACTGCGGCGGGATGTTCCCGTCCGCGATCTGCGTGCCCAGCAGGACGCCGATGATCTGCGCGATGACGGCACCGGGGCCGAGCAGCGGCGAGAGCACCGGGATGGCGATGATGACCGAGAGGACCAGCAGGCCCGCCAGCGAGGACGCCAGCGGCGACAGGGTGTTGGCGAGGAGCTCGCCGATCCCGGTCGCGTTGATGATCCCGACGATCAGCCCGACGAACGCGATGAACGGGAGGATCGTGCGGATGACGACGTCGATGGCGTCACGGCCCGCCTGGTACATGCGGCCGACGACCCCTCCGACGCCCCGCCCGACCTTCTCGAGGACGCTGTTGAGACCTTCCATGTTCCCGCCCTCCTCAGGCCGTCGCGGCGGCGGCCTCGCGGCGCGCCGACATGCGGTCGACGATGAACTGCGTGACCAGACCGCGGATGTAGATCACGATCATGCCCACGATCAGGTACCGCAGCGCCAGCTGGCCGAGGCCGAAGCCGAGCGCCTCGACACCCGCGGCGATGCCGAGGTAGACGAAGAGCTCACCGGCGTTGGCGTGCGGGAACAGCCCCGTGATGGGGTGGACGAACGAGACGGCCGCGTCGTAGAACGCCGGCTTGTTCCGCTCGGGGACGAACGTGCCCATCGAGTAGCACATGGGGTTCGTCAGGGTGAAGACCGCCACCACCGGGAGTGCGAGGTAGCGGATGAAGGTGTACTGGACACCCTCGCGGCCGGCGAGCGCCGCGAAACGGTCCAGTCGGTCCTGGCCGATGAAGGACACCAGCGCGTTCACTGCTGTGAGGAGGATGATCAGCGTCGGCAGGATGCCTCCCGCGACGGCGACGAACCACTCACCTCCCAGCTGGAACACGCCGATGAACCACTCGGCTGCCTCTGCAGCTGCATCCATCGTTGTTTCCCTCTCCCTCTCATGAGTGGCGGCGGAGGGACGCCCTGCCGGGCGCCCGCCCCGTCGCCGTGGGTCCTGCGGTGCTAGGCGCCATCCGGCGCCTCCCCGAGCAGCGTCCGGGCCGCCATGGCGGCCGCACGCGCGCGGCGGTCGTCGGACGGGTCGTCCGCGAGGTCGCGGAGGACCCGTCCGGAGAGCTCGGCGACCGGCTGGGGTCGCGCGAAGACGGTGAGGCCGGACAGCTCCACGGCCTCGACGATGCGGTCGTCGCGATCGGCGGTCAGCGCGACGAGCGTGCGGCGCTTGAACCGGCTGGTGCCCGAGGTGCCGATGGCGGTCTCGCCGCCGGCGCGCATCCGGTTCACCGTCCGCATGAACACGATCGACTGCTGGTACGTCGCGTAGAGCTGCAGCGCCCAGAGCGCGGCGAACACGGCGAAGAACCCGAGGAACCGGCTCATGCGGCGACCGCCGTGTCGTCCAGCGCCAGCACGGCGCCGGCGGTGGCCGTGTCGGTGACGAGGACGTCGACCAGCCCGCCCCGGACCGCCCCGAGCACGCCGGCGGCCTTCCCCGGCCCCTGGGCGACGCCGACCCGGCAGGGGATCGCCGCCAGCTCCTCGAGCTCGAGCGCCAGCACGCGGTCACGCAGCGGCGTGTCGACCTGGCGGCCGTCCTCGCCGTAGAACCGCGCGAGGATGTCACCGGCCGGCGCGGCGCGGTCGAAGGCGGCCCGGTCCTCCTCGTCGAGGTGCGTCGACTCGAGGAGCTGGGCCGCGAACCCGCTGCCGAACCCGCCGATGCCGACCAGCGCCACGTCCGCGGTCCGGGCCTTCGCGAGCTGACGGGCGATGGCCCGCGTCCGCAGCAGCTCCCGGGCCGCGGCCGCGGAGTCGACGATCGCGGGGGCCGGCAGGTAGGAGGAGGTCCCGCCGAGCCGCTCGGCCAGCCCGCGGGCCAGCTCGTTGCCCGAGAGCTCGCGGCTGAGGTGGAGGTCGCCGCCGGCCTGGACGACCTCGACGTCGAGCCGACGGCTGGGTGCGACGCTGCGGACGACGGCCGAGAGGCTGCGCCCCCAGGACAGGGTGATCCGCATGCCGTCGCTGAGGCCGGCGACCAGCCAGTCGGCGGCGAGCCGGGCGACCTCGCGGACGCCGCGGTCCTCACCGGCGTGCACGACGGCCTCGCGCAGGCCGAAGCGCCGGACGAGCAGTCGCTCGGACGCCTCGTCGCGGGCGGGGGGCCGGGCGATCTCGATGCGGACGATGCCCCGCTCGCGGGCCGCGGTCAGCATGCGCGAGACGTTGGACCGGGTCGAGCCGAGGTCCCGGGCGATCTCGGCCTGGCTCTGGTGCTCGAGGTAGTACCGGGTGGCGACGTCGACGAGGACCTCGGTGCGGCGAGGACCCGGCATCCGCTCCCCCTCGTCCCGGCGCCGTGTCGACGGACACGACCCCCGGCGGGACCGTCGCCGCGCCTCCCCGCGCGGCGGCGACGTCGTCACCATGGTGACGACCCCCGGGCGACCGGGTCCGCCGTGGTCGGAGTCTGCCGCCGCGGCGCGTCAGCCGTCAAGCACGTGTCACGGAGGTGACGACCGCGACGACCGGGGTCGGAGGACCCGGACGCGGCTCAGATGCCCTGGGACTCGCGGAGGATGTCGTCGACGAGGGCCTCGGTCTTCTCGAGGTCCTTGCGCAGCGCCGCGGACAGCTCGGAGAGCAGGATCTGCTTCGCCTTGGTCAGCATCCGCTTCTCACCGGCCGAGAGCCCGCGCTCCTCGCCCTGGGTCGAGAGGTTCCGGACGACCTCGGCCACCTGGTAGATGTCGCCGGAGCGCAGCTTCTCGTAGTTGGCCTTGAACCGGCGGGACCAGTTCCCGGTGGCCTTCCCCTCGGGCTCGCGGAGGACGTCCAGGACCTTCTGCGACTCGCGCCGCGAGACGACCTTCCGGATGCCGACCTCGGCGCAGGAGTCCGCCGGGACCATCAGGGTCAGGTCGACCAGGCTGAACCTCAGCACGAGGTAGTCGCAGACCTCGCCCTTGAGCTCGCGCTGCTCGGTCCGCTCGATGACGGCCGCACCGTGGTGCGGGTACACGACCGTGTCACCGACGCTGAACGCCATGGAAGGCTCCCCGACGAGGGCCGGGCACGCGTCCCGACCGAGCTCCGGGGGTGAGGGTACCGGTCCGGGCGGGACCGGCTCCCGGGCCCGCCGTGGGGCCCGGGGACGGCCTCAGACCCCTCGTGGGGCCAGCTGGTCCCGGCGGCGGCGCAGGCCGTCGCGGATGGCCCGGGCCCGGGCCGCCCCGACCCCCTCGACGTCGCCGAGGGCGCTGGCCGAGGCCTCGAGGATCGCCGGGAGCGACCCGAAGTGGCCGACGATCCGGTCCACGACCGCGACGGGGAGCCGCGGCAGCCGGCCCAGCATCCGGTACCCGCGCGGGGTGACCGTCCGGTCGAGGTCCGCCGTGTCGTGGCCGAGGATGCGGACGATCCGCTCGGCGTCCAGCAGATCGGTCGCGTGGAGCGCCGCGAGCTCGGCCAGCGGCCGGGCCGGACGTCGCCGGCGGTCGGCCAGGTAGTCGCGGACGGTCCACTCTCGGACGCCGGCGACCGGGAGGACGAGCTCCTCCAGCTGGAGGGCGATCATCCGGCTCTCCTCGCCGAGCTCGACGATCAGCCCCTCGGCCTCGTCGGCGATGCGGCGGAGCATCTCGACGCGCTGCAGCACGCCGGCCACGTCGCGCAGCGTCGCCTGGTCCTCCATCTCGCGGACGGCGAGCGCGTCGACGACCTCGTCCAACCGCGTGCGGTACCGCTCGAGGGTGGACATGACCTGGTTCGCCCGGGAGAGGACCGTCGCGACCTCCTCGACGACGTACCGGACGCCGTCGAGGTAGAGGCTGACGATCCCGAGCGACTCGGAGACGGCGACGACCGGCCGACCGGTCTGCCGGGCCGTCCGCTCGGCGCTGCGGTGCCGGGTCCCGGTCTCGCTGGTCGGGACGGCCGCGTCCGGGACGAGCTGGACGTTCGCCATCAGGACGCGGTCGGCCTCGGCGTCGACGACGAGCGCCCCGTCCATCTTCGAGAGCTCGGCGATCCGCTGCCCCGTGGCCGGGACGTCGATGGCGAACCCGCCCGAGCAGATCGCCTGGACCTGGGGCGTCGAGCCGAGGACGATCAGCGCGCCCCGCTCCGCCCGGAGGATGCGCTCGATCCCGTCGCGCAGCACGGTCCCCGGCGCCAGCAGGGAGAGGACCTCCCGCCGCACCGCCTCCGGACCGGTCGCCTCCGTCGCCATCGCGCCTCCTCGCGCCGCAGCCTAACGACGCGGACCCGCCCCGGCCCGCAGCGCGGCCGCCGTCGCGGCGAGGTCGGCGGCGTCGGCCGCCGGGTCGGGGGCCGTCGCGGTCAGCGCGACGTCGGTCCGGGTCCGGGCGACGCCCTCGACCTGGGCGAGGAAGCCGTGGTGCCCGCCCCGCGCCGGGTCCTCGAGGGTCCCCGTCGCGTGGAGCAGGACGAGGTGCGCCGCCCGGTCGCCGTCCTTGCGCCGCAGCACCCGGCCGAGCCGCTGCACCAGGTGGCGGCGCGTCCGGAACGCCGAGAGGGCCAGCGCGACGTCGGCGTCGGGCAGGTCGATGCCCTCGTCGAGGACGCGGGCCGCGACGAGCGCGGCCAGCCGACCCCGGTCGAGGCCGGCGATGCGGCGCCGACGCTCGGTCGCGTCCAGACCGCCGTGCACGGCCGCGGCCCGGACGCCGCCACGACGCAGCACCGCGGCGACGTCCTCGGCCTCGGCCACCGTGTCCGTGAACGCCAGCGTCCGCCGGGCGGCCAGCGCCGGGGCGAGGACGGCGACGGCGTCCCGCTTCCGCGCGGCACCGGCCGCGAGCGCCCGACGCTCGCGGACCACCGCGAGGTACTCGCGGGCGGCCCGGACCTGCGGGCCGTCGCCCCGACCGCCGCGCTCGGCCTCGGCGACGATCGCCGCCAGCGCCCGGAGCAGCTCGCGCGGAGCGCGGGGCAGCGCTCCGGTCGCGGCCAGCGCCGACGTCAGCCGCCGGACCCGGCCGTCCAGCTCGTCGTGGCGGTCCCGCTCGGTCGCCGTCAGCGGCACCCCGACGAGCGTGACGTCGAAGGGGGCGATGACGCCGTCCCGGGCCGCCTCGGCGTACCCGTAGCGGTGCACCACCTCGCCGAAGTACGGGACGAGCACGTCCGCGACGCCCTCGTCCTCCCGCTCGAACGTCGCGGTCAGCGCCAGGCGCAGCGCGAACGACGGCCGCAGCGCCGCCGCCCACGTCGGCGCACCGAGCCGATGGGCCTCGTCGGCGACCAGCAGCCCCGGGACGGCCCCCGGCGGATCGATCGGGAGCCCGGCCGCCGACTGGGGCGTCGCGACCACGACCCGGTGCCGGTCCAGGTCGTCGTCGGACCCGCCGCCCAGACGACCGACGGCGCCCCGGGGCAGGATCGCGCCGAGCTCGCGGACCCACTGGTCCTGGAGCGCCAGCCCCGGCACGAGCACGAGGACCCCACCGCCCCGCTCGACCACCAGCCGGACCGCCGCCAGCGCCAGCCGCGTCTTGCCCGCGCCGGTGACGGCCTCGACCACGCCACGGCCGGCGGCGGACCAGACCGCGAGGGCCTCGGCCTGCCAGTCCCGGAGCGCCAGTGCGTCGAGGCCGGCCCGGGACGCGTCGCGATCGACGTCCGCGCCACCCGAGCCGGTCGCGGCGTCGGCGGCCGCCGCGGCGTCGGTCGCGGCGTCGGTCGCGGCGTCGGCGTCGAGCACCCACCGCGTCCGGCCGGCGACGGTCTCGGGGACGCAGGCCGGATCGGCGGCGAGCGCGCGTTCGAGGGCGGCCCGGGAGCACCCGGTCGCCCCCGCGGCGCGGACGGCGCGGAGCAGCGCCGGGACCGCGAGCGGCCCGTCGGCGAGGGCGGTGCGGACGGCGGCGCGCAGCGGGCCGGTGCCGGGGCCGCTCACGTCGGCGGGACCAGCCGGCCGCGCCGCCAGGCCGCGAGCCCGTCCGCGACGAGGCCCCCGGCGACCCGCTCGGCCCGTGCCGCGTCCTCCGGCCACCCGGCCGCGGCGGCCAGCCGCGTGCGGGCAACCGGCCCGGCCCGCAGCGCCGCGAGCAGCCGCCCCCGGCCCTGTCGGTCCGACCCCTCGAACCGCGGCTGCGGACGCGACGTCCCGGCCGTCGTCGCGGCGGGATCGGGCGCGTCCGCCCCGTCCGCCCGCCACGCGCAGCCGGCGGCGATCGGACAGACGTCGCACCGCGGGGCGCGGGCGGTGCAGACCGTCGCCCCGAGGTCGAGCATCGCCTCGGTGTGGGCGCGGCCGGTCCCGGCCGGGACGAGGTCGTCGGCGAGGCGCTGGGCCGCCGTCGCGGTCAGCGGCGCCCCCGCGAACGCGCGGGCGAGCACCCGGGCCGCGTTCGTGTCGACGACGCCGACGTCGCGGCCGAACGCCAGCGCCAGGACCGCCCTCGCGGTGTACGGCCCGACCCCGGGCAGGGCCCGCAGCGCGTCGAGGTCGTCGGGGACGCGCCCGCCGTGCCGCGCGACGATCGCGCCGGCCGCGGCGTGGAGGTCGCGGGCCCGGCGGTAGTACCCGAGCCCGGCCCAGGCCTCGAGGACGGCGGCGAGCGGCGCGGCCGCGAGATCGGCCGGCGTCGGCCACGTCGCGAGGAACGCCGTGAACCGCGGGGCGACGCGGGCGACCTGCGTCTGCTGCAGCATCGCCTCGCTGACCAGCACCGCCCACGGGCGGCGGTCGTGCCGCCACGGGAGGTCGGCCCGGACGCCGCGTCCCCAGGCGTGGAGCGCCGCGACGTCGGCCGGCACCTCAGGACGGGTGGACGAAGACGAGCCGCGCCTGCTCGGCGCTGAGCGGGACGGCGCCGTCGACCCCGTGGAGCACGACCCCGTCCGCGCCGGCCTCGGCCCGGGCCGCGGCGCCGGCGATCAGCCCCGCGCGGTGCAGCGCGCCGATCACGTCCTCGTCCGGCTGCAGCGACTCGGAGAGCGAGTGCAGGACGACCTCCCCGCTGCCGGCGTCGGCCAGCGGGACCGGTCGTGGCCCGGCCACGGCCGAGCCGGGGATCGGGTTGCCGTACGGGCTGGTCGTCGGGTCGCCGAGCAGCTCGGCGATGCGGGCCTCGACCCGGTCCGAGATGACGTGCTCCCACCGGCAGGCCTCCTGATGGAGGTGCTCGGGGGGCAGCCCGATGACGTCGGCGAGGAGCCGCTCGGCCAGGCGGTGCTTGCGCATCACGCTCTCGGCCCAGGTCCGGCCCCGGTCGGTCAGCTCGACCGTCCGTTCCTCGGTCAGGAGGAGCAGGCCCTGCTCCTCGAGGCGCGACACGCCCTCGCTGACCGACGGGGCCGAGAGGTGGAGCCGCTCGGCCAGCCGGGCCCGCAGCGCCGGGACGCCCTCCTCCTCGAGCTCGAGGACGATGCGGAGGTACATCTCCGTCGAGTCGATGAGGTCGTGCGCCATGGCCTCCCCCGACCCGGCGGGTGCGTCAGGCGTTCTCCCCGTCGGCCTGCCCGCCGCCGGCGAGCTCGACCGGCGGGGAGTCCGGGGCGGAGGGGGCGTCGACGGCGCGGAACGTCACGCCCTCGCCGTCCTCGGCGACGTCGGCCACGACCAGCCGGCCCGGGTGGAACTCGCCGGTGAGCAGCCGCTCGCTGAGCACGTCCTCCAGCTCGCGCTGGATGGTCCGACGCAGCGGCCGGGCTCCGAGCTGCGGGTCGTACCCCTTCCCGGCCAGCCACTGCTTCAGGGCGTCGGTCAGCTCGAGGTCCAGCCCCTTCGCGACCAGCTGGCGCTGGACCCGCGAGATCATCAGGTCGACGATGCGGACGACCTCGTCCACCGTCAGCGGGTGGAACACGATCGTGTCGTCGATGCGGTTCAGGAACTCGGGGCGGAAGTGCTTCTTCAGCTCGTCGTCGACCTGGCGCTTCATCTTGTCGTAGATCGACTGCTCGTTCGCGTCGACGAACCCGACCGCGGGCGACGTCAGGTTCTTCGTCCCGAGGTTCGACGTCATGATGAGGATGGTGTTCTTGAAGTCGACGGTCCGACCCTGCGCGTCGGTGAGTCGCCCGTCCTCCAGGATCTGGAGCAGGGCGTTGAAGACGTCCGGGTGGGCCTTCTCGACCTCGTCGAACAGCACGACCGAGAACGGCTTGCGGCGGACCTGCTCGGTCAGCTGTCCGCCCTCGTCGTACCCGACGTACCCCGGGGGCGACCCGATCAGCCGGGACACGGTGTGCTTCTCCATGTACTCCGACATGTCCAGGTGGATGAGCGCGTCCTCCTTGCCGAACAGGTACTCGGCGAGGGTCTTCGCGAGCTCGGTCTTCCCGACGCCGGAGGGGCCGAGGAAGATGAACGAGCCGGACGGGCGCTTCGGGTCCTTCAGGCCGGCTCGCGTGCGGCGGATCGCCTTCGAGACCGCGGCGATCGCCTGGTCCTGACCGATGACCCGCTTGTGGAGCTCCTCCTCCATGTGGAGGAGCTTCTCGGACTCCTCCTCGGTGAGGCGGACGACCGGGATGCCGGTCCAGGAGGCGAGGACGTCGGCGATGACGTCCTCGTCGACGGTGAGGACGGTGTCCATGCCCTCCGACCGCCACTCCTGCTCGCGGCGCTCGCGGCGCTCGGTGAGCTTCCGCTCGTCGTCGCGGAGCCCGGCGGCGCGCTCGAAGTCCTGCGCGTCGATCGCGGCCTCCTTCGCCGCACGGGCCTCGGCGATCTCGGCGTCGATCTCCTGGAGGTCCGGCGGGGTGGTCATCGATCGGATGCGGAGCCGCGACCCGGCCTCGTCGATGAGGTCGATCGCCTTGTCCGGGAGGAACCGGTCCGCGATGTAGCGGTCGGCGTACTCGACGGCCGCGACCAGCGCGTCGTCGGTGATCGTGACGCGGTGGTGGGCCTCGTACCGGTCGCGGAGCCCCTTCAGGATCTCGACGGCGTGCTCGGCCGAGGGCTGCTCGACCTTCACCGGCTGGAACCGCCGCTCGAGCGCCGCGTCCTTCTCGAGGTGCTTGCGGTACTCGTCGATGGTGGTGGCGCCGATGGTCTGCAGCTCACCGCGGGCCAGCATCGGCTTCAGGATGCTGGCGGCGTCGATCGCGCCCTCGGCGGCACCCGCGCCCACGAGGGTGTGGATCTCGTCGATGAACAGGATGATGTCGCCGCGGGTCGTGATCTCCTTCAGCACCTTCTTCAGGCGCTCCTCGAAGTCACCGCGGTACCGCGACCCGGCGACCAGCGCGCCGAGGTCCAGCGTGTAGAGGTGCTTGTCGGCCAGCGTCTCGGGGACCTCGCCGGCGACGATGCGCTGGGCCAGCCCCTCGACGATGGCGGTCTTCCCGACGCCGGGCTCGCCGATCAGGACCGGGTTGTTCTTGGTCCGGCGGGAGAGGACCTGCATCACGCGCTCGATCTCGCGCGCGCGACCGACGACCGGGTCGAGGTCGCCGTCGCGGGCGGCCTGCGTCAGGTTCCGACCGAACTGGTCGAGGATCGCCGAGCCGTCGCGCGGCCCGCCGGACGAGCCCTCGCCGACGCCGGCGCCGGCCTTGGCGCCCTCGGAGCCGGCGTACCCGGCGAGGAGCTGGATGACCTGCTGGCGGACGCGGTTCAGGTCGGCGCCGAGCTTCTGCAGGACCTGCGCGGCGACGCCGTCGCCCTCGCGGATCAGGCCGAGGAGGATGTGCTCGGTCCCGATGTAGTTGTGGCCGAGCTGCAGCGCCTCGCGGAGGCTGAGCTCGAGGACCTTCTTCGCCCGCGGGGTGAACGGGATGTGCCCGGCCGGGGCGGCCTGCCCGCGGCCGATGATCTCGGTGACCTGCTCGCGGACGCCCTCGAGCGAGACGTTCATCGCCTCGAGCGCCTTCGCCGCGACGCCCTCGCCCTCGTGGATCAGGCCGAGGAGGATGTGCTCGGTCCCGATGTAGTTGTGGTTCAGCATCCTCGCCTCCTCCTGGGCGAGGACGACCACGCGACGGGCCCGGTCGGTGAAGCGCTCGAACATGCGGTGTCCCTCGGCGCCGAGCGGTCGACGAGGTCTCGCCGGCGGCCGCGACCGAGCGTACCGACGGGGTCCTCGGGGGCTCCCGGCGGTCGGGGTCCTGCGGCCGTCGTGACCGTCGCCCGACGTCCGGAGGGGGTTCGGGGCCGCGCGGGCCGTGGTTCACGCCCGTTCCGGGCCGTCGCGGCGGGCCCCCGCGACCTGCGCCGCCGCGGGTCAGACCCCCGTCAGGTCCTCGGCCGCGTCGCCGTCGGGACGCTCGGGCCGGAGGGTCGGGAACAGGATCACGTCGCGGATCGTCGTGACGTCCGCCAGGAGCATCACCAGCCGGTCGATGCCCACGCCCAGTCCCCCGGTCGGCGGCAGCCCGAGCTCCAGCGCCCGCAGGTACGCCTCGTCGACGTGCATCGCCTCGTCGTCACCGGCGTGGCGGGCCGCGACCTGGGCCTCGAACCGACGGCGCTGCTCGTCGGGGTCGACCAGCTCGCTGAACGCGTTCGCGAGCTCACGGCCCGCGACGATCAGCTCGAACCGCTCGGTCACCGCCGGGTCGTCGCGGTGGGCCCGCGCCAGCGGCGAGACCTCGAGCGGGTGGTCGAGCACGAACGTCGGCTCCCACAGCACCGGCTCGACGAGCTCCTCGTACAGCGCGACGACCAGCCTGCCGACGCCCCAGGCGTCGTCGGGCTCGACACCGTGCGCGCGGCAGAGCGCCGCGACCTCGTCGCGCGGCGCGTCCCACCCGAGGTCGGTCGCACCGGTCGCCTCGCGGACGAGGTCGAGCAGCGTGGCCCGTCGGAACGGCGGCGTGAGGTCGACCTCACGGTCGGCGTGCGTGACGATCGTGCCACCGGTCGCCGCCGTCGCGGCCGCGGCCAGCAGCGCCTCGGTCAGGTCCATGACGTCGCGGTAGTCGTCGTAGGCCGCGTACGACTCGAGCATCGTGAACTCGGGGTTGTGCCGCGGGCTCATCCCCTCGTTGCGGAAGCTGCGGTTGATCTCGAACACCCGCCGCATGCCGCCGGCGATCAGGCGCTTCAGGTACAGCTCGGGCGCGACGCGCAGGTAGAGGTCGACGCCGAGCGCGTTGTGGTGCGTGACGAACGGTCGGGCCGTCGCGCCGCCCGGGATGGGGTGGAGCATCGGCGTCTCCACCTCGACGAAGCCATGGGCCTCCATCGTCCGCCGGAGCGCGGCGACGACCCGGCTGCGCACGTCGAAGACGCGGCGCGCGTCGGGGTTGACGACGAGGTCGAGCTCGCGCTGGCGGTACCGCTGCTCGACGTCGCCGAGGCCGTGCCACTTGTCCGGGAGCGGCCGCAGGCCCTTCCCGAGCAGCGTCAGCACGACCGGGGCGACCGAGAGCTCGCCGGTCCGGGTCGTCAGGACCTCTCCGGTCGCGCCGACCCAGTCGCCGACGTCGAGGAGGTCGAGGAGCTCCGTCGAGGCCGCGTCCAGCGCGGCCCGCCGGCAGAACAGCTGGAGGTCGACGCCGTCCTCGCGGAGCACGAGGAACGCGATGCGGCCGAGGTCCCGGCGGGCGACGATCCGCCCCGCGACGGTCTCGTCGGCGCCGGTCGACGTCTCGGGCGGCAGGTCCGGATGGGCGGCGTGGACCTCGGCGAGGGTCGCCGTCGGCCGGAACCGCGGGGGATGCGGGTCGACGCCGGCGGCCCGGATCCCGTCGAGCTTCGCCCGACGGGCGGCGAGCAGGTCCTCGAGCCGCGACGCCGGCGCGTCGGTGCCGTCGTCGGGCGCGTCCGGACCCGCGGTCGTGCCGTCCTGGTCCACCGTCGCCACCCCGCGCCGTCCGCGGACCCGCGTCCGCCGCCGTCGCGACGGACCCTACTCGTCGGCCCCCGCCGGACCGGCCGCGGCGACCGCGGCGAGCAGCCGGTCCTCGTCCGCGACGTCGCCGAGGACGACGTTGTCGATGAGCCGCACCCGCAGCCCGCGGCCCGGCACGGTGACCGCGACCGCGGCCAGGACCGGGACGTCCGGCGCGACCGGCGCGTCGAGCGGGACGACGGCGTCCGGGTCCGCCGCCTCGGCGTACACGACCTCGAGGTCGGACGCGCGTCCCGGCGGGGCCAGTCCGGCCCGGAGCGCGGCGCGGACCGTCCCGGGATCGAGGGCGGCGCCGCGGTCCCGGGCGGCCCGGGCGATCGCGACCGCGGCGGCCAGCGCCCGCGGCACGCGCCGCGCGAGGCGGCGGCCGTCGGCGTCGAGGAGGAGGTTGCGGCTGGACCGGGCGACGCCGTCCGGCTCGCGGACCGTCGGCGCCGCCTCGACGCGCACGGCGTGCCCGGCCTCGGCGACCAGCCGGCGCACGACCGCGACCTGCTGGAAGTCCTTGCGACCGAACACGGCCACGTCCGGGCGGACCAGCGCGAGGAGCCGGTCGACGACGGTTGCGACGCCGTCGAAGTGCCCGGGCCGCGTCGCCCCGCAGAGGTGCGTCCCGACGTCGCCGGCCCGCCGCGTCACGCCCGGTCCGTCGGGGTAGACGTCGGCGACGGTCGGGGCATGGACGACCAGCCGCGCGGGTGCGTCGGGTCCGGCGGCCAGCGCGGCCAGCGCCGCGAGGTCCCCGTCGAGGTCCCGGGGGTAGGCGTCGAGGTCGGCCGCGACGTCGAACTGGGTCGGGTTCACGAACACGGTCACGACGACGACCGGCGCCAGCTCGGCCGCCCGGCGCACGAGGGCGAGATGGCCGTCGTGCAGCGCTCCCATCGTCGGGACGAGCGCGACGGACGTGCCGGCCGCGCGCGCGGGGGCCAGCGCCGCGTCGAGCGCCGCCGTGTCCCGGGTCACCTCGAGCGGCACCTCACGCCCCCCGGTCGGCGTCGGCGGCGAGCACGTCCGCGACCGCGACCGCGACGTCGGGATCCAGCCCGGCCCGGACCGCGCCGAGCACCGCGCGCTGCAGGTCCCGGTAGGCGTCGGCCAGCTCGGGCGCGTCCGGTCCGATCGCGTCGAGATGGGCGCGGAGGGTCGCGACGTCGCCGCGGACGACCGGTCCGGTCAGCGCCGGCGCACCGCCGGCCAGCGCCGCGTCCACGCTGGCCCGGGCCAGCGGCCCGAGGACGCGGTCGGGGTCCAGCGGACCGGCCAGCGCCAGCAGCCGCCGGGCGGCGACGACCGCGGCGCCGACGGCGTTCGACGCCAGGGCCAGCGCCGCGTGGTACCGCGCCCGGTCGGCCTCGGCGACGGCGACGGCGTCACCGCCGAGGCGCTCCACCAGCTCCCGGGCCCGGTCCAGCGCGCCCGGCGCGGCGGTGACCGCCCAGACGACCCCGTGCAGCCGGGCCGGGTCGGCCGTCCCCGCCGGGGCGGTCAGCGCCGGGTGGCAGGCCGCCGTCCAGGCGCCGGCCAGCGCGGCCCGCCGCAGCGGCGCGGTCCCGAGGGCGCCGGAGAGGTGGACGACCCCCTGCCCCTCGCGGATGGCGTCGGCCCGGGCGAGCTCGTCGGCCACGCCGGCGACCGCGCGGTCGGGGACGGCGAGGACGACGACGTCGACCCCGTCGGCGACCTCCTGCAGCGGGACCTCGCGCAGCCCGGCGATCGCCCCGCGGAGCGCCGCCCGCGCGGCGTCGGAGCCGCCCGCGACGCGCGTGACCGCGACGCCGGCCGCGGCGAGCCCGAGGGCGACGAGGGTCCCGAGCCGACCGGGGCCGACCACGGCGGCGCGGCGCAGGTCGCTCATGCGGGCCCGCCGTCGTGCGGACGGCCGTCGGCGCCGTGCTCGCGGGCGACGCGCTCGAGGCCGGGCCGGACGAACCCGGCCGGGGGCGCGGCCGGTCCGTCCGGGCGCGGGATGCGCGTGGTCGGGACCTCCGTCAGGCGCCCGACCAGGTCGATGCCCTCGACGGGCGAGAGCGCGGCCAGCAGGTCGGCGAACCGCCGGCCGTCCGGCAGCGATCCGCCCGGCCAGACCTCGAGCGCCGGGACCAGCACGAAGGCGCGCTCGGCGATGCGGGGATGCGGCAGGGTCAGGCGCGGCGTGTCGCGGACCTCGTCGCCGTGGAGCAGCAGGTCGACGTCGATCGGGCGGGGCCCCCACCGGACCTCGTGGGCGCGGTCGCGGCCGAGCAGCGCCTCCAGCTCGAGCGCCGCGTCGAGCACCGCCTCGGGGCCGGGCCCGCCCGAGGCCCTGACGACCAGGTTGAGGTAGTCGTCCTGGGGGACGTGCCGCGGATCCCCCGGCCCGGGCCAGGGCGGCGTCGCGTACACGGACGAGACGTCCTCGACGCTGACCACGTCGCCGA
>Ga0129342_1000412_pt1 | contig 18189 bp, 14 predicted proteins | sample CPBDNA_5_FD_94426 | JGI IMG/M metagenome (GOLD analysis project Ga0129342, IMG submission 94426) | Freshwater to marine salinity gradient microbial communities from Chesapeake Bay, USA - CPBay_Sum_15_0.2_DNA | ecosystem: Environmental > Aquatic > Marine > Coastal | place: USA: Chesapeake Bay...
ATTCATCATACATCTAGGGCAAGTTAATTGATCAATACCTTTACAATTTTTTTCATGTTCAATTAAATATCTATTACTTTTATACTTTTTATTACATTTATTACAAATAAATTTAGAGTGTACTTTTTCACGCGAAGAGTGTACTTTTTCACGCTGAGAGTGTACTTTTTCACAAAAATAGTGTACTTTTTCACGCTGAGAGTGTACTTTTTCACACATATAATTTACATCATTATTTAATTCTTTTATTCCAAAATGTTTAGCATTATGATGTCTTTTTATATTAAATAACCGATTTGTTTGATAATTACAATACTTACATTTATGTATTAAAAATGAGTCATTTTGAGTCATTACTATATTAATAGTATTTTTTATTTTTAAATAATAATTATATTACGAGAAAATGAGTTTTGTGCTCACTAAATGAGTTTTTAATTTTTAATATAGAATTTTTTTATAAAAAAAATTAAAGTTTTTTTATACTTATTTTTTTATAAAAAAATAAAAGCATTGCAATATTAAACAATAATTATGTTTTATCATTAAATTAATATAAAAAGGTCCTTTTTTATATTTAAATTAAAAAATGATAATTTAAATATATATCAATTTTTTATATATTAAAATGGAAATATTTTATCTATATATAAGAGTATTATATCTTATTACAGACTATAATAAAGTTGTAAAGATTGGTATAACCGATAACTTTATTGAAAGAGAATCAACCTATAAAACAGGAGAGTATATTCCCGGATATTTTAGTCATTTATATAGAATTTATTATAATGGAAAAAGAAACAGTTTTGATAAAAAATTAAAAAAACTTACAAAAAAATATAATAGAAATTGTTCTAATAAATTTGGCGTTGTAGGAGGAGAAGAATTTTATGTTATTGAATTAATTGAAAAAATAGAGTATTATTTAAGAAAAATAAACAAAATTGAAAAATACGAAATATTAAATAATGATGAAATAGATAATATAAACAAAATATCAAGATGTAATTTAAAAAATGAAAGCGATTCTGAAAGTGAAAGCGATTCTGAAAGCGATTCTGAAAGTGAAAGCGATAATGACTATAATTATTCTAATGATAATATAAAACCATTACAACATCAACAAGAAGTGTTAAATAAAATTAAAGATTATTATGAAAATAATGATATTGGAAAACTTATATGGGCTTGTGGTCTTGGTAAATCATTAATGACATTATTTATTATTAAACAAATGAATTTTATATTAAATCTTATATGTGTTCCATCAATAACATTACAAAAACAATGGAAAAAAACAATTTTAAGTGTATTTCCAAATAAAGAAAATATATTATTAGTTGGTGGTAATAGTATTAATTCTACTACAAATATTACTGATATATTAAAATTTATTAATAAAAATACTAATGTAAAATTTATACTTTCTACATATCATTCTTGTAATATATTAGTAAATGATAAAATATGTTTTGATTTTAAGAATGGAGATGAAGCTCATCATTTAGTTGGTTTAGAAAATACAGCTTTTAGAAAATTTCATAAAATAAAATCAATAAAAACTTTATTTGATACTGCTACTGAAAAGATAATTGAAAATAATATTGATAAACCTGTATATTCTATGGAAGATAAAACAATATTTGGTGATTACATAGATATTAAAACGGTTCATTGGGCAATAGAAAATAAAAAAATTACAGATTATAATGTATATGTAATTAAAAATACTGAAGATGAAGTAGATAATATAATTAATAATTTAAAAGTAAAAGTAGAAGATAAATATATATTTATAGCGTCTTATATGTGTTTAAAAACTATAGAAAAACATTCTGATCTTTCACATATATTATTATATACAAATAAAACTAAAGAAGCTGAACAAGCAAAAGAATATATTAATAAAATATTAGAATTAAATATATTATCAATACCAAAGGATAAAATATACAATAATGATTTACATAGCAAAAATAATAAAAAATTAAATAATGAAATAGAATTATTTAAATCATCACCTTATGGTATTATTAGTTGTGTGTATATATTCGGTGAAGGTTTTGATTTACCTAAAATAAATGGTGTATGTATTGCAAGTAATATGACAAGTATTATTAGAATTATTCAATATTTATTAAGAGCAAATAGATTAGAAAAAGGTAATCCATTAAAAAAGGCATACCAAATAATACCTTGTATTGATAATAATCTTAAATCATATGAAAATGTGCGACACATTATAGCTAATATGAGAACAGTAGATAAAAATATAGAACAAAAAATTAAAGTTATTATTGGATATAAAAAAATATATAACAAAATTGAAAATAAATATACTTATGAATATAATAATTTTGAAGAAAATGAAAATGAATTAACAAAACTTAAAATGAGATTAAGATATAGTAAAGCATTATATTCAGATTTTAGTGAAGAACAAGATGAATATAATTATGTAAGATCTATAAATATGAATTTAAATATTCTATCAGATACTGATTATTTTAATAGTAAAGATAAACACGAATATTTTATAGAAGATCCTGAAAAATATTTTAAGTTAAAAGGTGTATGGACTAATCATTATCATTTCTATGGAACTGATACTTCTATATTTATTCAAACAAAAGAAGAATGGATAAAGTTTTGTAAAAATAAAAATATAAAAAGTTTAAATGATTATTATAATGCTTGTAAACGATATAACGAATTACCTGAAAATCCATCTTATTTATATACTAACTTTAGCACTATTGTAAATGAATTAGGAAAATTTAATAATATTAGAAGAAGATAATTTTAAAATTACTTATGATCTTCAAGTAATTTTATTAATTCTGCTTTATTACATTTAGAATATCCTTTAATTCCTAATGATTTGCATTGTTCTTTTAATTCTTTAACACTTGATGATGAACTTACACTTGATGTAACACTTGGTGTTTTACTATCGGTTTCTGTATTATTTTTAATATTTTCTTCTGTTAAAGTTGCAGTAGTTGGTATGGCTTCTTCTGCTAATTCTTTAATTAATTTTTTGTATAATATTTCGGCTTCTTTTAATTCTTCTTGAAGTTGTTCAATTTCTTGAAAAGTAGGTTCAAGATCTTGGATTAACTTTTTATCTTTTGGTATTTTGATTATTAGTTTAATTAATTTTTCTTTTTTCATATTTGATAATACACTTTTATTACTCATTTTTTCAATAGTTTCAAGATCTAACAGTAATATTAATAAATAATATAAATAATCTTTATTAATTTTAAAATCAATTATTTTTAATAGTCCATGTTTATGATATGCTTTATCTACAACACATTTTCTAACTTTTCCACAAGTTCCTTTTGTTCCAATAACAATGTCATTTTTATTAACTAAAAATCTATCATATTTTTTATTTATTTTAATATAATCAGATATAGCATCAGAACCTATTTTTAATAATGGTAAATTTTCATTTTCAATATACTGTTTTCTATTATCCATTTCATTTCTATAAAAATCATAACCATCTTTTAAATTACAAACACTACCTAATTCAACTTCATCACATTCTTCATTATCAGTAATATCTTTTATTTTATTTTGTATATATGTTTCTAATTCTTTAATTTTATTTTGTTTATTATTTTTTTCATCATATGGTTTTGATATTTTATTAACCCATTCTGTTATTTTATCTTCTGATTTAGGAATTGGGATTTGTAGATTTTTAAATAAAGGCATATTTATATTACATTGAATACTTCCAGAAGTACAATATTCATAAATATATTGTTGATTATAATCACTTAATAAGTAATAATTAATATAAAATTGCAAATTTTCATTTTTTGTATGAATGCTTAATCCACTATCATTTAAATAAAATTTATTAGGGATAATTCTTACGCATTCTTTTGACATAGCATATCTAGATATTATTAATGTATTTTCATCTCTATTATAATTATCAGTATAAAATGTTATATCACCCCCTCCATATACAGGAATTATTCCTTCGTTAGCTTCTTTTTTAGTTATTCTTGTTCCTAGTTTAAATTCAGCAATATCACCCAATTTTACCAATTCATAACCTTTACCGCATACAATAACTTGTTTATTATAATCTTTACCATTCAAGGAATATATAGGATTATTTAATATTTCTTCACGAGTAGCAACAGATACAAATTTATCACTAACACCTGATATATCACCTTTAAATTCATTGATAACAATTACATCATTAATTTCTGTAAAAGAATCTTTATCATATCGTTCGACAATTAGATCACTAAATATAACTTTTTCAGTTTTATTTTCAGTATTATCAAATATCACAATTGATGTTTTAGTTGAAGTATTTTCAAATTGATCTTGTGGAACACTAATAACTTCTCTTACATTAAAATTTTCAATTAAATGTTTTCGTAGATTTTTATAAGTTTTATTGAAAAATACACCTTCTTTCAATACACCAACAGCAGTGCCTCCAAATTCAACAATATCCATTAATAACATAAGAGAACAAGCTTCTTTATCATTTCCGGTTAAATTATTATTTTTAGCAAATTTTTGAATTCTACCACTACAATTAGCTACACATACTTTTGATTTATCAGTATCTTTCTTATCCTGTTTTTCTTTTGCTTCAATTGCTTTTAATTGTTTTTGTCTTTTAATTTTCAATCCTTCATCAGTAATAGATTGTAATTCCTTTTTAATATATTCTTTAATTTTTTCAGATTTTTCTTGAGCAATCGTTTTCTTATTTTTATCACCACCATAAGGTGGATTTGTAATAGGATACATATACTTTTTATTATTAAATTCATCTGTAAATGAGTTTTTATATTTAATATTATTCATATCAGGTAATTCACCAGTTAAACAAAATAACTCTAAACCAGCAGATTTAATAACATCTTCATTCATATCATAATGATGAATTTTATTAATTCCTTTATTCCAATCAATATCTGGATATTTTTCTTTTATAAAGTTAACATAACCAGTTGTAAATCCACCCGAACCAGCAAACATATCAATCATTGAAGGAACCGAACCATCATCATTGATTACTGGATCTAATTTATCTAAAATATACTCTACAATATGTCTGTCTGTAAAATAAGCACCCAATTCACTAATTGCCGTTTCATCTCTTCCAATAAAATATTCATAAATTTTACCAGAAAGTAGAACATTACAGTCTTTTTCAATTTTTGTAATACTATTAATTTCTTGAATTAAATATCTAAATGCTTTACCATTAATACCTTTTGGTATTTCGTAAAACAATAGTTCTTTAATATCACTATCATTAATAGCATCTAAAACTTCATTGAAAATGAAAGATGCTAATTCTTCATCTGTTTTATTATTTTTTTTATTAGCCATTTCAAGCAAGTTTGAAAACTTACATACTGGATTTAAACCTACTTTGTCAAATAAATTATTTTCTTCTATTTTTTTAAGACCAAATATAATATTAAATACTTTAAGGGCATTCATACCATATCCAGCACCATTATTTCTAAGAAAATTATGTATTTCATGAATCTTATCTTTTAAAGCTTCTTTATTCGTAACTGTATTATCTGGCATTATGAGTTGTATATCATTATCATATACATTATCATTTTTTATTTTCGTTTCTAAATTTATTATATTTTCTAATTCATTACAAATATCTTTAATATTTGTTGTTTTATATTTTTCAATTAGTTTATCATCTGATAATTTTGATAATTTTAATTGAAATAATTCAAATTTATCTTTATGTTTTTCAGTTTCAAGATGTGCTTTATGATGAGATAATTGATCAGGAGAAGTTTTACATATTCCACATTGATATTTTTTTATAATTGTCATATTAACCTATTAAATGTTATTATTTTATTTTTTATATATAAATAAAAATAATAACATTTTAAATGTTAAAAAATAATATTTTTAATAACCACTCTACCCAATCATCTTTTCAAATTTTTCTATATCTAATATATTAATACCTAATTCATTAGCTTTATCTATTTTACTAGATTTGTCCTTTTTATTTTTAACAATTAAATAATCTATTGTTTTAGATATACAAGTAACAACTTTACCACCGCTGTCAAATATTATAATGTAAGAAATGAGAAAAAAAACTGATTAATTAAATAGATTATAATATTATAATTATGTTAAAATGTTCTGAAAATAAAATATCATTGTGTAATAAAATAAATAAAATATGTAATAATAAAACTGGAAGATGTATTAAATATAATGATAATGAAAATGATATGCCAATTATCAGAAAACTTAATAATTATAGATTTAGACAAAAAATGGCAATATTTGATTACGATTGGACACTTGTTAAACCAAAATCAAATGGAACATTTTCTAAAGATGAGAATGATTGGATATGGTTAACAGAAAATGTATCAAATGTTATAAAAGAATATTATAAGAAAGGTTATAGTATTAATATAATTAGTAATCAAAGAAAAAATTATAAAATGAAAGAAAAAGAATTATCAAATGCTTTAAGTACTCTAAATATTCCTATTTGTTATATTATTGCAAATGATAATATTAATGCAAAACCAAATACTAATATGTTTGATATATTAACTAATAATAAAAAATGGGATTCAAAAAAATCATTTTATGTTGGAGATGCACTTGGTAGACAAGGTGATTGGTCTGATGTAGATAGAAGATTTGCGGAAAATATAGGTATTAAATATTATTCTCCAGATGAATTATTTAGTGTAAAAAAATCCGATGATATTGAAATAAAAGAATCAAAATCACAAGAAATTATTGTAATGGTTGGTTATCCAGGCAGTGGTAAATCAACTATTGCAAATAAATACAATAAAGACAACTACAAAGTTATAAGCGGTGATGAATTTATAACAAGTAAAAAAATGATTAAAGAGTCAGAAAAATATTTATCAAATGGTTATTCAGTTATTTATGATTCAACTAATCCAACAAAAGCAAAAAGAAAAGAATATATAGATATTGCTAATAAATATAAAATAAATGCTGTATGTATTAATGTTAAAACAGATATTACCGAATCAATGTTTAGAAATAATAAAAGAGATAAAGTTATACCAAAAATAACTTATTATGTTTTTAGAAAAAAATATGAAGAACCAGTAATAGCAGAAGGATTTAGTAAAATAATTAATTATTAAAAAAGTACATATCTATATATTTTTTTAATTTTTTAAAAAGGATTTTATAAATTATTATATTTCATGTATATGTACTTTTTTAGATTTTTTTCCAATCGGCGATTGCCATTTTGATTGAATCTTTTTTTGTAATATTAGGATTCTCTTTCTGATACTGAATAGATTTCACACGAATGTAATTACGCATTTTTTTCTCTTTTTGAAGTTCTTTAAGAGCAATCTTCATAGAAGAACTCTTTGTAAGATTAGGATTATCAATCTGAATAGCGATTGAAGTCCACTTCAAGAAGTTCTTGGTATTGATAGTAGTAGCCATTTGTTTGCTTGGTTGTGTTTGCTTTGGTTGTTCGCTTGGTTGTTCGGTCGGTTGTTCGCTCGGTAATAAAATCTAAGAAAAGAATCAATTTTTTTTCAAAAGTAAGTTTTTCTATACAAAATTTAATAAAAAAATATATTTTTATTTATTTTATAAGTAATTATATCTTATTTGCCAAACTCTTGTGGATTATTTATGTAAAGTACCCAATGTTCTGGACTATATCCACAAGTATTTTTTTTTGGTTTAGATGATTTTAATCCAAGCCAGAAATCAATACTTTTGGCTTTTAGAAAATAATCTAGATGGGTTTGACTTTTATGGTATATTTTTTCATAACCTGCCATCATTATCTTATTTCTGATTAATCTAATGTTAACAATTACTTCATCAATACTTAGATGATTGAAATTTTTAGCATGTGTATTTAATATATTAAATAATTCTTTTTTATGAATAGCGGGTTCACGCGCCGACTCATTAGCAATTCCTACTTTAATGCCTTCTTTTTTAGGATTTAATACTTTATCAGCAATAATTCTATCAACTAATTCTTGAATGCGAGTATCTGGAATATCATCAACGCATAATGGTGTATTATTATTAATTTTCTTAAATAATTCTGTTGCCATGTTCCTATTTTTCCCTTCACAATAATCGATACAATAACACACAGCGTAGATTTCTTTATTTTCATCAATTTCACTATTATTAATCATTTCTTCCAACACTTTCCATCTATGCTGTCCGTCTAATATTTTAAGATATTTTGGGGGCTCATCTTTTTTTTTATTAATATATTTATCGTAAATAATACTCACAGTCCATACTGGGCTCGTTTCATTATCAAATACTTTAACTTGTTCTCTAAGTTCTTTGACTTTTTCATCATCTATCTTGCGATTATAAATCCATGGTTCAGATTCCAAAACAAATTCTTTTACAGATAATTTAAGCAAATATTTATTTGTATCAATACAGTGTATAATATTTTTATTAATATCAAAATTAATTATTTTATCATCAGAAATACATTCCTCCTCGGCGTCGTGAAACTCTTCATTAATGTCGTGAAACTCTTTATTAATTTCAGTCATTTTATAAAAAAAATAAAATTTATAAAAATCATTTTTTTTATTTTAAATCTAAATATAATATTTTTTACATATTTGAACATTTAAAACACCGACCTAATCCATATATTTTTTTTGGTTTTCGCTTTCTTGTTCATTGTCGGTTTACATATTTTGTCCATTCTATCATATATTCTTTTTATGAAAATCATAATGAGATTTTTGAGAAAATTTTTTTCCACATCGTTCGCAAGAATATTTTGACATACTTTATAATTTGACAATTTTTATTTTTAACTTTTTTTTTGTTAAAAATAATCTAAATTAAATTTTAGCAAAAGTCAGCGTTTTAAATGTTAAAATGTATAAAAAATAGTTTAAAATAAAAAAAAATGAATATTGAATTTTAAAATAATCTTTAACAAATGTCTGGATTTGATAGTTTAATTACTAACAACAAAATTGGTTATTTGCCAATTCTCAATGAATCTTTTAACTTATTTCAAAAGGAAATATTTTATAAAGCAAGAAATATTGCAATTATAAAATTTTTAAAAAAAATTAAATAAAATCATCTTTGTAATTATCTTTAATTTTACGCATTGTATAATTATTTAACAAACTATTATATTTTGGTATTTTATTATTATTAATAAGTTTATCTTCATCTATAAAAAAATCATAATTTGTTAAATCAATATCATAATCATATTTCTCTAATTCATTCCATTTTGATTTATTTGATAATATTAAATTAATTTTTTTATGTAAATTATCATTAATATCTTTAAAAATATTTTTGATTTCACTTATTTCTAATACTTGATCAAATATAATATTTGGTTTTTTTTGAGGTAAAAAATGATGATCATCGTCAAAATAACCTAAAAATAGTTTATCTAAATATTTATCAAAAGTATTTATATCATTTGTTAATCTATAAGGTTCTTTATATAGAGAGTCTTTATAAGTTACTCCCATTATACCACATACCTTTTGATAAAATAAAGATACTAATCTATTATATGGATTTCTGTATATTTAAATTTTTTTATAATCTTTATACTTGTTTAAATTATTTAGTAAATTATCTACATCTCTATTTTGTATTCCATGGTGTTTATCTTCAAAATATTCTTCATTAATTTCATTTTCGTATTTCAAATAAGTATGTATTATTCTTACAGTACTACAACCACTTTTAGCATAAGTAAATAAAATATATTTATAATCATCATTTATAACATACATTAGTGATGATTTATAATTAGTAGTTGTATAATTATGATTATCTATAATATCCATAATAAAGATAAAGATAAGAAAAGATTCCAAAAAAAAACCAAAAAGAATACTATAAATATAATTTTTGTCATTATAATTTAAAAAAATGATTATAATAAATATATTATTATAATATGCAAAATCATTGGTTAATAAGAATCAAAGATGGTAAAAACTTTAAAAATAGCAAATACCCTTTCTGGGGATTAAAGTCCGGAATAAATAATAATATTAAAAATAAAGCTTTAACAATAAATGAAGGTGATATATTATGGTTTTTATGTAATAAATCTAATGATAATAAAATAATCGGCATGGCAACATTTACTAAATTATTAGATAAAAGAGATGAACCATTATTACAAATTGAAACATGTTCTTGTATAGATCAAGGATGGGATGATAATATATGGGATATTGAATTACATTATACAAATCTTTATAATACTGAAAAACAAAATATAAAAATAGATGCTAAATTAGGACAATCTCCTATTATAAATTATAATAATAATAAAGCTAAAATAAAAGAAGATTTAGAAAAACATTATAATGGTTTTAAAATTTATGGTACAATATCATATTTTTAATTTAAATATAAAAAAGTACATATCTATTATTAAAATTTTAAAAATGATATTATTGTTTTATATTCAAAACAATGATAACTACTATTTACATTTTAATAATAGATAACAATAAATATTATATTAAAAAAACAAATAGAGTCGTGAAACTCTTCATTAATTTCAGTTATTTTATAAAAAAAATAAAATTTATAAAAATCAATTTTTTAATTTTAATAGTAAATTATAAATTAAAATATTTTTTAAGATATATATGTAATTTTTTATTTAATTTTTCATTAAAAGTTTCAAAATTATTAACATATTCATAATCTTCATCATCTTCTATTTTTGTTTTAATATCTTCAAATACATTTTTAATGTAATCTGGTAAATATTGATTTTTATTTTTTAAACTTTTTAAAACCTCATCTATAATTTCATCAGGGTCTTTATTCCATTTTTCTATATTATTGTTTTTAATAAAATTTAAATAATTATAAATATCAATATGATTATCTTGATAATATTTTTCCATTGATAGTAAAATTTCATATTTAATTTCTTTTGTCAATAATTTATCCCAATCCCATTTTATTTTGATATAACTGTTATCATCTAATAAAAAACAATATGTATAAATATTTTTATTTTTATATCTTTTATAATCTTTTTCATCATGATTATAAATTAAAAATCTTTCTAATAATATTTTTATCATATAATCCCAAAAATTTAATTGAGATATTGTAGATATTAACATAATGTGAATAATATCTGTATCATTATTACCTATTATATTATAACTAGAATTAATATCAAAAAAATCTTTTTCACTATCAAACCTAATATGTTTAAAGATATTCCAATTTACATTTTTATATTTTTTAATACCACTTTTATTTATAATACTTCTAACATTCTTTATATTATTTAACAATTCATTTTCCTTATTCTCATTGCAAAAATGAAAAAAATCAGTAATATTATATATATCCATTGGTGATATATTACAAAATCTTTGACGAGTAAATAATTCAATTAAATATGTTAAAATTATAGATTCATATACATTTAATTTATCTAAATCATTATTTTTAATTATGTTTTTTATTTTTAGTATTGTATTATGTAAAATGTTATAATGTTTTCTATAATTTTGTTTATTAGAAAAATTACATAATGGTATTTGCGGTAAATCACCCCATTGATATTTATCTAAAAATTTCCAATATTCATTTACTTCATTTTCAACTATTTCTTTTTGTGATATAATATTAAGTTTTACAAATAATTGTGAATTTTTATCAGGTAAATTATCTGATTTATTTTTATAAATATTATAAATAACATTATATAAATATGTCTGATATTTAATACAATGATATCCCCATTCAACTGTATTTTTAGGTTCTTTTAATTTAATTATATTTTCATTAACATTATCAAAATTGATATTATTATTTTCCAATAATATTATTAATTTTTTTTTATTTATATATTCATATATCTTATCTAGGTTCAATTTTTTATTAATTATTGGTAAATATTCACTATACCCTGATTTACCAAATAAATTATGAATATTATCATTATTTTTACATAATCCAAAATATATTTTATTTTTTGCTCTTGTTAATGCAACATGCAAATATGAATCATAAATTAATCCTAATTCGTTATTTGAGAGTAATTTTAAAGAAGTTTCTGTAATACCTAGAATAAATACTACTTTTCTTCCATCACCTTTTGAAGATCTTATTGACATAATTCTTGTTGCATTTATAGAATCATTTGTATTAATAACTGTACCTTCTGTGTGTTTATGTAAATAAACATATTGTATATATTTTTCATTATATCTATTTATCCAATATTCTTGTATTTTAGATTCTAATTCTGGAGCAATTAGATTTGATTTCATTATAGGAAAAATAATTAAGAAATCATTGGGTAAATAGTTATTTTGTTGAACCTCATATTTATAATAATCCATAATAAAATTACAATAATCTGTAAGTTTATTTTTGTTTTTTTCATCAGCATAAATAATAGGTAAATTATCTAGTATTTTAATAGGTTCCTGAATTTTTTCTTTTAAAATCGTTTCATCACATACTATTTTAGGTAATTCATATTTTTTAAAATTAATTAATTTATTAATTTCATTTTCCATATTTGTTACTTTAATACGACGATTTATATTAAGTGGTTTCTTTTTATCTATACTAATATTTGGTAATCCTTCTTCTACAATACTTGTTAAAAAATTATTAGAGTGTTCTAAAGATTGTAGTTTATCACCAACAACATTTATATAACAACCTGTTTCATACATTAATTTGCACATTGCGTGTAAATAATCTACTGATAAATCTTGACATTCGTCAATCCATAATTCTGATTCTTTACTCAATTGAATATACTGTCCTCCGTATTTCATATATCCATTATTAATTTTTGTAGCACCATTTTTAGAAATATTATTAAGAATACCATTAAAGAAATCACTGCTATTATAATCAGGATGTGTTAAATTATAACAAAATGAATCAATTGTTCCAATAATCACAATACATTCTCTTTTAGATATTCTATGAGTATATTTTATAACAAAATGCTTTTCAGTATTTTGTTCTGTATCATTATATATATTTTCAATATGAAAAACATCTTCTCCATTTATAAAACGATTTTTTTGATCTTTCAATTCTTCATAAATTACAGTTTTTGCTGTATGTTGTTTTGTTATAATGATATAAGTTTTTCTGTCAATATTTTCACATATAGATTTCCATATTCCAAATGTTTTACCATTTCCAGCACCTTGCTGATGAACACATAATGTAGATTTAATAGTATTATCATCACTCCAAAAATCCCATATTTGATTTGGTTTTGTTTTTAAAAAATTTATTGTTTCTATAATATTTTTAGGTTCTTTTAATTCAATCATTCCGCTTTTAATTTTTTTTAATTCTATTTTAAATATAAAATCATTAATATTAATTAAAATGAATTCATATATTTTTAAAAAAGATTTATATTTCCATATGTCTTTAAATATTAATAGATAATTACCAGTTGATAATTTATCTAATTTTATACCATTATTTCCATCAACTAACCATATAATTTCTTTACCAAATTTATTCCAATCATTGAATCTTTTTACTATTTCTTCTTCAGATATATATGAATGTTGAATTTCACAACATCTATTATTATTCAAAAGAATATCAGCTCTTCTACAAGTATTTGAATCAGATGAAGAACAAAAAAACTTGACTTCTCTCATATTTTTTGGAAATAATTTTTCCATATTATTATGCCATTCTCCTGGCATTAATACGATAATTAATTATATAAATATATAATATATTTATATAATTAAATAATAATATTTATATAATTTAAAAAAAAATACTTAAAATTATAATTCTTTTTTTATAAAATGTATAATAATATTCAAGAATTAAGATTAAATCCAAGTACTTGTAATGCTGGTAAAAAATGGGAAACCGAAGAAGATGAATTATTAGTTAAATTAGTAAATGAAAATAAATCACATCAAGAAATAGCCATAGAATTTAAAAGAACCGAAGGTAGCATTAGAGCAAGAATTATTGATAAAATAATATTTCCAGAATATAATAATGAAAATATTACTGAATTGGCTAAAAAATATAACTTTAATGATATAGAATATTTAGAAAGGTGTATGAAAGTAAGAATAGCAAAAAAAGAAAATGCAATAATCGCAGAAAATATAATTTCAAATGAAACAAAAGAAAAATATGAAGAAAGAATGGAGAAAATAAAAAAAGAAAAACTTAATAAAAAAATAGAAAGAATTCAAATCAGAAAAGCAGGTGGTGAAAAATATTATGAATTACTTTTAAATATCGTTGAAAGATTAGAAATAATTGAGAAAAAGATTGATGGTTATGATTTTACATAATAAAAAAGTACATTTCTATTTTTTTTATTTTTTTAAATTATAAAAAGGATTTTATAAATTATTATATTTTAGAGATATGTACTATTTTTATAATTTTTCCATTTTTTTTGTATATTTTTAACAATATTAATTAAATTATCAAAATCTCTTTCCCAAATTACTACTAAATTATATCCTTGTTCTTTAATAAATTTTTCTCTTTTAATTGTATTATTATACAGTTCTCCGAATGTTTTTCCATTAACTTTATTTACTTCATTTTCATTGTATATTTTTGGATTTCCGTGCCAATAATTACCATGATATTCATATATAGTATTAGTTTCTTTACAATATCCATCTGCTTTATATTTTGAATTAGATATTATATATTCACCTTCATTTTCTGCATGTTGAATATTTATATTATAATATGATGAAAGTAAGTTAAGTACTTTAATTTGTTTACACGAATAATTCTTAATACAACAACAGGAACAACCAGATAATAAATGGCGTTGTGGTGTTTGATAAAATGTTTTTTTACATTTATTACAAAATATTTCCATATAATGCATGCATCCATACCATTTACTTTTTTCATAACTATATTTATGTGTCCCATCTGGATTTTTATGAATATCCAATTTCATAGCTTTTTCAATAAATTGCTCTAACATTTCTTGTGATTCAGCACATCTTTTGCTTCTTCCATACTTACACCAACTGCAATGTTTTCTTTCATATAATAAAGTGTTAGCTTTTATTATAATTTCTTTATTTTTATATTTGCATTTTATCGTAATATCATCACCTAATTTTAAATTATTTGGAATATTTGAAAAATCATAGTGATTAAGTAAATCGCTATTTAGATCTTCAATTTTATTTAAATAATCTGTTTTTGTTATGATATATCTATCAGATACAGTATCATTATAACAATACCTACAACCATGTCCTCTTACATGATCATTTGCAATTTGTTCTTGTACTCCATGATAAGGGCATTCATATTTTATTTTATCATCTTTACCTGTATATAGTGATATATATTTATATTTTGCCGTTCCATCTTCGTTTATATGTATTTCTTTACATTGTTTAAAGAAATTTTCTTCTGGTTTTCGTTTTTTATTACCTATAATAATATTGGCACAATCAAGACATCCATGACCATCTAAATGATCGCTTGATGGTTGTTGAAAATATTTTTTACATATATTACAATATATTGATATTTTATCTCTTTGATTTTTATAATCTTTTTCCCAATTTTTTTCTAAATGTAAGTAACCATATTTATGTGATCCATCTGAATTTTTATGTTTCTCAATATTCATAGCTTTTTCTATAAATGTTTCGAACGTCATTTTTAATTTTGCAGCAGCATTTTCTTTACCACATTTTGGACAACCTTGTGGTTTTTTTTTATTTATATGAGACTCAGGTCTCATTAAAAATATACCATGTTTAGGTTTAGGACATATTATAAAACCTTTTATATCAGAACCGTTATATATAAACTCAAAATAATCATATTTATCTCCGTGTATTTCTTTGGCTTCTTGAACAAACTCATCTTTTGTTTTTTTTCGTGTCATTTAAAAAATAAAATAATATTAAAATCAATTTTTTTAAATAAAACCACTCTACCCAATCATTTTCTCAAATTCTCCCATATCTAATATCTTAACACCTAATTCATTTGCTTTATCTATTTTTCCTGATTTGTCTGTTTTATTTTTAACAACAAGATAATCAACAGTTTTAGATACGCTAGTAACTATTTTACCACCACTGTCTGTTATTAATTTTTCCCAATCTTTATTTCTAAATCCTGTGAAAATAAATTTCTTATCTTTTAAAACAGTTTTAACATTAACTAATTCCTTTTTAACTTCTTCTTTATCACATTTATATCCAATTTTATTTAAAAATTCATAAAACTTTTTAATATTTTCTACAAATTGTTTAGCATTTACATTACCAATACCATCTATTTTAAGCAAATCATCAACAGTTAATTTTAATATTTCTGCTTTTTTATTTAAAGGATATTTATCACTAATTAATTTAATTTTTTTAAGAGCAAAACCTCTTCCTAATATATTACTAGCATCTAGTAATAAATCACACTCTGCTTCTTTTATTTTTTGAAAATTTTCTACAATTTTTGTAGCACTTCGTACTTGAAACCCTTCAAGACTTACTAAATCTTCAACTTTAACTTTTAATATTTTTTCTAATGTATCAAAACCATTTTCATACATCTTTTTAATTGTACTTTCTTTAACTAAACCTACATCTAATTTTGACATAAAATAAGTATAACTTTTAATATCCTGATCTTTATTTTTACCCTCTTCATCTAATATAATATCAATTTGTGTATCAGTCCATCTATATTTATTTTCAGGCATTTTAGGTTTACCATTAGAACTAACACTTAAAACTTTTAAAACATGTGGAATAACATCTCCACTTCTAATTATAACAATTCTAGAGCCAGGTCCAATTATATTATCATTGATAAATTTACCATTAAATCCAGTCGCTTTTTGTATTTTAACACCAGAAATAACAACCTCATTAAATTTTATAATGGGTTTCATATATTTATGCATTGATACATTCCATTCAACATCAGTAACAATAACCTCTGCTTGCTCATGTGTTAATATACTTTTAAATGCAAAAGCATATTTAGGATTTTTACCATTAACAAGTTTATGTTGTTTATTATTATAAATAACTATACCATCAACTTCATATTCACTATCCTTTCTTCTAGATTCTAACTGTTTAGATAAAGATTGTAAATTAATGTCACTTTCTTCTAATAATTTATAATAAGCACATTTAATATTGTTTCTTGTAAAATAGTTAAAAGAGTCCTCGATTTTCATTTCGGGATACATAATGTCATAAGCTAAAAATTCAATATTGCCTAGTATAGTTTTGTTTAAAATTTTAGAATGAATAGCACCGGCTACAACATTTCTAGCATTACTACCTATGTCTTTTATTTTTTCCCAATTACTTCTAGAAATAATTAACTCACCTCTAATAGCAAATTTAGTTTCAGTAACATTTGGAAAAGTAATATAATTTCTTAAATGTGATATATCTTGTCCTTCAATACCATTACCTCTTGTATAAATTTTAATATCATTATCATTTTTATAAAACAAACAACTAATACCATCTAATTTATCAGATACAATTGCAGGACCTTTATATTTTTTCTTCCAACTATCAATAGCTTTTTCGTCATCTTTAATTTTATCTAAAGAACCCATCCAATAAGGTAGTTTAACTTTAGTTTCTTCATCTGCACCAACTCTTTTAAAATAGGGATTTTTAGGGTCTAATTTTTTTAAATAATTTTTAACTAAATCGTACATATCATCACTAACAAGTGTTGAACTTGTATTAAAAAATGCCTTATCACATTCTTCTAAAAAACTAACAATATCTTTTTTATTTTTAGTTTTTAAATAATTAACAGGGTCTTTTAATAACGATTGTATATCCATTATTTATAATAAATATATAATAAATATATAATAAATATATCAATTTTTTATAAATTAGTGTAAGGTATTATACACCCACCTCTATATGTTTTTTCAATAGGCAACACTTTACAAACAAATGTATTATTAAAAAAAGTATCAATCCTTTCCTTAAAAATCAATTCTGCCCATGCACATAATTTATTTTCTAAAGTAACTAAATGAATATTAAATAATTTATGAAAATATTTTGTTTTACACCCCACCATTTCACAACGCATTCTATCATTTTGACAAATAGTATC
>Ga0129342_1000417_pt1 | contig 18061 bp, 15 predicted proteins | sample CPBDNA_5_FD_94426 | JGI IMG/M metagenome (GOLD analysis project Ga0129342, IMG submission 94426) | Freshwater to marine salinity gradient microbial communities from Chesapeake Bay, USA - CPBay_Sum_15_0.2_DNA | ecosystem: Environmental > Aquatic > Marine > Coastal | place: USA: Chesapeake Bay...
AATTTAAAAATTAATATGAAAAAACAATACGTAAAAACATTCGAATCATTCAGACATGAAGTTATGAATAAACTAAATGAAAATGTAATGAATGAAGCTGAAGGTGAAAATATATCTTGGAAAAATATTCCAATACAACTACTATACAAACAATTTAAGTTTGCAAATGGTGCTGATTTTTGGAAATTTATTTTAGAATTAAATGGTAAAGATTTTAAAATGCTTACAGCTACTGCAAATCCTGCAGCATTCCTTACTAAAATTTTAAGTTTTTCTGGAAATACGGCATCTAATATTAAAGTAGCAAATGGCGGAGAATTTTATGTATATACAAATGCTTTAGAAAAAATACCGGCAATTTGGACAAAAGTTGAAGGTACTGATGTACTTACAAAAGAAATTGATGATAAAGCTAAAGTTGCAGATTATGAATTATCATTAGGATTTGATGCAAATGCTGTTAAAAATCTATTAATAAACATGGGTACTGCTGCAGGTGATGCTGCATTAGAAGGTATAAAACAAATTGCTAAAGATAAAACTACAAATCCAGACATCATTAAATTTTCAGAATTTTTAAATAACACTAAATTTAAAAATGAAGAAAAAATTTATGGTTATATATCTAATAAAGAATCTTTATTAACACAAGAAGCAAATAGAGCAAAATTATATAGTGTTGCATCTGCTAAATTTGATAATATTAAATTGGAAGATCTTTTCAAAAAAATAAATATTAAGCAAAATCCTTTACAATTTACAGCAACAATACTTAAAAAATTAGATAAATCAACGGTTACTGCATTAAAAAATAATAAAGCATTACCAGAAGGTATAACATTTAATAATACTGATAAACCATCTGAAAAAACAAAAGCGTAAAATTTTTTAAATTTTAATTGTATAAAAATCAATCTCTTATAGAAACATAAGAGATTTTTTTATATTTTTTAAAAAAAATATTTTTTTATTTAAAAAGTTTTTCTTATATTTGTATAAAGTTAAACAACAAATAAAGGAAAACATTATGAAAACACTAGTTGCAATATTAATAATGGCATTTATGAATATGTTAAATGCACAAGATTTAGATACAGTATTCGATATAAACGCAGATATTCCAATGATATTTGTTAATTCAGGAGATGCTTATTTAAATGACAGCACATTAAATGCAGAATATAAAGTAATACATAAATTTGAAAGACCTGTAGAAAATCCATTAGATGATGAATTTTGGCCAAAAACACCAACAGATTTATGGGAAAATGATGTTAGATATTATTTAGTAACATTAAATAATAATGGTGAATTTAATTTATTTGCAGTTGATAAAAATTCTTATGAAGACACAAAAAAAGGTGATTATTTTATGTTTTTTGTTTTTAGAAAATTTAGCGCAACATATGGAGATTTAGGTAAATTTAATAAAGATGAAATATTAGAATTTATAAAATAAAAAAAATCCTCTTAAATTAAGAGGATTTTTTTTAATCATAATCATCGTATTCAGGGTAATCACCTTCACGATCTTCTAAATACTTATTTATTATATCATTTTCATCTTCAAGTATTCTATCTATTGCAATTTTTTCAAAATATTTTTCAAGTTTTGCAATTATTTCTTTTTTCTGATCAGACCAAGTGTCCATATCTTGATTTTCAAATGCTTCAAAAGCAATATCAAGATCATAATATAATTCATAACTTCCAAAATTATCTTTAACTGTAATATCCCATACATAAGCCATTACAACAAAAGCTTCAATATTATCTAAATCACCATCGGCATCTTCTAAATCTGGCCCATAATATTTATTATATGATTCTTCATCATCAAATAATATTTTAAAAGTATTTCTATTGAATTCAGGTATACAATCTTCATAATCCCAAATTGTTGAACTATCATTTAATACATATTCTAAATCTGCCCAACGACTACCATGTTTCATTTTATTATAGAATTCTTCAAATAATTTAATTTTTTTTAATTTTTTCATATCATATTAATTATTTTTTAAACTAATCCAATTAATGGTGGATTTGCTTGGTCACCTGCATTACTATACTGTACTTTTTTAATATATATATCATATACTTGACCTTGAGTAAATGCTGTAGCATCAAATGTATATTCTGAAAATATATTTGCAGATGTTAACATATCGACATTGCCTTGACCTTGACCTGTTGTAGTAATAGTAACATTACCAGCTAATGTTTTATTAACTAAAAAAGAATCTATTCTACTTATCATATTATATGTAGAATTTTTATTATCTTGGTCATATTCTACATTATGATTTAAAGGTACAAAATACTTAACTACTTTATTAATTGCCATTTTTAATTTTTATCCTTTTATTATATATTAAAATATGTAATTACTAGTATATATTTCCAAGTCTATTATCACCTAAAATTTTATTCAAATATTTATAATCTTTATATTCGTATAAAACGCTGTCAGGGTTATTTAAAACACGGCCTGGCCCAATATTATAAGATAATACGGCAAGTCTCCACCTAGTGTGTTTATCGCGTGTTTTAAACATGTTATAAAGATATGATAGATAATAAACACCCATTTTAATATTCCAATGTTTATCATCTTTTGAAATGTTAGTTTTTTTGTTAATGTATTTTATGGTACTTGGCATTAATTGCATAAAACCTTTAGCACCAGAATATGATATAGCATTTGGATTAAATGTACTTTCAGAATATATCAATCTACAAGCTATTTTTAATGGTACATTATATTCTTTACATGAATTTACTAAGACTTTAATTTTTTCTATTCCAAAAGTACTTGGTATATTTACTTTAGATATTTTAGAAAGGTTTTGTCTACTATATTTTTCAAATTGAATTTTTAAAGAATCAATTTCATAAATAAGAGAGTCATTTTGATTTTTTAAATCTTGGAATTTATTTTCCAATTCAGTAGATTTATTATTATACATATTAATCAATAATATGCAACATATTAATCCAATACAGATTAAAATCAAAGTATCTTTTCCAAATTTCATAAAAACCTCCACGTTTTTTGTATCTATAATTAGATAAAATAATATATATTGATATTAAACAACTGCTTAATTAAATGAATACAATAAAAACTATAAAAGAATTATACTCTGAATTAGGTGAAAAGTTCTATAATGACTTATTATCATCAGAGTTTACAGTATATGAAAAATTAGATGGTAACTATTTTGGAGTAGTTATATCATCAAACGGCGACATGAATTTTTTTAGAAAAAACTTAAATAGTGCAATTGGAGAAGTTGATAGAACATTAACAACTTTATATGAAGGACCAATTAATTATTTCAATAATTTACCGGAAAATATAAAAACTATATTACCAATTGGATATAAATTTAGTTTCTATTATTTTCCAAATGAAAAACCATTATCAATAAAATATGATAAAATGCCTAAAAATAATTTAGTATTGAATTATATTGAAGATGATAAAGGAAATAAAATTAATGATATTATTACTTTAAATTATTATGCAGATACTTTAAAAATAGAGCGACCTCCTATTTATTTTAAAGGTAAATTGAACGATGTTCAAAAAGATATGATATTTGAATATTTATCTTCAGATAAAATATCGAATGATAATAAAAATATTATTTCAAATATTCTTAAAATAATAGTACCAGATATTAAAAATACATTTTTAAAAGATGATTTAAATGGTAATTTAAAAAATTTATTTTTTAGGTTTGATAATGGTAATGAAGTTAAATATTCTAAATTATTTAATGAATCTTTTAATGGTGTTATAAAACAAGACATACGTGACAATGACGATCCATATTATTTAATACTTTCTGATATTATAGATTTTATAATGTTACAAGATTTAGAAAAAATAAGATTACCTAAAAAAAATTATGAAAAAAGATATGTTGCATTAATATGTGTATTATTTAATAGATTTATAGATAAAAAAGGTGAATTTTATTTAGATTTTGAATTTTTCGCAAATTTAGATAAAAATCAATATAATAATTTAAATTTAGAATTAGTTAAAAATAAAGAGACATTAATTATAATTTCGCAATCTGTAAATTATCAAGAATTATTTAAAATAATGTTAGGGTCTTTTAGAAAAAAAAGAAAAAGAAAACATCCATTAATGGGTGAAAAAACATTAAAATTTTTTAATGAAATAGTAGATAAAATAACTGAAATATGTTCGTTTGACCCATCACTTAATGAATCTTTCATTACATTTGACGAATTTCAAAGAATTTATATAGATGGTGAAAAATCTAAAGATGTTGTGGGTGTCGATTTAGATGTGTATAATAGAGAAAATATACAAAGAACATCTGAATATAGAGTTCCAACATTTGACGTTAATCAATTTTTGGCTACGTGTTTTTTAGATGCATCAGATATTAGACCTAGAACTTTAAATAAAAATAAAACTAAACTTAATCTTATTATAGATACATTTAATCCAATGACAAATTTTCAATATGACGTATGTATAAAATCATTTGAAAAATTTAAAACACCAATATATCTTATAGTTATAAAAAGTGATACACCTGCGTTTGCAAATAATACACTTATAAAAATATTGGAATCATTAAAAACTGAAGAATTTATTGAAGGTTACATGTTAATTGATAGACCTTTAATTTCTACAATATATAATCATCTTAAAGAAGAATACAATATAAATAAACTTATTTGTAATTCTAAATGGTCAATATATATGGATATTCAGATTAAGACTAATCAATTAAATGGTAATCCATTTAATATACTAGATACTGAATTTCCAATAGAATATTATGATGAAGATGAAGCAATTAAATTAAAAGTTAAAAATGCTTTAGAATCTAAAGATTATATAAAATTTAAGGAAAATGTTCCTACTCAATATTCTAATATGTATAACGAAATAATAATGAATTTAAAAAATTAAAAAATATTAAAGGAGTATTTAAACATGAAAAAAATGTTTTTCTGGTTAATGACATTTTTAATATCAATATCTGTAATGTTTGCAGATCAAACATTTATATCAGAATCAGCGATATTAGAAAATGTTTATTATAGTGTTCCAGTTGATGTCACTATACAAGAAAGTAATACACCAACAGACTTTTATGTTTCTGTAGGTAGTGGTACATTCTGGCAACAATTTTCAACAGAATTTGATTGGGGTGATTTTAATCCAGCGACAACAGTAAGATGGACACCAACAGAATTATACAACGGTGTATATTTAGGTATACATACTGGAGTTAGAAATTCTGGAACTTTTACAGAATTACCTACTGATTTATCAGATGTAGCAATTGTCGTAAAAACTGGGTCTATGACTATTACAGGACCTGAAGAAATATGGTACGATGATATTTTTTATTATAGTTGGGATGCTATTAAAACAACATTACCTGAAGAATTAATATTTCAATATAATGCTGGATCTGGTTGGATAACATTAGATACCATTGCAATTCAAACTACAAATGGTATTACGTTACATAATGAATTTGCTCATTCTGATTATAGTGTAAGATTTACATATTTAGGAAGTGCTTATGGTTTTACATTAGCAGAATGGTTTTCAACATTTAATAATTATTCATTTGAAATTACAAATAGAAATGAAATTGAAAGTACATTATATGATGATGGTGAAGTTGTAGTAATAGAATATGCAAAAGAAAGATTGTCTGAGTATACATATGTTACTGCAGAAGTTGATGGAAAAGTAATAGATATTATCGAATATAACGAAAATACTACATTATTTACAACACCTTTGAAAAAAGATGCGTCTACTGTAATTTATTTTTATGACGAAGAAGGTAATTATATAACAGATATTACAATTAATTCAAATCATAAATTTTTTGAAGTATCACCATTGACTGATGAAGAATACTCAGTAAATGATGTAATTCCTTTTGTATGGAGTTATTCAGATCATTTTGAATTAGTTTCTACAAGTGTACTTAGAAATTCTAATACTATTGGATTTGAAGTTATTAATTCAGATTGGAAATTAACTAGAGCATATAATTATGCAGTAATTGAAGCAGATACTACATTAATTTTTAGATTTACTGTTAGTGATGGACATACTACTATTATAAGAGATACTAGGATGGTTACTGCTGTTGGACATTGTAAAGCTGGAGAACTTCAAATTATCATAGATAGTTTAGAAATTCAATTAGCTGAATCTAAAAAAATTATAGAGTCATTATCAACAAAAGTTGATAGTTTAAAAATTTATATTTCTGAAATTTCACCTGATACTATTTATGTAACTTTAATTAAAGATTTACCTAATAGAGTTGAAGTTGAAAAAGAATTTTTATATTCAGAAACTACAACACTTACAATATCTAATGATGTGTGTGATATGGGTATTTATAATTTAGAATACGTTTATATTATAGATACTGCAGGTAAAGAATATAAAGCTATTTGGTCGCAATCTTTATTATATACTGATACATTAACATCTGGAGCATATTTCATAATTGCTATAGATTCCAATGGAAAAATTTGGACTTTCAAATTTATTAAGTAATAATTAAAATGCCCATAGAAATATGGGCATTTTTTTAAAATAATGGAATATTTTTATTTATTTTTTGAGCGTCTGCTGGTTTATAAATCCTTTTTTTACCTTTACCATCTTTTAAATTATAATATTTTCGCCATTCACATAATGCATGTTCTATAGAATCTAATGTCATTTTATAATCATCATATTTAGTATAACCAATACTTGGATATATGTCGTGCTGTATATCTCTTAACTTATACATTGCATCTTCATACCATTCATCTTTTTGATTTTTAGTATTTTCAGTCATAATATCAAGACCAGTTTTAGAACCGGGTCCTATTACGACATAATCATTGCCATTCCAAGGATGTAAATTATGATAAGATGCATCTAACCATATTTGATACGCTAAAAATTTACCAACACCTTTTATTTGTAATAATGTTTTAAAAGATTGCTCTGCGGATTCTTTATTATTTAAAGATTCTAATAATTTTTCAGAATTATCAATAATCCATTGCACTCTAATTGCTTTATGTATATGCGAACCGTGTGTCAAATAAGCGTCGTGTGATATTGGACCTTTTTGTTTTTCTATTTCTAAAATTTGAATATATTGTTTTAAATTAAAATTTTTTAAACGTATAACGCCAATTCTATCAAAATGGTCTGTTCTATTAAAAAATCGATATGCTACAATATTTACAAGTGCTTCAGCTTTAGATTCAAATTCTTGGTTTATTATTAATTGTGTACCGGTATCTAATTGTCTAAAAATATTACAAAATTTATAATTTTTTAATACTTCATCATCAGTCCAAGGCCACGCTTGTTTTAGAATTGTTTTTTTATAATAAATATCTTGGCGTTTTATTATAAATTTATAAAAATCTTCTACTTGTTCTTTTATAAACATACTATTCTCTTTATATAATATAATATATTTAATTATATTATATTTTAAAGCATAAGTTTTAGTCACATTTAATTTTTTTTATTAAATCTTCATTATAAAACCATGTTTTAATCATAATATGTAGTTCTATCATATCACCAACATATTTTGAAGTAACAAATCCAGTAGATGTAACATTAGATGTATACCTTTGTATACCATTAGATTTAATCCAAGATTTAAATTCTAGAATTTTGTCTTCAGGTATTGCTTCATTTAATATTACACTACACTTTTTATATTCTTCAAATAATTTCATTATAAACTGTCGTAATTTATATGTATCAAATTTCCAAATTCCGGTTCTAATCTATCAAAATAATTTTTATCATTTACAACGCACCAAAATATATTATTTTTATATTTTTTAATATCAGCATAATTTATACTTGGAAAATTAGATTCTCCATCTGTAAAGTATATGAAAATATCTGGAATAATACCGTCTTGTTGCATTCTTAAAAATGGTGGGTGAAAATTTGTTCCACCGCCTTCAATTACTTTTGAATAATCTGGTCTACCGTGTCTTCCAAAAGTATCAATATTTCTATCTTTTATTTCAGTATCTACATAATATATTGTAGTCTGTTTTACAATATAAATACTTAATATATTATTAATTTCATTTATGAATTTTTTAATTTGATCTAAATTAATTGAAGCTGAAATATCTATTGCAATTATTAAGTTTTTTATAACTGTTTTAGTTCTAGACTTTTCATAACCCTGAACATTTAATTTATGAGGCCTATAAATTCTTTTAGAATCTACATAATTTCTATTTTTAAAAAGTCCACGAATATATTTTTTTAATTTTTGTTTCCAGTCTATTGTACTTTTTTCAGTCATTAGATTTAAAAGGTATTTTTGTAATGATTCACCTAAAAAAGAACCATTGCTTTGAACTTTTTCACGCATTTCATTTTTAAGTTTTTTCATAGACTCTTCTGATGGTTCTTGACCTTTTTCATATACACCTCTTTTAATATTTTTTGCATCACTTGGATTAATATCATCTGGTGTTAAATCAATATCTGATATTTGTTGATTTTGAGAATCTATAATATGTTGAAGTTCTGGGTCTATATCTTGACCACTTTGTGCAGTTTGACTGCCATGTCCACTTTGATTATCTTGATTATCTTGTGTTTCTTGATCATTTTGTCGCGTTTGATTATCTTGATCACCATCTTGATTATCTCGATTACCATCTTGATTATCTTGATTATCTTGACCATTTTGACTATTGCCTTGACCACCACTTTTAGTATTATCATTTTGTTGTCTTTGGTCATTATTTGGCATTATATCATATATCTGTTCAGCACTAAGTCCTCGATATTTAGTATCATGTAATCCAAAAATTTCTCCATCCATTGTAGGCATTGCAATCATATTTATTTTAGACAATGGATCTAATACTAATAAATCATTAATTGCATAATCTGCTGCGCAATTCCATTTAATTCTATCTCTATTTTTTAATCTTGTATTATGTGAATATATTACGTGTAAACATTCATGTAATAATACAAACCTTAATTCTTCATTAGTTAATTGTAATGCAAATTTAGGATCAAAATAAATATTAGAATAATCAGTTGCTGCAGTTTTAGATGGTAAATGCCAATGTAAATGTACACCAAATTCTAAAATAGGTAATGAATATACTGGATGTTTTGCAACTATATAATTAATAGCCATGCGAATTTTTTCCATTGCTGTATTTTCATAATATTTAACATCTTCCCAACTTTTAATTTCTGGTAATTTGTTAATATCTTCTGTTCTCATTTCATATAATACAAATTCCTGAAATGATTTTATCCTGCTATTTATTGCTCTGAATTCCATTGATTATTAATATTTTTTAATGAAGAATTTGTTTTATTAATTATATTTCTTAATTTTTCCAATTGTGGATCTTTTTCACCAATAGTGCTTCCAATTTTTTTATTTAAAATTGGAAATTCTTTTTGAAACAATCCAACCATAAATGCTGCACCTTCACCTATTTCATATCTTAATATGTATTCTAACATATTTCCAAATCCATCAATAATTTTATCATTATTGCCATTTGCATATACATCAAGTGCTTTTATTAAAATAACTGAAAGTGATTTTATTTTACTAGAATCAGATTGTGAATCTTTTGGATGTATTCCAGGTATTATTATTGCATTCATTGGATCTGAAAATATTTGCATAATATCATTTTTATCTAAATATTTTCTAACTTCAATATATGATATTAAAACATTAGTGGCTTGTTTACCAACATGACCATTCGCAATTAATTGAATTTGATCTTTATCTAACATATACCATTCATCAATATCAATACCTTCTAATTCACATGCATCTTGAATATCTAAACTAAAAAATTCCCATGCCCTAGGTGAAGCATATGCTAATGGGTTTTTATCTTTATCTAAATTATAAAATATATCTTCATATATTTCTATTAAATCAATAACGTCTGGTAAAATATAAGTTCTATCTTTATCTACAACTTTTGCACCTTTTGTAATGGCTTGGATTTTTTCACCTTTTTTAAATCTTACATTATTATCTCTCGCCCAATCAATCCAATCTGAAGGTTGCGGTACAAAATGATAAAATGTCCATCTATCAGCTGCTGGCATATTATATTTAAAATCATAAATATCGTCTTGATCCCCAGGTCTATTACCGGCACCTATAATAATCCAATTATGCGGTAATTTATATTCATCTATACCACCAGATTGTATAAATAAATTTAATTTTTTGATAACGTCTTCATCTGCATTTACAAATTCGTCCATAAATATAATTCCGCCGTTTTCTGAAGTTTCTTTAGTTGGGAATAATTCACGAGATCTTAAATACACTAAACTATCTTTTGAATTTTCTAATCCTCTTTTTTTAATAGATTCGTCGTCTAAATAAGAAGCCGGTGTACCAAGTCCTCTAAAATCAGAAGATTCCATATTTGCAACTTCAAATATAATTAAACCTATACCCAATTCTTTTGCAACCTGTGCAACTAATTGAGTTTTGCCAATACCAGGAGCACCGAAGAAAAATTTAGGTTTTGACCTAACAGTAGTATCTCTTTTAGTACTGTTATATTGCATTTTAATTAATTGTTTAAATTGTTTAGCATTTACATTCATAGGTGCTTCAAATGAAGGATCATCTTGTGGGTATTCTTTCCAATTTTGTGCTTCTAAAATTTTAAAATCATATATTCTAGTTAAATTTTCTTGAATTACATTAGGTTGTAATCTTCCAGTTTTAACAAATTCAGTACCAGCGTATATTGCATCTAATTGTTGCAATACATCACCTTTTGGGTCTATGTAATTTATTGTCATAGCACCTTTTTTAATACCTTTGTTTATTTTTCGAGGAATTATCCATTGTTTAATAGTATTCATAACATTAGTAAAAACACCTTTTATGAATTCTTTAGTTTTATCATAAAGACCTTCATTAATTTGTGCATTTTTAAAGTTATCAAATTTTAAAATTTTAGTATCCATATTTTTAAATAATTGGTTTATGTTTAATAATACTATATATCTATATAATTTTTTAACTTAAAATGTAAAAAAAAATTTTTTTATTTAAAATTTTTTTCTTAAATTGCAATTAGAACTTATACATTTTTAAAAATTAATATAATAATTATGAAAAAAGATATGAATGATATATTGAAAAAAAGAAGAGATTTCTTTTTTGATAGACTTAAAAATATAGAAAGGATTTCTGCAACTTGTAAAATTTTACAAAAAGATATTACTAATTTATTTTTAGAAAATTATGAAATTTCTAAAAGTCAAAATTTAATAGAACTACGAAGATATTTAGATCTTTTTCAAGCAGAAATTAAAAATGATGAAAAATATTTAACTAATCAATTAGATAAAATTAATAAACAATAATTTAAAATTATGGGTGGGATTTTATGCCACAGTATGCATTAGGAATTATAGTTCCAAAAGAAATTTTTGAATCAGGCACTACTGATATTATACAATATATTAGTAATAAAATGTTTAAATACGATGTATCGTTAAAAGTTTCTAATTATATTCGTTATGATTTGAATGAAAAAGATACATATTTACAAAATCAGATTAATAAATATGAAGAAATATTAAAAAATCCAGAGTTGTCTAAATTTTTTAATATAAAATATATTCAAAAAAAATATAAAGAATATTCTAATATGACATCTAATGAATATTGGGATAAACATATTATACCATATTATAATTCAGAAAATATTGATGAATCTGGAAATATTGTATGCAATGATAATCCAGATGGCAAATGGAAAAAATTTAAAATTGGTGGAATATGGTCAGGTAGATTTACAGAAAATTTCAATATACATGAAAACAATAGTTATGATGAAGATATAAATATGAATTCTCAAATATTACGTGAATACATTGAAAAATGTAATATAAATATTGATAAATATAAAATGTACGCTTATTTAGATAAAAATGACATTTGGTTAGAACGTGGAAATACAGATTGGTTTGATAATATTACACATGAAAATTATATATTTGATGATAATTTGATTGATTTTTTAAAAACACAAGATGAAAATGATTATATTATAAATTTAGATTGTTACATATAAAAGAGGTGTATAAAGAGGTGTATTATGAAAGACCCAACAATGAAAAAAAAATTAGAAGACCTTGAGATGTCGGAAAATGAATATATTAAAAATATTGCAATTTTAGATTTTTATGAATTTTTAAAATTACAAGATTATAATATTTTAGACATTTCTATCAAAGAGTATATTGATAATTTATTAAAATATGTTATTGATAAAATAATGCTATATGGAAATATATATAAACAACATATTGAAGAATATTCTTTAAAATATTTGAGTAATTTACAAAAAAGTACAAACGATGATAGTTTAAAAAATATTAAAAATAATATACAAATTTATGTAAATAAAGTAAATGAAGACTATATTAAAATGAAAGATTTGTCAGTTGCACAGAAAATTTTATATACAAAAGATGCAATAAAAGATTTAGATAAATATCATTCAAGCATGTATTTGAATTTATTGAAAATTAGATACCAGACAAATGAACATTTAGATGTTGAAGATATAAAAATTTATAAATTGTAAATTCATATGCTATATTTAAAATATATAGCATATGAATATTATAAGTAATATAGCTGATTATTTTCCGACAATAGGTAAGTATGCACGTTTGGTAACATTAGTGTATAATCAAGTTGCGCCTATTTTAAATGCTATATCAAAAGCAAAAGATTGTGAATTATTTTTACCAAATAGTGCTTCTATAAAAAAAGCATTAGAAGAATCTGGTGATTTTAATACTATATCTATAATTAATAAATTATCTAAAAATCAAAATTCTATAAATTCATCAATATTAGATGACCCATTGATTATACAAAATCAGCGTATCGCTGAAATAATACAAAACATCAATTCTAAATTTTATGAATCGATGTCTAATAATAAAGATTTATTAGACATTGGAATTTCTAATGAAATATTAAATGACTCAATTTCTATAGGGGATCCTTGTGTTATTTTAAATGAAGATTTATCTGATGCGTTAAAAAGAAATCAACAATTGCATTCAGATTTTATAAAAACACTTAATAAAGATTCTAAAGCATTTAAAGTATTGGAAAGATGTAAGACAGATAATACATTACTTAAAAGTTTACAAAATCCTGAAATCTGGACTTCAGAAGAATTACAAAAAGTTATTGATAATTGTATACTTCCAGAAGATATAGATGTCGGACTTTCTGATGATTTAACAGGCACTCCGGAAATTAAAAATATACCAAATTCATTTAACACTAATGACGACGAATTACCAGTTGAAGGCGAGGGTTTAACACTAGACCAAATATTTGAAAATTTTAAAAAAGTTGCAGATACTTTAGATAAAGAGGATAATACATTAATATGTGCAGAAAAAGTATTTAATGCCAGCAAACATTTACAAGAATCTGCAATATCAGATACTAAAGATAAACAAACAGAAACTTCTTTAAAACTAGATTTAGAATATGAAACTTTATTTAATGCAAATATACAAGGTATAATTTCTGGTATAAAAAATGCAATAGATTTAGGTATTGGAATTGGTTTACAACCTTTAAAATTAGAAGTTCTAAATAAATATTCAGATGAAATTTCTATAAATAATAAAAAAATAAATTTTTCTGTAAGAAGTGCAAGGGTTCCTATTGGTTTTAGTAAAAAAAGAAAAAAAAATAAAGGTGCAAGATTTAATATTGAAAATAAATATGGTAAAATATTAAGTAGTAAAAAATTTGAATCATATGATGAAGTAGAAAATATACTGAAAAAGAAAGATAATGAAATATTACAATTATTTAATTCATATAAACGTAATATATTTAATGACGGTTATGAAACTGGTAAAAGTTATGGTAATAAATTTGATTCAAATCAAAATAATAAAATATTAAAAACACTTAATATAACAAAAGAAGATTCTGATAAAAGATTAAATATCATAGAAACTAAATTAAAAAAAATAGATAATGATATAAAAGCACGTGCTGCAAAAACAAAAAGTATATTAGAAGAATTAGATAATTTGAAATGTGATTCAAATTTAAGAGTTGCTAAAGATTTACCAGATGAAAATTTAGATTTTAGTGGAGCACCTGACCCATCAAATCCAACTATTTTAGATGGTGATTATTGGAGAAGATTTGCAGACCTTGCTTCAAAAGTTGGTGCTTTACCAATACCGCAATTTATAGGATCTAATGATTTTAAAGTTCAATTTACTGGTGAAGACGCAGAAATCAAATTACCATATGGATCTATTGCAATAGATGAAGATGCTATTCCTAGATTTTTATTTTGGCCAATAGGTTTGCCAATACCAGTGCCAACTCCTCCAGATTTTTTATTAAGAATTCCAATGCCAATGCTTTTGAAATATATGACAAAATTTGAATTAAAAGATCCTTTAAAAGAATTAGAAAAAAAATTAAATGAAAAATATTTAGAAATTGAGCCATTACGTGATGCTGCATTTATAATATCACAAGATGACCCATTGGATGCAGCATATTCTAAAATTCCAAATGCAACATTAGATTCAATAATAAAATTAATGGGAGTATCTGACACGCCTGCGTTGACATTTGCATTTGGCGAAATTTCAAAATTAAATGGTAAAATAATAGAAATTGTAAAATCTGAAATTTTTACGTATATTCAGAATAATTCATTTGAACCAAATCAAATAGCGGCTAATGAAGCAAATAATGCTAAAGTATTTATACAAGGATTAATTCAAAAAATTGGATTAAGATTACAAAAAGAAATTCAACCTTTAATATCAGATATTAATAAAGCAATCGTTGGAATACAAGAATCTATAAATTTTGAAATTGGTGGAAAAAATGTATTAGATTATTTAAATGATATTACTGAAATTGTACAAGCAGCTGAAAGTATATTAAAAATATTTGGAGCATGTATATCAGAAAATGAAGAATTTTCTGAAATAAATGATACCATAAAAGACGCTAGTGGTACAGCAAGGTCTATTAGAGATTCTACGAATTATTTAGTAAATACACCATTAGACATTGGTGATATTATTATGCCTTTTTTAATATTAGATGAATATCTTGAAGTTTCTGACACAATTAAAGATTTTTTAAAACCAATCACTGATGAAGTTGAAAAATATATTAAAGAGCTTAAAAAAGACTTTAAAGATGAATTTAATGATTTAAAAGATACTGCATCCGAATATAAAAAAGAAATTAAGGATAAAATTGAAGAAGTAAAAAAAGATTTTAAAGATTCTGCAATTTATGAAATGTTTCCAAAATTAAAATTTTTATCTGATATATTAACAGGTAAATTAATTAAAAGATTTTATAATATATTAAGAGCAGGTTTAGCAAATGCTGGTTTTGATTTTAGAAGTTTAATGAATTTACCAGATTTAGGAAAATATCTTACAAATATACCGTTGGTGCAACTTAATTTCCCACATTTACTATTTGTATTTTTTATAGGATTTAATCCTTTACCTTATCCATTTTTATTATGTGTGAATCTTTCAAATGCTGCAGTACCCGGACTTATAGAGCCAAATGCTATAAAATTTATAGTAACTGCAGATTTTACGAATCCAATAAAAATGATAAAAAGAAATTGGGGAAGTCATACTGTTCCTATTAAAACACAAATAGAAGGACTTATTAATTCTTCTATGGGTCTGGGCTTTTCAAATAAAAATGGTGTAGTTCCTAATATTTGTGCAAAATTAGGTGATATAAAAAGTCTTAGATTAGATAACATTATTGAACAATTAATAAAACCAACAAAATTATATTTACAACATTTAAAAAATGCAGGAGAAAAAAATTTATATAAAATGATAAATTGGCCAAATCCTAATTTAATATGCCAAATGTTAGATGCACAAAAACGTAAAGAATCTTATAAAAAAGCTCTTAATAATTATGCTAAATTAAAAAATTCTATATTACCACCGTCAGTTAGTAAAAAAGAAGAAGGTATTTCAAATGGACTTCCAGATTTAAAAAATGGAAAATTGAAAATTGATGAATTAAAAACAACATTCGGTGTCAATGAATTTCCAAATCTTGCAGATATTATACCTATGGATCAAAGCATGCAATCTAATTTAACATTTGCAGACATGGGAATAACTGCAGACGCTATTTTTGATTTATTACCAGAATTAACAAATGCTGCACCTTATATACAAGATGATTTACCAGCATGGGAAAGATTGCATTTGAAAAATATACCATTTTTATTCTTTTTGGCAGAGTTTTTAGTTGCCGCAAAAAAAGGTGCAAGATTTCCAATACCTGAAGTTAATCCACTTTTAGAGATGAAATAATGCATACTATTTTATTTATAGATATATAGAATATATAATTTATTGAAAATATATGTTAACTTTTGAACAACACATTAATGAAAATTCATATGATAATAATAGAAAAATAAATCTATTAAACGATGTTTTAAAACATGGTTGGTTGTATGCTTTAAGAAATATAAATTCTGCACAATATAGATATTGGATTAATTTTTTTTCACAAGAATTAAAATTAGGTGTTGACTTTATATCAACTTTACGTAGAGTTTTTGATAATAATGATTATGCTACATCAAATAGATATAGATCTAGAGATATATGGAAATATCAAGTTGGAAGAGACCCAAAAGATGAATATGAAAGTGAATTAAATAGATATATTCTTTTATTAGATAGATACACATATAAATATGAAAGTATTTTGAAAGATTGGATTGCTGCAAATTCTGAATTTTAAAAAACTTTCATTTTTTTAATTTTTAAAATTATAAAATATTAATTAATATACTCATGAGGTAAAATACATGTCATCCAAAAAATATTATAATAATATCGACGATATTTTGGATTCATCTACCACAATTGACGATAAGTCATATCTAGAAATACTTTCTAGTTTTACAACAGACGAACAATTAAAAGTACAAGACCCTACAAAAGGCGAAAGATTTAAAGTATATTCTCTTAGCATACAAGACGATGCTTTATATGCTTTAATAGATGCGGGTAAAAAAATAGAATTAAATACTACGCATGAAAAAGTTTGGTTAAATGAAGTCTTCTTTAAAGAACATTTATTTAAAAACAAACGTGAAATGCTTGCACATTTAGAATATAATTTAGATCGAGTGAATGACCGATTTTTAAATGAAGACATTTATGTTGAAATATTAGGGTCGATAAATTCTAGTATTTATGGTTCAATATCAAATGCATTCCAAAAAACAAAGGAAATAGAATTTTTTGAACAAATTAAAAACCCTACTAAATCATATGAATGTAAAATAAATGATTTAAATAAAGGTGGTTATCTTGGACATATAGATGGAATATGCGTATTTATACCTGGATCTTTAGCGTCACATAAAAAAATAGATGACTATTCTGAATTAATTGGTTCTACTATAAAAGTTATGATTGCAGGTTATGTTAAAGATAGAAATATTTTTATAGTATCAAATAAAAGATATATTGAAAATATGATAACTGAAGAAATTTCTAAACTTGATTTAAATGAAAAATTTTCTGGAACAATAACTGGAATTTCAGATTTTGGAATTTTTATAAACTTCATGGAATATTTTAATGGACTATTACATATTTCTGAAATGGAACCTGAAACATTAGAATCATTTAAAGACGATAAATATAAAATAGATGATACAATTAGTTTTTTTATTAAAACTTATAATGATAAGAAAATTATATTAAGTGAAAAGAGTTTTATAGAATCTCAAAAAATATGGGATGATTTACAAGAAAAATTTTATCATAAAAAAATAAAAGCAAAATCCATTAAAAAAACATCTACTGGATTTTTATTTGAAATTGATAAAAATGTTATTGCACTTTTATATGATATAGAAGCATATAAATATGATAAAC
>Ga0129342_1000419_pt1 | contig 18031 bp, 9 predicted proteins | sample CPBDNA_5_FD_94426 | JGI IMG/M metagenome (GOLD analysis project Ga0129342, IMG submission 94426) | Freshwater to marine salinity gradient microbial communities from Chesapeake Bay, USA - CPBay_Sum_15_0.2_DNA | ecosystem: Environmental > Aquatic > Marine > Coastal | place: USA: Chesapeake Bay...
ATTGTCCTTACTTCTACGATATTTTTACAAGAGGTGTAGAGTAACCTCTGTATTTAGTCTTACACTACTGTTTTTATTTGACAGGTCTTGTCAGTAGGCATCAAGACCGATTACAAAATGAAGGTCAAGTTTAACCCCCAGACCTATCTATAGGGTCAATTTAATTATAACAGATATTTATAAAGTGCAAGTTATCCTTCAACTAATCCTGTAACTTGTCCTGTTTGAGTTTTTGCTGCACCTAGTTCGAATGAAGATTTTGCTGCTTGTTGTGCTGCAATTTTTTGTACTAATTGTATATCTTCTGTTTCACCTAATCGTGAACCAATAATTTGTTCTTCTGTAAGTTGCCTACTTTGTGATGCTGCAGCACTCATAAGTCCTGGTGCAACTGCTGCTGTAGTTTGAAATACCTCTTTAGCTTGTGTTTGTGTTAATCCCTGTCTAGCTAAACTTTGTGCAAATGCTACATTAACCATACCCATACCTGCTACTTCTGCTTCAGCAAGTATTTGACTTGCTCTAATGTTTCCTTCTAATATATTTTTACCAACTCTTGGTGACACAAACATAGCAAATATTGCTTCATCAGGAAAATCTATACCAAAATTTTCTAAATAAGCTGCTTTTACTTCTGGTATGTTATTAACAATTCCTTCATAACCCATTTCTAGTCTTGTACCAAACTCATCAGGAGAAACATTACCTGATATAGCATCAACTATATCTTCTGCAAATTCTGTTGGATTTAAATTGTAATCTCTAAGATAGCTATTCATAGTATCTACTGCAGACAAATATTCTACTTCTGTCATTCTAAGTACTCCAGTTGCAGTATCTCTAATACCTGGATATACAACTTCCATCAAAGGATTGGCTCTCATATCAGTTAATGCTTGGTCCATATCTTGTGATACTGTGTATGCTTCTAGTAATACATCTACTAATCGTGCATCTAAGTATGGGTATCTTCTAACCATTTCTTCTTTTGTAGTTCTAGCTGCTTTAGGTGCAGCTACATCTTCTGTTTCAGTATCTTGCACTCTAAATTGATTTGCTTGTCTTGATTCCTGGTCAGTTTGTGCTTCTTCTCTTGTATTTGTATAACTTGCTGAAGCTATTAAATAATCAGCAAATTCTCTTGCTGTAGAAAAATTAGTACCATCTGGTTTTTTTTGTGTTCTTGCATAAGCATCATCAAAAGTTTCACCTTGTAATGTGTCGTATCTATAAATTGTTACTTGTGCCATTATTACCTCTTATAAATTGTTGATGCGTTAAATACACCAGATACATCTGATTGCAATCTATCTGCTGCTGCACCAAGTATTTCTTCTTGTACAAATGGTGTGTCTATGTATTTTTTATACATAGCTGATTCAAAATCTTCGTAATTACCTTCAAACTTTTGTGCTTGTCTAGCAACATCCATAAGTTGTGTAGGTGTCAATGTTGTTTGTCCAAGTATCTTTGTTGTTAAACTTTCAAAACTACCTGCCCAGTTAGTATATTTACTACCTTTTGCCCATGGATATAAAGCATCTGCTGCTTTTTGTAAATCTTCTTTTATTATTGTTTCATTATATTCAGTACCAAATTCTGTATCTAATCTAAGTTTTGCTGCAATCTCTTCAAATTTACCACTTGACTTGTAACCATCTAGCAACAATGGTCCTCCATACTCTAATATAAGTTGTTCTGCTGCAGAGTAACCAGTTCTAGTTTCATTTATTTTTCCTATATATTTTTGAAAATCTTTATGTATTACAGAATCTCCACCCATTAATTTTCTTCTTGCTGAATCACCTAAATTTTTAATAATCTCATTAGCTTCTGATTTAGTTATTTGTCCTGTTGTAACAGCAGTATTTAAATCTACTATTAAATTAGTTACTTCTTCTCCTGATAGTCCTTTATATCCTGCTTCTAATTTATAATACGATAAATTATCATTAATAATTTTTTCTGCTTCTTCTTCGTTTTGAAATGAAAACTCTGCCCACGCTCTTGCTTCATCTGATGGATGTGATTTATACCAGGATGTGTTTTGTAATAGTTCTGATGGTACTACATCTAATCCTAAAATTGCACTTAAACCAAAAGCATACATCATATCTAAATCTGTGTAATGGTCACCATAATGCCTAGCGTTGTATTCTAATTTATCTTGTGTGATTGCTAACATTTTATCTATGCTTGTTGCATCACCTTTCATTTCTGCAAGTGTCATTACTTCACTCATGCCTAATTCGTATTCCATAAATACAAACTCACCATTTGCTTCTTCTAATTCATCAATAGTTTCATAAGTATTATTTACAACATAATTAGCTTTTAGCATAGAAGGTTCATCAACCCTAATATAAATTGGCATATTATCACCTTGACTTGTAGGCATATATATTACACCATACAAAACACCTGCTACTTGTATTAGTTCTTCTGGTTCTATAAACTCATCAACAAAATTATCTGCCATTAATATTCTATACCTTCATACGCATTAGCTATTTTAATATAATCATCAACTGTAGCTAAATATTCTTCGTTACCATTGTACAACAATTCTTCACTATTTTTCCATAATGGATAACTTGTTATTTGATTTAATTGTTTACTTAAAGATTTTTTATAATTTTCTGTGCCATAATCTAAATTTGATTGTTGAAAATGTGTGTATATAGAATCAAACTGGTCATTATATTGTGGGTCATAGTTATTAACACGATTAAATACATCTTCATTAAGTTCAGCATAATTAGCTATTTCCATAACTAAATCACGATTTTGTAAACGCTGTTGTTGAATAGTATTAAATGCTTGACCTGCAGCACTAGCTAATTGTTTTTCTACCCATCCAGACATTGAATGGTCTTGTTGCCATTCTAAACCTTTCCAAGCATTTTTACCTGTGCTAACCCAAAACCTTTTCCACGCACCATCACCTGGATTGTCATCTCTTAATTCTTTCATTAGCTTTTGTGTATCGCTAAACAAATCACCTTCTTTTATAAGACCTGTTGCAAGTGATATTAATTCTGTTACAGCATATACTGTTGCTAAACCTGCACCTATTGTACTTGCTGCTGCTGCACCACCTAAAGCTGCTATTGCTGTTTTTCCACCTATCTTAGATACACCTTTAGCTATTACACTTGATGCAGGTTTGATAGATTTCATAACTATCTTATCTGCTATATCAAACTTCTCTAATATTCTAAAAGCACCACCAACAGGTTTTAATACTGATTTAAAAGCAGCACCTGATAATCTTCCAACTCTTGCTATATCAGTAGGAAGAACTGGTTTGTGTCTTAATAAACCATTTTCATATACATTGTTTTTAGTTGTGTCATCTGTTCTTACAAAAGTAAAAGCATCATCTATAAAACCAGGAAACTTATCTTGTCTTGGATACCATTTTCTATTTGAATTTATAAATGGTGTATTGCCATTATGGCTTTTAGATTGTCCATACATGTTATCCATATACATTCTAAAATTTTCGTTGTAATCAAAATTATCTGTAATGCCTACACCTATTTCTGGTGTTGTAGCTGTACCATTGTTCATACTAGAATTACTTGTCATTATTTCTGTAACAAATGGATTATATGTATGAGTTGCGTTTGCATCACTACTTACATATTGAAATCCATTCTTCTTCATTACTTCATTTACTTCTAATGCTGTTTCAGTATCTCCATAAACAGCTAAATTACTACCATTAAATGTTATTTCTGATACTTTATAATTTCCTACAACATCATCTCCCATTGTTGAAAAACTATACTGACCTGTATTTGTATCTAGTTCTGGAAATAATAAATAATTTCTTCTTAAAAACTCTAGTTCATCTTGTGATAATTCATCAAAGTTATCTAAATTATAATTCTTTTTAATTGTTTCAAGTAAAACATTTTCTAACTGGTCAGCATCTAAATCGCTGCTAATATTTTTCATTTGCATAAATGTCAAATCGTGATTTAATTTACCAGTTATTTTTATAGTGCTACCAGTATCATCTGTTAAGGTAAATACAACATTGTCAAGAGTTACTCCACTAATGTTATCTTGTTTCAATCCAAACGCTTCTAACTCCATACCAAAATTAGTTACAAATTTTGTAATATCTTCTCCTTTAATAGAATCATGTGTTACAGATATCCTATAGAAATTAGGATTGTTTGTTATAGGAGTTAATTTTTGTCCTGAATCTAATAGTGCATCTTCTGCATCATTAAAAACATCAAATATACCGAATCTAAAATTGTAAGTAAATCCTAATATTGATTCTACATTTCGGTTTCTTAATAAAGATGAATTTGTTTGACCCAATGTTTTTGTGTACATAGCTGCATCTGGGTCTGTGTCTATAGATTCTACTAATCCCATAGCATAAGCTATTCTTCCTGGAATTATTGATTTTGTTGGATATTGAGTATCACCAACATTTAATATACCTTCTGAAAGTGGAAGAAAAGCATCTCCAGTTACGATTTTTTTATCATCAGTAACATCATGTATTTCCATCAAAGATTTAATAATTGCTGAATCTTTTATAGCATAATGGTTTGATATATTACCCATCTGTCTTACAGGACTTCCCATTAAGGTATTACTATCATTAGGTAAATTATCTACCATATGATGTATTCTTATCTCACCAGTTTCATCATCATAACTATATGCTATTTGTGTGTAAGTTCTAAATATCTTATTATTTGTTCCACCCATACCATCTGCAATTCCAATATCAAATTCCAACATATGTATGTTATTTTTTTCTAATACTTTATTAGATACTGGTGCTACATCAAAATGCGTTACTCTCATTTTAGGTTTATCTAACACTCTTTCCATTGTGCTAGTTCCCTCTATAATGTTTGCTATTTCTTGCATATCACCATATATTGCACCTGCAGGTATTATTCTGTTTGCTAATAATAAATTCTTTTTAAATATATCTTTTACTTCTTCTGCAACAAAAGGTATTACTGTTGTTCCATCAAATCTCTCTAAAAATTTAAATGAGTACAATCTATATTCTGGATTATTTTGTATTAGATTTGCTAAACTTGATTTAGTTTCATCAATATTTTTTCCATAATAATGTGATGGTCCTTGTGCTAATCCAGTCACTAACAATTCATAATCAGAGTTTTGCGATAAATCAAAAAAATTTGTTACAGCATCTACAGTAAATGCAGAATCTCTAATAGCATTTTCACCTTCTGGTACATAACCAATTCCTAATCTAGCTTCTGTATCTGAATCTTCTAGTATCTCTATTAATGGAACACGACTATCTCCTCTTTGTCTTGGTCTTAAACCTGCAGCTCTAGTTAATGCTCTACCACGACCTGCACTTTCATCCAAAGTTATTTCAATATCTTCAAGACTTTTAACTAAATTATCCATAGCATTACTCCAGGATTCTTTAGTTTCTGCTAACAACAATGCTGATATGTCTGCATCATTAGGTATATCATCTATAGATATACTATTAGCTTTTAATTTTTCAATTAAAGTAAAAAATTTATTTTGAACACCATGAGGTAGGTTAGTAAATACTGCTGTATCTAATGTTTCAAATAACTTTAATGCAACTTTAGGAGATTTCTTTACCATATCAGATAACTTAAATACTGTTGCAGGACCTGTAGTTAATCCATCCTCTGCCATTCCTATAGGAGGTGGTGCTTGTAATGGTGTTACATACTTATCTATCATTAATAACCTAGATTTGTTATCAAATCCATATTTCATAACATCTCTGATTTCTTTTCTTAATTCTTCTGTATATTCAACATTTCCTATTTTTCCACCAAAATATATATCAGGAGTAAAGTTTTTATTTCCACTTGTCATATAAACAATGTTCCACATCTCATCTGGTGACATATTGTTTGTATTTAAAAATGTAAATCCTTCATCATTTACTAAAGGTATTGCAATTATTCTTTGTCCATTGTCAATAAATTCTCCATCAAAGATTACTCTGATTAAATTTGTTAATAATATATCTTCACTACCTAAACTTCTCATAGTTAAACTTAGTTTTTTAAAAAAATCTGTATATATAGTAGGTTTAGTAGATGAATAATCATTCCATGAGTTATATTCAAATTCAAACAATTCAAAACCTGGTGATGGGTTTACTGTTGTAGTTCCTGAATTATATAAATAATCTTTTCTATTTAATACATTTCTTACATAAAGAGGATTCTCATTATTAAATCGTTGGCGAAAATATGCTGCTGCAATTTTAGTATTAAATCTTCCTAATTTTTGTGCAACAGGTTTTTCTAAACCTTGATTTCTTGCCATTTGTTGTAGATAAGCAAATTGATTATTTGTAACAATAGAACCTTTATTTAATACAACAGCTTCTCCATTACTTAATACATAAGTAAAATCTGATGTTAATTCTTTTATATCTTGATTAAATATTGAATTTTTATTTTTTATTTTTAATACTTTTTTAAATACATCTTTGTTGTTCATGTATTCTGGCAAAATTAATATAGGCATTAAATCACCACCACCTATACCAGTACCTATATGTCTAGTTTTAACTACACTATTTTTTGGTAATATCATAGCACCAAGTCCTTGATATAAATTTACCAACTGTGGCATACCTGGACTTACGCTAGATTCAAATCCTATATTTTGTGTTTTAAAATGTTGTATTGCTTTTTTTGTAAAATCCATAAAATCTTGTAAAGTTTTATTTTTTATTAAATTATGTGCAGGATTTGCACTTCCACTTAATTCTGGTTCATTATATAAATTAGCAAAACCATCTGCACTTGCTGCTTGAACAAAGTTCCAATCTATGTGCATTAAATTTTCATCTGATATACCCAGTTTTTCTGAAATAAGTGCTAATTCATCAGCTTCAATATTAGGTAATCTATCCCATTGGTCCTCTGTTAAATTTAACATATTGCCAAAAAAATATTTTAAAGAACGATTGTCTAGAGCAGAATTGACACCATCTGATATGTCTATATCTCCTACAACTTTTCCTCCTGGTAAACCACCTAATTCTTTTTTAAGACTATTTAATATTTTTACTACATCTGAATCTAAATCTTCTAAAAATTCTTCTGATATATTTAATTTAAATGTAAATGCAGGAACTAATTTAGAAAGGATTTGACTACCACTACTATAATTATCAAGTAACAAAGTTCTAAGTAAATCGTTTGGATTGTCTAATAATTCATAAATAGAATCAATATTATAATAATCAAATATAGTAACACCTCCTTCACCAAAACCAAGGTGTGTTAATTCACTATCTAAACTCCATATATTATTTTTATGACCCCATATTAAAGCATCATATAATTCTGGAAATTCTACTTTTAATGAAGAAAAATTAAAACTACTTGTTCTTTTTTCATGCAAATCAACACTTGTCATTTTTCCAATTACCCTGTTTAAAACTGCACTATGCAAATCACCACCATAATCATCCAGTTCAATATCTAAAGTTGCTTCAAATAAATCTCTTATTTTGTGAGCTAAAGTATTGTTTGAATTATTGTCATCAATTATAAAACTATCTGTTGTTGTCAATATAGATTTGTATTCAGGTAAACCTATTATTTCACTTAATAATCTAGCATTATAATTTTCACTACCAATACCTAAATCATCTAATTTAGCTATTTTTTTATTTTTATATTCTGTTAAATACTCATTTAATGTAATAGCGTATTGTGTAAAGAACTCTCTTAAATATCTAGTATATTCTAATTCTTTATTAGCTATTGCTCTTTCTCTTGACATTACATACCACTAAGCAAATCCATGGCTTCTTCTATATCACCCATATCTGCATCTTCATCAACAAATATTGTCCATGGTTTTTTATTTTCTCTGCCATATTGGTATAACTTTTTTGCATCTCCTTTAATGTAAAGTTCAACTTCTGTCTTATCAGCTACAGATGTAAAATAATGCTCTTCCATTAGAAAAACCTCCTTCTTTCTGGTTTTACTTGTGTTCTCTGTACTTTAGGATTTATTCTACGCATATCTGCCATCAAGTCAATAAACTGCTGCCCTTTTTGTAATGGGTTTATTTCTGGTTTTAATGCTTGTTCTTGTTGACTTATAGAAAATTTATCTGGTCTTTTGTAATTATTATAGTTAACTGACATAGGATATTTATTTCTTAATTCTTCAGTTTCTTCTTTAAATTTATTTTTTTCTGCTACTTCTTTTCTAGGAAATCTACTGTTAGGTTCTGTTAATTCATCACCATAAAACCCTTTATCTACAATGCTTAAATCTTCTGCTTGTGTTTGTCCTGATTCTAATACAGATTGATATGGTGCAACATCACTAAGATACCATTCATAAAATTCATCTACAGATTTAAAACCTGTTTGTATGTAATCATCTATAGCACCTGTTTGTATTTCTGATGCGTGTACCATTCCATCTTGTAAATCTAATCCTCTTTCTACATCCTGTCTTGTTAATGGATTACCAGGGATATATACAACTTGATTTAATTGGTCTAAGTATTGTAAGTATTTTCCTGCAAATTCTTTACCATCTTTTTGTATGTTAAATCCATCAACCTCTTTATCGTATTCAACAAATTGTTTAATATCTTTAACATATCTAGCTACTACCATATAGTCATTGAAATCTAAAACTTCTTCTGCACTATAACCTTCTGGTATTTGGTCATTTAATTCTTTACCAGTACGAACAACTAATTTACCACTAGACATAAAAGCATATTGCTTATCATCTTCAAAGTAATTCCCATTTGCCATATCAACAAGGTCATTACGCATTTCTTCTATTGTTTTAGCTTTGTACCATTCAAATGGTCCATAATCTACATTATTTTCTTCCATTACGCATTTCCTGTCATAAATTGTCTAGCTGATAAAAACCTAGATTGAAATCTTGCACTTTGTTCTCTAAGTGCTTTTACATTATTTACTGCACCTATTCTATCTGCAAGTCCTGTTTCTAATATTTTATTAAATTCTAATTCAGAGTTATAAGTTTCTAACTTAGGCATATTATATCTTGCTCTAACTTCTTCTTCTGTTGGTGCAATATACTCTGTACCTGCAACAACTCTAATTCTTCCTTCTTCTTTAGCTTGTTTATATTCTTCATATTGTTTTACTGCTTTAGAATATAATGCTTTATCTTCATAATCTTGTATTTGTGGTTCTTGTGTAACCAACGCTTGTGTTTCTAATAATCTTGAACCTGATAAAAATGTTTCTATCTGATTACTTATTTCTAATTGTCTATCTGCTTCTTTCTGTCTTGTTTCAAGTAAATAGTTACCAAATCGTACAGCATCTGATGATGTCATATTTAAACCTAAAGCATTAAAATATTTTTGTAATTCTGCTTCCATTTCTAGTGGACTTGGATTAACTAAGTTGTATCTTCTATCATTCCAGTAATCTGAACCTGCACCCATAACTCCATCAACAGCATTGATTTCTAATGTCTGGTCTATAATTCCTTTTACTACATTTGATTTACTAGGACCAAAACCTAAATTGTTCCAGTCTGATACTTCTGAATTATAATTTGCAACTACATTGTTATATTGGTCAGGATTTAAAGCATTTAATAATATGCTATTATTTCCTTCTTCCATCAACATAGCTATAAATTTTAATTCAGGATTACCATCACTAATAAAACCTGTTCTTTTTATTAATGGTTCAAATGTTGCTCTATCATAAAATATCATTAAATCTTGTAACTCTTTTATTTGATTAGCATCTAGCGAGTATAGTAACTCTTCTGCATCTCCTAATTTGAATACTGCTTTTACATTATTACCATTTGCATCTTTAACTGCTTCTCTTCCTTCATCATTTAAATTAACAAATGAACCATCTTCAGTAGCAATATATCCTGCAGTATTTCCATAGTAATATGGTATAACTTGTCCTGTAGTTGGGTCTGATTCTGTTACTGGTACGAAATCACCAAGAGATAAACCTGATACTTCTGAATCACCTATGATTACACTTATTGCAGATTTAATATTATCTGGTACTGCAAATTGTGAATTTACAAATTGTAACGCAGAGAAATCATAATTTTCAATTTCATTAATATCTTCAGTACCTTGTGCAACAGTTAATGCAAGTCCAACTCCTTGATTTAAATTATGAATAATACCTTTTAAGTCATTTATATCATTTAACTGACCTTGATATTGTCTATTGCTTTTAACAAAAGGTAAATCTGGAAAGTCTAATAAACTTTGTTCTAAAGAAAAATCTCCATAAACTCCAAAATCTGTTCCTTTGTTTGCTAAGTCAACGATTGACAATGGAGTAGCTACGCCTTCTCCAATATATTCACCTACAATCACTACATTAATAATATCTTCTATAATGTCGTTTTTAGTTTTACCAACTAATTCATCTGGATTGTTTTCATACCATGACAATAGTTCTGCCCAGGTAATGTATCTATCTCCTCTTTCTTGACTTTCTATATAAACTGACATTAATTAATCTCCATACATATCGTTATTGACTTCTCTATAAAATGTACCATAATACATACTACTCCAATTATATTCAGGATAAGGATATTTCCTCATTAATTCTATGGCTTTAGCGTGTAATTTTGCTCTAATTTCATATCCAAAATCTCTTTCACTTATTAAAAAGTTTCCTGTTAGTGTTTCATTATCTTCAACAGTAATACCATTATATGTACCACCTACTTGTTGTAATCTAATATATCTATCTCTTTCTTTTAGATATTCTTGTAATGGTATATTAGTTGGACTTTGACTAAAAAATTCATCATCATTCCATTGTTTAGCTTCTATAATTCTTTGTTTCCAATCTGCTGAATTAATACTTTCACCTAAAGAACCAAATGCTAATACACCATACTCTTCTTCTTTTCTCTGCCTAAATTTAGATAGCTCTGCTTCTTTATCAGTAGGTGATAAATTAGGATTATTATTAATTCTTTCTTTTTCTTGATTAATTTCTAATTGCAGAAGTGTTTGATTTAACAAATCACCATATACTCTTGGTTCTAATTTTTCATTAGCATTTAAATAACCTTCATAAGAAAATTCATTATCGTAACTATCTGGATAATGATAAATACCAGTTAAAGGAAACTCATCTAGTTTTTTACTGTTATTAACTTCTGACCAAAATTTATAAGCATCTTTAGTAACTGGTCTATTACCAACTCTTGCTGTCTGTCTTTGTTTAAGTGGAACTGGGTTAATACCAAATTTTTCTATAAATTTTTCTGTTGTTACATAATAGTCATAATCATTTTCTACTAACATATCGCTATATGTTTTAGTTAATGCTTGTATTTTCCACCATCTACCATCTTTATCTTGTAGTTCATATCTTGGTTGTATGCCAGTAGGTAAACTAAACTTTGCACCACCTCTAAAAAACCAATGATTTGATGCAGCTTGTTCTGCTTGTTTCCATGCAGCTTCTTGTGATGCAGCATCATCAGGTGTCCATTCACCTGCGTAATATAACATTGTATAAATATCCATTACTGTACTGTTATATGCTTGTGCATATTCAGGGTCATCTAAAACATCTCTTGCAATATCAGAACCTTTTATTAAATCTCTAGCCCAACCTACTTGGTCAAGTATTCCAAATCTAGCTTTTCTATCTCCAAATGAACCTAATAAAAATTCTTCTACAAATTCTGGTGGATTAACTCCATAACGCCTTGTAAACAATCTATAAGGAACTGTTACCCACCATCCAAATCCAGGAGAAAATCCATTAGCAGAAACTAAGTTAAGACCTGACACAAAACCTTCTGGTCGCACTCTTACACCTTGTTCTTGATAATTATCTCCTAAAAATGCTTGTTGCATAGGTGCAGCATTAATGCCAAGTTTTCTATTTAACAATTTAGGAATACCCATTGTCATTATGTTAAAGACATCTAACCAATGAAACATCAACTCACCAGTTACTGGGTCCTCTTCAAAAAAACCATTTTTACTATCCCATGGTTTTGCATCTTTTCCTGCATCTATTGCAAGACTTGTTCTATAAAATTTTTGTGGATTTTCTTTTATTAAGTTACTCCATGTCTTAGGAACTTCTGCCCATATTTCAGGAAATGGTACATATGTCTTACCTAAATCTGATGCAACATGGCGTGTAGAACTTGCATATAGTAAATCACTTACAAACTCTAACGCTTTTGATTTAAGTCTTAGGTCCATATCTTCTAAAGTCAATATAGATTCTTGTGGGTCTAAAGGTGTTTCACGAACAAGTCTTTGAATATCATCATTTAACTCTGAACCTTTTAACCATTTGTTAGCAAACACACCAAACTCTTGTCTAGCATCTTTACTAAGAAATGCTATTTCTTCTTTAGATAAGTGAAAATATGCCCATTTAAATAATGGTTCTCTGTTTAATGTATCTGATGGTCTTGTAAGTAACATACTGTAAGCATCTCTTAAAAATATATCCATAGCTTCGCCTAAGTTTTGTGCAGATACACCATCTGTCAAATATTCTTTGTTCATATTTCCTGCAAGTTCTTTTGCACCTAAATCTAAATCTATTATGTCTTTTTTAAACGATTGTTTTAGTGATGGCATAAATTGATTTATAAAAGATTTTTTAGCTGTATTTATATTTACTTTTCTTGCATACTCTACAAAATCTTCACCATCTATATATCCACCATTAGCAATAAAATCTAGTATTTGTCTTGAACCTTGTGATAAATCTACTTCATAGTTATGAAATAAAAACTCTCCTTGGTCATTCTTTTTTAGTATGTCAGAATATCTACTCATAATTTCATTACCTGCATCATCAAATATTTTAAGAGTAGGGTTACCTTGTAGCTGACCAATTCTATAAGCTGCAGCTTTTACATACTTTTCTGTGCCACCAGGTTTAAGTAATTCGCTACGCATTTTGTAATCTTCTGACATAGAAATAAGTTTTTGTATATATTCTTTACCTGTTTGAGTATTTTGAATCCAGTTAAGTGTTTCTTCTACACCATCTCTAGCAACACGAATATGTAATTCATCAGTTGCAAAGTTTAATATTCTAGTAGTAAAGAACCTCCACCATTCTGGTCGTATGTTACCATTAGCATCTCTTTTAGTAACTGTGTCATAAAAATCATCTCTAATAGAACTTCTAGTTCTACCTGGTCTTAATCTTTGAATAATTGACTGGTCAGCAGATGCTTTCATAAATTCATCAGTATGTTTAAAGAATTGACCAGTTACTCTAGCAGATGCAAATGTTCCTGGTTTAGAATCTATAATTTGTTTTGCTACAGTAAAGTTTTCTTCGTATAAATATTCCAATACTTTTTTATTGATTACTGTGTATAAATTTACATCAGAAGTTAATGTGTCTTGTATTGTTCTTTGCTTACCACCTATGTCATCTACAAGACTTACTAAATAACCTTCATCCACTTTAATTAATAATTCTTTTAATTCTTTAGGAACAGCATTACCTAAATTATCTATAACATTTTTTGGTATAAATATAGATTTTTGATGACCTTTAATTCCTATTACCATAGCATTTTGTATTTGTCGTATTGTATCAGTAAGTGCTAAATCACCTTCTTTTGTAATTTTAGGAATAGCAACACTAATATCAAAAAACCATTGTTTTGTAGAATTATCCCACCAATAACCAAAAACATGATTTTCTTTTTCTAATAAACTTTTAATTTTAGGGTCAGAAATATAATCTTCTAATATTACTTTTAAAGCACCTTCTCTACTTGTGTTGTTTATTAATGCTTGATTGTTTAAATAATTATCATCAATAATTCTTTGGTATGGTTTGTAAGGAGATACATAAGCAATAACATTATTTTCGTACCTAGCTTTATTTTTATTGTTAAGTGCAACAGAACCACCTTGTGATTCACCACTTGTAATTATTTTTCCTAGTTCATTACCAACTTCATCAACAGTTTTTCTATTTATAACACCATCATCTACAAGTGTTTTAAGTTCTCCAATATCTTCAAACTCCCAGTACTTAGCATCATTACCTTCAAAAACTGCTTTTAAATAACGACTTCCTACTTGTCCTTCTATATTGACACCTAAATTAGTTGTTTTAATTAATTGTTGTATTTCAGGAAATGTAACTTGTCTTAAACCATCAGCAAACTCATCTGAACCTAGTGATGCAATTAAATCAGGTATTTCATCTTTCATAATTCTTGTTGTATATAAAACTTCTTTTTGTGCATTAACAAGACTTATCGTTGGATTGTCTGCTCTACCTAACATTTTTTTCATAAATGGATTTAACAAATGATATTCGTATGGATGATTAATTAAGTTTGGAGTACCTTTAAAAAACATTCTCATATGTTCTTCACCAGGAACACGAATTGCTAATGCTGCTCTAAGCATCCACGCAGGTTTTAATGCTCTTTGTTGTATTATGTCATTATATATAAAACGAAGTCTGCCTTCTGGTGCAATTTGTTCTATTCCTCTAGTACGCCATGATTTTTCAAATCCTCTTCTAGGTATCTTTGCAAATTTTAATATTTCTTGTGCATCTTCCCAAGATGTAGCTTTGCTAAATGCTTCTCTCATTCTGCTGCCTTTAGGACCAACTACTCTTCTAAAAGTAGATGTTGCTCTTAATAAATCTTCATAATCAGGCAATACTGCATAGTGTTCTGCCATTTCTCTTAATGAAAATGCAGTAGGTACTGCTTCATTAATCTCATCAATAATATTTCCTGCTGCATCTGTAAATGTAGATGTATTTACTTTCGTTCCAGGAAACTGCATAGGTATTCCCTTTTCACCATAAAAATACATTCTCTCTCTACTTTCATCTTGAAATACTTTTGTTATATAATCAAACAATTCATCTTCATCAATTAAATCTGGATTTGATTCTTTTATAGATTTAGACATAGTTCTAAATACACTATTTACTACAGAGTTAACTTCATTTTGATTTTTAGCTTTTAATAATTGAAATATAATTTCGTCTCGTTCATTAAAATTAGCACCTGAAATCTTCATTAATCTATCTAAATTATCTGCTGTTTCTGTCATAAGATTTATAGATGCAATTCTTGTAGGTGCTAAACCAAATGCTCTTTTAAGTTTTACTGGTAACACACCAGTTAATTGACCACTTAAACCAACTACACCACCAAATTGATTGTTTGTTTTTTTACCTATTAACGCACCAACTGTTCTTCTTAATGGTGCTATATCTACAGAAGTACCAGTTATGGCTTCTGCTAAATTGTTAGCAAGTACAGATAATGCTTTTGGTTGCATTGGTAATTTATTTAATGGTCTGTTATTAATTAACTCATTCATAAGTTTTGAATTAATATAACCACCAGAATAAGGTGCAAGTAATATACCCTCTAAATCTCCACCACGCATAAGACTTTTAACAATCTCACGCATAACATCTTCATCTTTAATACTTACTAATAATTTTTTAACATATGGGTCTATGTTTCTAAGTTGTGGTATATCGTTTAATCGTGCAATAGAATCATTTTTAGTTAATCCTGTTATAAAATCTTTACCCCATCTTGAATCTAATATTTCATCTGCAGTCTTACCAAACACTTGCCTTCTAGCTTCTTTACCTGCTTTTCCAGGTAAAACAGTTCTAACTGCTCTACCTGCTTTTGTAGTTCTATTTACATATGCTGCTCTTTCAGCATTAGACAATATTGCTCTTGCACCTGTCTTAACACCTGAACCATACATAAATAATAAGTTTGTAGGGTCAGCACCTAATCTAAATACACCATCTACTAATGCTGATGTTAATGAATAACCTACAGAACCTTCTGGTGCAAATGTACCTGCAAGGATTCTACCTGGTGATATGTTTACTTCTCCTGCTACTTTTGTATCGTATTTAAATTGATTTTCATCTTTAGCAAATTGTTGTGTAATATCATCACCATATATTTTTGCTGCTTCTTCTCTTGCTTTTGCAGGTGAATAACCTAAATTAAGTGCTTGTCTATATCCTTCTGTTTGTGTTAAATCTTGACTGTTAGCAAAATAACCAGTACCTAAGTTTCTAATACCATATTTATCTTGTGATTCTTTTGCTCGTGCATATCTTGTTAAACCATATTTTTCTTTAGTTTCGTTATATACATCAGCAAATTCATCACCTAATAAACTTCTTCTAACTGTATCTGCTTGATTTTTTTGAAATGTAAAACCAGACAAACCACTTAATGCAACTCCTTTTAATAAAGAAGTGTCTGTTTCTTGTGCTGCAACAGCACTTGATTTAAATGCTCTTGACACCCATTCAAAACCTTGTGTCATTTTTAAATCTGCCATTTGTGTAAATCTTTTTACTGGATTTACATCTGTAAGAACTTTCTCTCTGTCTTGTTTTTCTTGTGCCATAAATTGTTTAGCAGCAACATCTAACAACATTTCATCATCTGCATCTATACCCATTTGTGGTAAGTATGAAACTAATCGCTTATCTAATATTGGATATGCACGACTTATGTCAGCAGTTCTTTCTGCTAATTCAGGAGTTATTTGTTTTTGAAACAACTCTACTTCTTTTCTATTAGCAGTAGATTGTTTAGAGTAATACTCCTCTAATTCAGGTGGAATAAAGAAATATGGCTTAACCATTTACGAATCCAATAATTGGTCAAATATAGGGTCTGGAAATACATTTCTTGCTGCCATTAAAAAATTATCTACTGTATTTGTAACAATAGGTTCTGGACCATTATTACCTGGACCAAAAGGAATACCAGATGTTATTGGTTCAGAAGGTCTTTGTGTTGGTGCAGACAAAGATATAGGTTGTGGTCTAGGTCCTGGTATAGGACTTGGTCTGCCAGTATCTACAGGTTCAGTTCCTTTAACTGCAGATATTTGATTTTCTATTGCTGTTGTCTGTCCTGTTGGGTCGCCTTCTTTTCTAGGTGGTGCAACAATATCTTGATATGCACCTCCACCTGTCATGTCAGTTGCTTCTGTTAATGATTTACTTTTTCTTACCATAATTTATCTCCTAAATCTGGATTGTATTCATATTCAAATGTCAGATTGATAAAAAAATGTGGATGAGGTGTAGGAAAACTAATAAACTGTTTCATTATTGTACTGTTATTAGATTCCTCTCCTAAATACACATCATCTGACCAATCTTCTTGATTAATAATATCAAAAAATTTTTGTAAGGTATTATCTTCATCCACCAGGAACTCCTTGTGGTTGTGGTGGTCCACCTAATGCACCTAATACTTGTGCAATATCAGCAGGAACACCTCCAGGTCCTGGAGGAATTTGAGGTCCACCTTGACCCATTAATGCCATTTCTTCTGGAGATGGTTCTTCTCCTTCTGCTGAATAAAACTTATCTAGTATTTCTGACATTTGATGTGGATTTTTTCTAATTTCAATAGCTGCCATAGTAGCTTTTGGATTACCTTGTGCAGCTTGTGCCATTAACGATTCAAACAAAACTGTTTCTGCTCTTTCTGCAGATATACGCTGTTGTATTTTAGTAATGTTATCTAATCCATCCATATTCTCTTGTAAAGTTTGTGTATCTATAATTCCTTGTTGCTTTAATTGCAAACCTGTAATAATTTTTTGTGGTTCATCAAATCCTGCCATAACACCATAAACTCTTCTAGTTTCATAAACTTCTGATATATCAGATTCTGGTGTGTAGCTTTCTTTAAAAGAAGTTCCTTTGTGCCTACCTGCAATAGGTTTACGAACATTACCAAACATTAATTCATCATATTCAAGTCGTTTAGCATCCATCTCTTGTAATGCTTCTTTTAATATTGTTTGATATTCTCTGACATGTAATGATGCAGACTGTCCTAATTCCTCTAGTCCTCTACCAGTAACAAATGCGTTAGGAGATTGTCCATCATCAGATACAGGATAAGCTGCACCAAGTCGCAAGTGTCGTTCAAGTCTATCTACTTGTTGAAATAATTGGTATGGTAGA
>Ga0129342_1000421_pt1 | contig 18019 bp, 14 predicted proteins | sample CPBDNA_5_FD_94426 | JGI IMG/M metagenome (GOLD analysis project Ga0129342, IMG submission 94426) | Freshwater to marine salinity gradient microbial communities from Chesapeake Bay, USA - CPBay_Sum_15_0.2_DNA | ecosystem: Environmental > Aquatic > Marine > Coastal | place: USA: Chesapeake Bay...
AGGAACATCACATCGGGGTTGACGACGAGGGCGCGGGCGAGGCCCACGCGCTGCTGCATGCCACCGGAGAGCTGCTCGGGGTAGGCGGTCGCGTAGCCGGTCAGGCCGACGAGCTGGATAACCTCCTCCGCCCGGTTGTAGCGGTCATCTTTCTTGACCCCCTGGATCTCCAGCGGATAGGCGATGTTGTCGATGACCTTGCGATGAGGAAGCAGCCCGAAGTGCTGGAACACCATGGAGAACTCGGTGCGGCGTAGGTGGCGTAGCTGCTTGTCATTCGCCTTGAGGATGTCCTCCCCCTCGATGATCACCTCACCTGCCGTGGCATCGATGAGTCGAGTCAGGCATCGCACGAGCGTGGACTTGCCCGAACCCGACAGGCCCATGACCACGAAGACCTCACCCTCGGCCACATCGAAGCTCACATCCCGCACCGCCGCGGTGCATCCAGTCTCAGCGAGCAGGTCATCGCGGCTGAGATCGGCGAACGGAGTCCCCACGATCTTGTCGGCCTTGGGACCGAACACCTTCCAAAGGTCGCGCACCGAGATGGCTGGTGTCCCCGTCGTGGTCGTCATCCCTAGTCTCCTTCCGAGAACCAGCCACTCGGAGCCGGTGCGAGGTTGCGATACACATGCTTGGCCTCGAGATACTCGTGCAGCCCGGTGGGGCCAAGCTCCCGACCGACGCCGGACTGCTTGAAACCGCCCCACTCCGCCTGCGGCAAGTAGGGGTGGAAGTCGTTGATCCAGATAGTGCCGTGGCGCAGGGCCGCCGCGACGCGTTCTGCCTTGCCCGCGTCGGAGGTCCATACAGCGCCAGCAAGGCCGTAGATCGTGTCGTTGCCGAGTGAGATGGCCTCCGCCTCGGCGCAAAATGTCTCGACGGTGAGCACGGGTCCGAAGGACTCATCCTGCACACACGTCATGTCGGTGCGGCAGTTGTCGAGCACGGTAGGAAGGTAGTAGCAACCGTTGGCCAACGTGGGGTGTTCGACCGGATCCGGCGCACTTCCTCCGCAGCGGAGCACAGCGCCCTCGGCAAGTGCCCCAGCAACGTAGGCCTCGATCTTCGATCGATGCTGCGGGGAGATGAGCGGTCCGGTCTCCGCTTGAGGATCGAATGGACCTCCGAGTCGGATTCGCTGTGCCCGCTGAACGATTTCGTCGACGACCCGGTCGTGGATCGACTCCTCGACGAGCAGGCGAGCGCCCGCCGAGCAGACCTGACCGCTGTGGAGGAACACCGCCGTCAGTGCGTTGTCGATCGCGGCATCGAGATCGGCGTCGGCAAAGATGATGTTGGGATTCTTGCCACCGAGTTCGAGTGCGACCTTCTTCACCGATGCCGCAGCCTCGGCCATGATGCGTCGGCCCGTGATGATGCCGCCGGTGAAGGACACCATGTCCACGGCGGGGTGCGTGGCCAACGGGGCCCCTGCCGTGGCACCAGCACCCAGGATGAGATTGGCGACTCCCGCCGGCAGCCCGGCCTCCTCGAGGATGCGCACGAGATGGATCGTGGTGCTCGGGGTCATCTCACTCGGCTTGAGCACAAAGCTGCAGCCTGCGGCCAGCGCGGGTGCGACCTTCCACGCCGCCTGAAGCAGCGGGTAGTTCCACGGTGTGATCAGGCCGCAGACACCGACGGGCGAGTAGTCGATCCTCGAGCGCACGTTGTCATTGCCCGGGTCCACGACTCGCCCGCCGATCGAGTCTCCCGCGGCGAGCCCGGCGAAGTAGCGGAACGATGAGGCGACGTCACCCACGTCATACCTCGACTCGACGAGGCGCTTGCCGGTGTCCAGCGACTCGGCGCGCGCGATCTCCTCGACATCGCGTTCCAGCAGATCTGCGACACGGGCGAGGAGCCTGCCGCGCTCGACCACGGGAACGCTCGACCAGCGTCCATCATCGAACGCACGCCGCGCCGCCTCGATGGCGCGCTCGGTATCGACCGCCGTCGCCTCATCGACCACGCGCACGACCTCGCCATCGGCCGGGCACCGAATCTCCCGCGTGCCGCCCTCGGCCGCGGCAATCCAGGCGCCGTCAATGTAGAGGTCAGGCATGGGCAGGTGCCTCCTTGCGATGGCGGTAGAACGGAGCAGGGTCCGGAGGCAGGGGCGTCGCTCCCTTGATGATGTCTGCTGCCTTCTCGGCGATCATCATCGTGGGCGCATAGATGTTGCCGTTCGTGACGAACGGCATGACCGAGGCATCGACCACGCGCAGACCATCGGTCCCATGCACTCGCATCGTGAGGGGATCGATCACCGACATGTCATCGATGCCCATCCGTGCGGTGCACGAGGGGTGGTACGCCGTCTCGCCGTCCTTGCGCACCCAGTCGAGGATCTGCTCGTCGGTCTCGACTTCGGGTCCGGGTGAAATCTCTCCACCGCTGTAGGGGGCGAACGCCGGTTGCGCGAGGATCTCGCGGGTCTTGCGGATCGCCTCGACCCACTCACGCCGGTCCTGATCCGTGGACAGGTAGTTGAAGACGAAGGACGGCGGCGCCATCGGATCCGCGCTGGTGATCCAGAGCTTGCCGCGAGCATCGGAGTACATCGGCCCGATGTGCACCTGGTAGCCATGTCCGCTCTCGGGTGCCGTCCCGTCGTAGCGGACGGCGATCGGGAGGAAGTGGTACATCAGGTTGGGATAGTCGACGTCCTCGTTGCTCCGGATGAAGCCACCGGCTTCGAAGTGGTTGGACGCCCCCGGCCCTGAGCGCAGGAAGAGCCACTGGGCACCGATGATCGGACGACGCCAGAACTGCAGGTTGGGGTTGAGCGACACCGGCTGCGTGCACGAGTGCTGGACGTAGACCTCGAGGTGGTCCTGGAGGTTCTCGCCGACCCCCGGCAGATTGTGCACAGGCGTGACACCCACGGAGCTGAGGTGATCGGCGTTGCCGATGCCCGACAGCTGCAGCAATTGCGGGGAGTTGAAGGCCCCGCCCGCGAGAATGACCTCGGACCCGCGTACGCGCACAGGGCGCTTGCCCGCGAGGGACACCTCGACACCCGTGGCGCGCGGGGTGCCGGACGACGTGTCCATCACCACGCGGGTCACGTGTGCGCGAGACTTCACCGTGAGATTGGGGCGCGACATCGCCGGCCGCAGGTAGGCCTTCGTCGCGGAATAGCGCCGGCCGTTGTGAACATTGCGATCGAAGGCCGCGAAGCCCTCCTGCTTGTAGCCGTTCACATCGGCGGTCAACTCGTGGCCCGCCTCCTGCACGGCCGAGAAGAATGCCGAGAAGAGCGGATTGCGCGTCTCGCCGCGCTCGAGGATGAGGGGGCCGTCCTTGCCGCGCCATTCGTCGGCGCCGGCCCGGCAGTCCTCCATCTTCTTGAAGTAGGGCAGGCAGTGGGCGTAGCTCCACGTGTCCATGCCCGGATCGGCTGCCCAACGTTCGTAGTCGAGCGGGTTGCCCCGCTGGAAGATCATGCCGTTGATGCTGCTCGAGCCTCCCAGGATCTTGCCTCGGCCATGGGTGACCCGCCGACCGTTCATATGCGGCTCAGGCTGTGACGAGTACATCCAGTCGTAGAGCGGGTTGCCGATGGGAAAGGTCAACGCCGCGGGCATGTGGACGTACACGTCGAACGGGTAGTCCGGACGACCGGCCTCAAGGAGAAGAACGCTGGTGGAGGCGTCCTCGGTCAGACGTGCAGCGAGCGCGGAACCCGCAGAGCCACCGCCGACGATGATGTAGTCGTAACCCCTTGGCATGCCGACACCCTAGGCGACGCGCGCCGCCTCAGTCCCCGAGTTCAGCGCGACGGCGGACGACATACTCTTCAAGTTCCGCGCGGATCGACTCATCGAGCGGCGGCTGCTCGTAGTCCTCGAGCTTCTTCTCATATATCTCCCGTGCGCGTTCCACGGTGTCGCGGCCGCCGAGACGCATCCAGCGCTCGAAGTTGTCGGAGTTCCACAGGAACGGCCGGTAGAAGCACGTGCGGAAACGCTCCATGGTGTGCTCAGCACCGAGGAAGTGCCCACCGGCACCGACTTCTTCGTGGGCGCCGAAAGCTAGCTCCTCCTCGGTGAAGTTCACGGGGGTGAACTCCTTCTGGAGCGACTCCAGCATCTGCACGTCGATGACGTACTTCTCATAGCTCGCCACGAGGCCGCCCTCAAGCCAGCCGGCGGTGTGCATGACGACGTTGGTGCCGGCGAGGAATGTGGGGAGCATGGTCATGAGCGACTCGAAGGCTGCCTGGGCGTCGGGAACCTGTGATGAGTTGAGCCCGCCGCCGGAGCGGAACGGCAGCCCGAAGTGTCGTGCGATCTGCCCGGTGCACAGCAGGCCGATCGCGGACTCGGGAGTGCCGAACTGAGGCGAGCCGGACTGCATGTCGATGTTCGACAGGAAGCTGCCGAAGATCACGGGAGCTCCCGGCCGGACGAGCTGGGTGAGTGCGATGCCCGTGAGCGCCTCGGCCATCTGCTGGGCCAGGGTCGACGGGATGGACACCGGCGACATGGCTCCCATGAGGAGGAAGGGCGTGAGGACGACGGGCTGCATCGCCTTGGCGTACTCGAACTGCGCCTCCAGCATGCGATCGTCCCAGCGCAGCGGGGAGTTGCAGTTGATCAGCGAGAAGCACGCCGGTGTCTGCTCGATCGCCTCACGTCCGCCGAAGAGGATCTCGCTCATGCGGATCGTGTCCAGCGCCCGAGTGCCGCTGACGACATTGCCCATGTAGATCTTGTCCGTCAGCGTCATCGCGGCGTAGAGCATGTCGAGGTGCCGCGAGTCCAGGGGCGCATCGCTCGGCTCGCAGACGACACCGCCGACGCTGTCCATTGCGCTGAAGGACTGGGCGAGCTTCGCGAAATTGCGGTAGTCCTCCATCATCGCGTCACGACGCACGTCACCCTGGCGGACGAAGGGCGGACCGTAGACGCTCGAGAAGACCATCGAGTTGCCGCCGATGTGCACGGAGTGCTCGGGGTTGCGCGCCTGGATATCGAACTCGCGAGGCGCCTTGGCGATCTGCTCGAGGATGAACTCGGGGTCGAAGAAGACCTTGTCGCCCTCCGTGCGCATGCCGGCTTCTCGGAAGAGCTCGACGGCTTCCGGCTTCATGAACTCGATGCCGAGCTCGGACACGATGCGCCGCCAACCCTTGTCCAGTACGGCCATCGACTCCTCGGAGAGGATCTCGTAACGCGGCATGGTGTTCTCGAACATCGACTCTCCCGATAGTCCGTGACCGGATTCGCCTTGACCGGTGGGTTCGGTGATCCTACACTCCACTTTTGGAAGTTGGGTTCCATATTGTGGAACTCTGGGAACGCGACATGCGGACGGGAGGTGGCCCCATGGCAGCCGTCGTCGGCACACAGGCGGTCGACCGCGCCTCCGCCGTACTCATCGCTGTTCTCGGCTCGACTGAGCCGGTGACCTTCGCCGACCTGATCGCCCGCACCGAACTCCCCAAGAGCACGCTGTCGCGGCTCACCACAAGCCTGGAACGCAACGGCCTCCTCCAGCGCACGGCTTCGGGCGCCTGGCAGCCCGGCGCGGCCATCACCGACTACGCCCTATCGGTCCGTCCGGAGGATGACCTGCTCCGCATCGCCCAACCGTTCCTCGACGCGCTCGGCGAGTTCACCGGCGAGACCGTCAATCTCGCCGTCCCCGTGGGCGGCGAGGTGCGCCAGATCGCTCAGGTTGACTCGACGTACATGCTCGGCGCGGTCAACTGGCTGGACCGGCCCGTCCCCTTCCACTGCAGCGCCCTCGGCAGGGTGTTCCTCGCTTTCGGGACCCCGCTGCCTCCTGGGCGCCTGCCGAGACTGACCGAGCGCACGATCACCTCCCGCGCCGACCTCGAGGTGGCACTCGACCGTGTGCGCGCCGAAGGCGTGGCCGTGGTCGACAGCGAACTCGAGCCTGGGCTCGTCGCCATCGCGGCTCCGATCCGATCGGCTGACGACACCGTCGTCGCCGCGGTCTCGGTCTCGGGCCCCGGCGTGCGGCTCACCCCCGTCGAGATCGCCGGGGTCGCACGGGCTCTGCTCGACACAGCAGCACAGATCTCAGCCGCTCTTTGCCCCACTCACGAATCATCCAGCGACACCGCACGAAAGGCAGGCGCCGCATGACCCCCGACGAGATCCTCAAGGGCCTCTACGACGAGACCATGGTCGGCAATAAGCCGGCCGTGCTCGAACTCACCCAGGCCGGCATCGATAGTGGTCTGCCGCCCGAGCGGATGCTCTTCGAGGCGCTCATCCCCTCACTGGAAGAGGTGGGTGCTCGTTTCGAACGCGGCGACTGGTTCGTCCCCGAGATGCTCATTGCGGGCAAGGCGATGGCCGGTGCACTCGACCTGCTGCGCCCATTGCTCGCGCAGGGCGGTGTCGAAAGTGTCGGCACCTTCCTCATGGGCACGGTCAAGGGCGACGTACACGACATTGGCAAGAACCTCGTCAACATCATGCTCGAGGGGGCCGGCTTCACCGTGATCGATCTCGGCGTGCAGGTGCCGCCGGAGAAATTCGTCGCGGCGATCGAGGAGCATCAGCCGGACATCGTCGGCATGTCCGCCTTCCTCACCACGACGATGCCGATGTTCAAGGCCAACATCAACGCCATCGAGAAGGCCGGCCTTCGCGACAAGGTCGTCATCATGGTCGGAGGCGCCCCGGTCACCCAGGAGTATGCCGATGTCTGCGGGGCCGACGGGTACGCCGCCGACGCCGCCACAGCGGTACGTCGCGCCAAGGAGTTCGTCGCCGCCAAGCGAGCCGGCTGACCGTGCCCAAGCTCCTCCCCCTCATCGAGCACGCGGTCAAGAAGCCCGTGTGGGACTGCCGCATGTGCGGCCAGTGCGTCCTGCACTCGACCGGCATGACGTGCCCGATGACCTGCCCCAAGACCCTGCGCAACGGCCCGTGCGGCGGCGTCCGGGAGGACGGTCATTGCGAGGTCAAGCCGGAGATGCGCTGCGTCTGGGTCAAGGCCGAGGAGCGCGCCCACTCCCCGATCAATCCGCACCACTGGGAGGAGGAGTTCAACGACCTCCGCCCGCCCGTAGACAACCGACTCAAGGGCACGTCCTCGTGGATCAACCTCGTCAATGGTCGAGACCGGCGTACGCCGGCCGGCTGGCAGGGCGGCGCGCAGGAGCGCTTCTCCGCCGTCCCCGGCGCGAGCATGGTCGAGATCGACGAGCCGACCACGCTCCCGGAGGGCTTCCACTCATGAGCCGCCTCGCCACTCTCCTCGCCGAAGGCAGCCGCCCCGTCGTGACGGCGGAATTCCCCAGCATCGACGGTGGCGGCCTCGCCGCGGTCGAGAAGGCGGCCAACGAGCTGCGGCCCTTTGTCGACGCCGTCAATGCGACGGACAACCCCGCCGCCCACGCGCACGCATCCAACACGTCCATCGCCATCGCGATGTCGCAGTTCGGGCTCGAGCCGATCATGCAGGTCGTCTGCCGCGACAAGAACCGCATCGCAATGCAGGCCGACATCATGGGCGCGAGCCTCTTTGGCATCGAGAACATCGCCTGCCTCACCGGCGACGACGTCACCGCGGGTGATGAGCCGGAGGCACGCCGTGTCTTCGACCTGGACAGCACCCAGTTGGTCAAGGTGGCCAGTGGCCTCGCCGAGGGGCACTACCTGTCGGGCCGCGCCATCAAGCAGCCGCCCGCGCTCTTCGTCGGCGCTGTGGAGAATCCCTTCGCCCCTCCACTGGACTACCGCGTGCTGCGCGCACTCAAGAAGGCCGAGGCTGGAGCCCGATTCCTCCAGCTTCAGATCGGCTACTACCCCGAGCGCCTGGAATCCTTCGTCGCCGGCTGCGTTGAGCACGGGGTCACTCGCACCACCGCGCTACTTCCGACCGTCGTGCTGACCAAGTCCGCGAAGGCGCTGTCCTTCATGGACGAGTCGGTGCCCGGCATCTCCATCCCGGCGGACATGATCGCCCGTGTCGCGGGAGCCGGTGACAAGGACGCGATCGCCGAGGAGTCCTACCAGCTCACCCTCGAACTCAGCCGCCACGCGCTCTCGCTCCCGGGCGTCTCGGGCATCCACCTCACCGACTTCCGCCACGACGGCTCACTTGAGCGGCTTGTACGCGATCTCGGCATCGGTCCGGCCTTCGCATCGACCTCTGACCCGGTGGCGTCCGCCGCCGGCACCACCTCGGGATAGGAGTCCCATGCACACCGTCCTTCGCTCCGCGACCGCGTCCGTGACGATCGGTCCCGATCAGCCGTTCTGCATCATCGGCGAGCGGATCAATCCCACGGGTCGCAAGAAGTTCCAGGAGCAGCTGCGCGTCGAGGACCTCTCGGCCGTCGAGATCGACGTGGCGCAGCAGATCGCGGGCGGGGCGATGATGCTCGACGTCAACATGGGCGCCCCCCTCGTCGACGAGGTCAAACTCCTCGGTGACGCTGTACGTCTCGTGCAGTCGCTCACCGATGTGCCCCTGTGCATCGACTCCTCGGTCGTCGAGGCCCTCGAGTCCGGCCTCTCGGCGTACGAAGGCAAGGCCCTGGTCAACTCCGTCACGATGGAGCGCGAGCGCATCGACGCGATCCTGCCCCTGGTCAAGCGGTACGGCGCCGCCGTCATCGCGCTGCCGAACGACGAGGAGGCGATCCCGGAGGATCCGCACCGCCGCCTGGAGCTCGCCAAGCAACTCGTCGGCATCGCGACCGAGGAGTTCGGCATCCCGATCGAAGACATCGTCGTCGACCCCCTGGCTATGCCCATCGGTGCCGACCACACCCTCGCGATGAAGACGATGGAGGCGATCCACTTGATCTCCACCGAGATCGGTGTCAACACCACGCTCGGTGCGTCCAACGTGTCCTTCGGTATGCCCGATCGCCACACCCTCAACGCCGTCTTCCTGCCGATGGCGATGAAGGCCGGGCTCACCAGCGCGATCATGGACGCGCGCACCCCGCAGATCATCACCGCGGTCAAGGGTGCTGACCTCATGATGGGCAACGACGAGTGGGGCGCGACCTGGATCGCGGCCCACCGCGCCAAGCTGGCAGCCGCTCAGGCCGCCGAGGTGGCCGCTCAGGCATGACGGCGCTCGATGACGCGGCCGGCGAGCCCGACAGGGGCGGCTCCGCCGACCCGCCGGGCCATACCGGGCCGGCCCGTGTCAGTCTGACCTTCCAGCCCGCGGGCAAGTCGGTGCGCGTGCCGAATGGCGTGAGCGTCTTCGACGCCGCGCTGTGGAACGGCATCGCGATCGACTCCACCTGCGGAGGTCACGGCACGTGCAAGAAGTGCAAGGTGAAGGTGCTTGACGCGAGCATCCCGATCACCGTCCTGGACCAGCGCGCGTTCACCGCCGAACAGCTCGACGAGGGCTGGCGCTTGGCCTGCATGGCGACGGCGATGCGCGACCTCACGGTTGACGTCCCCGAGCTGACCACGCGCCCTAAGGCGGCGACGGTGGGCGTGGGTCGTCAGGTCATCCTGCGCCCGGCGGTCCAGAAGCGTTTCGTGCAGCTCACCGACGCGACCCTGTCGGATCAGCGCACCGACGTGCAGCGGGTGCTTGACGCCGTCGACGATCTCGAACTCCGTGTCGATCCCCAGGTGCTGCGCGCGCTGGGCAGCACGCTGCGCAAGGCCAACTGGGAGGTGACGGCGGTCATCGTCGGCACCGATCTCATCGCGATCGAACCCGGGGATACCACCGACACGTCGTACGGGGTGGCCTTCGACCTCGGGACGACGACCGTGGTCGCCACCCTCATGGATCTCACCACCGGCGCTCCGATCGCGGTGGCGTCGATGCTCAATCAGCAGCAGCCGTTCGGCGCCGATGTCATCAGTCGCATCAGCGCGACGATGCTCGACCCTGACTCGCTTGCCAAGCTCCAGGAACTCGCCCAGGCCACGCTCGACGAGCTGACCCAGGATGTCTGTCAGCAGGCCGGCGTGGATCCGGCCCAGGTCTACGAGGTCGCACTGGCCGGCAACGCGACCATGGCGCAGTTGGTGCTGGGGATCGATCCGGAGCCCCTTGGCGTCGCCCCTTTCATCCTCGCCACGGCGGCGTACTCGGATCTGCTCGCCGCCGACCTCGGCGTGCAGGTGCATCCGCGTGCTCGGGCGATGGTCTTCCCGCACCTGGGCGCCTACGTCGGTGGCGACATCATCGCCGGCGTCCTTGCGGCAGGCATGGACCGCGACAAGCGGCTGCGCCTCTTCATCGACATCGGCACCAACTGCGAGATCGTCCTCGGCAACGGCGAGCGCCTCATGTCGACGGCCGCTCCCGCGGGTCCGGCGTTCGAGGCTGCCTCGATCCGCTGTGGCATGCGCGCTGCCCCCGGCGCCATCGAGGTCGTCTCGATCACCGACGACGGCATCGAGCTGCAGGTGATCGGCGATGTCGCACCGACCGGCATCTGCGGTTCGGGCCTGGTCGATGTCATCGCCGAGCTGGCGCGCACCGGCCTGCTCGACTCCTCCGGTCGCTTCCTCTCCGATGAGCGGATCGCCGAACTGCGCCCCGACCTCGCAGGCCGCTTCGTCGAGCGCGACGGGGAGCGGCTCTTCGTCCTCGCCACCGCCGACGAGTCCGCTGAGGGCAGTGATGTCTTCCTCAGCCAGCGCGATGTGCGCGAGCTGCAGTTCGCCAAGGCGGCGATCTCCACCGGATGGAAGCTACTGCTGGAGGAGTTCGGCGTCGAGGAGTCGGAGATCCAACAGGTGCTGCTGGCGGGGTCCTTCGGCACCTATCTCTCAGCGCGCAGCGCCATCGGCATCGGCCTGGTGCCGCAGATCCCGGTGATGCGGATCGTCAGCGCGGGCAATGTCGCGGGCGAGGGCGCCAAGATGGCGCTGCTGTCGGACTCCGAGCGCCACGGCGCGCACGCGCTGCTCGAGGAGATCCACTACGTCGAGCTGTCGGACCGCACAGACTTCAACGATCGCTTCGTCGATGAGCTCGCCTTCCCCTAGGTCGCGCCTCGAAGGGGCGGAGCCCCTTCGAAAGCGACTGCCTAGCCGCGCGCTCATCCTCTGCGGCGCGCTGAGCGCCGATGCCTCGGCGTGGATCGAGGAGTCGGGCGCGGACGTCGCGATCCATCCGCTGCCTCCCTTATTGCACAACCGGCCCGAGCGCATCGCCCCCGAGGTCGAGCGCCTCGTGCTCGAACTGAAAGACGACTACGACGAGATCGCGATCGGCTACGCCGACTGCGGCACGCACGGCGCGCTGGACGAGGTGTGCGAGCGCCTCGACGTGCGTCGCCTTCCGGGCCGGCATTGCTACGACCTCTACGCCGGCGAGGACGAGATGACCCAGATCTGGGAAGCCCAACCCGGGACCTACGTGCTCACCGATTTCCTTGTGCTGTCCTTCGACCGCGTCGTGTGGCGCGAGCTGGGACTGGATCGCCATCCCGAGCTGCGAGACGACTACTTTCGCCACTACACGCGGGTGGTGTGGCTGGCGGGGCGGCGTACGCCCGACCTGGAGCGCGCTGCCCAGCGGGCGGCGGACCGCCTAGGCCTGCCGCTGGAGATCGTCGACGCCACCGGCCGCCTAGGACCGGAATTGAGCGGCCTGCTCCCCTAGGCAGGCCACTGCCGTCGACCGAATGGCTGCTGCGGGACGGCGCTGTCGACCGAATGGCCGCCGAATGGTCGACGCGGGCCGGCCGGAACCCACGGGAATCTGATGTACAACTGGCCGCATAACTGATATATCTATCCCCGTGAGCGCCCCGGCCGTCCTCGTCCAGCCCGACTTTCGTGGCGGGGAGTCCCAGGCCGACCTTGCCTACCGCGAGATCCGGGCACTCATCGTCACCCTCGAGTTGGCCCCCGGGGCCCTCATCAGCGAGCCCGAGCTCCAAGAACGCCTGGGCCTGGGCCGCACCCCCATCCGCGAGGCCCTGCGCACCCTGGCCCACGAGCGCCTGGTCGAGGTCTACCCCCGCCGCGGGATGTTCGTCGCCGCCCTCGATCCGCGTGATCTCGCCTCTCTCTCGGAGGTGCGCGAGGCGATGGAGCCCTTCGCCGCGCGCCTGGCCGCGGAGCGGCGTACCGACGAGGACCTCAGCGTCATCGACGCGCTCCTCGCCGACATCGACGCGATCGCAGCCGCCCCCGATATGCGCGCCCTCATCGAACTCGACCAGCGCATCCACCATCACGTCTACCACTGCGCGCACAACGACTTCCTGCAGTCGATGTGCGACCAGCACTACATGCACGCCCTGCGCATCTGGTTCCTCGCCCTCGACCGGGTCATGCACCTTGGGGACGCGGTCGCCGAGCACAGGGACCTCCTCCTCGCCATCCGCGCCGGCGACGCCGAGCGGGCGGCCGAGGTCATGTCCTCCCACGTCCACGGCTTCGAGGCCGAGGTACGCCGGGCCATTTAGCAACGCACCACCCGATACGCACCATCCGAGAGGAAGACAATGAGCACCCTGCCGAGCAAGGCCAAGTGCGTCGTCATCGGCGCCGGCATCGTGGGCAATTCCGTGGCCTATCACCTGGCGCGCCTGGGCTGGCGCGACATCGTCCAGATCGACAAGGGCCCGCTGCCCAATCCGGGAGGGTCGACCGGCCACGCGTCGAACTTCATCTTCCTCGTCGACCACAACAAGGAGATGGCGCAGCTCACGCTCGACAGCCTCGCGCAGTACATCGAACTCGACACGTTCTTCGAGTCCGGCGGCATCGAGGTAGCGCGCACGCCCGAGCGCATGCAGGAGCTCACCCGCCGCATCACCTCGGGCAAGTCCTGGGGCATCGAGGACATGAGCCTGCTCACGCCGGACGAGGTCAAGGAGATGGTCCCCTTCATCGACGAGACTGTCATCCTCGGCGGCTTCTACACCAAGGGCGTGGGCGTGTGCGACTCCCTGCGCGCCGGCACGCTCATGCGCGAGAAGGCGATCGAGATGGGTGCCCTGCAGTCCTTTGCCAATGTCGAGGTCGAGGACCTCACCGTGCAGGACGGCCGGATCAAAGCCGTCGTCACCGACCAGGGCACGATCGAGGCGGAGTACGTCGTCATCGCGTGCGGCTGCTGGAGCCGTCAGATCGCAGCCATGGCCGGCGCCGAGATCCCCCTCACCCCGGCGGTGCACCAGATGAAGGACATCGGCCCCGTCGCGATGTTCGCCGACGCCAAGGGTGACCTCGAGTACCCCATCGTCCGTGACATGGACACCAACATGTACGAGCGTCAGCACGGCACGGGCCTGGAGATCGGCTCCTACGCCCACCGGCCGATCCTGTACGACGCAGAGGACATCCCCTCGAACGCCGAGGCCGCGCTCTCCCCCACCGAGTTCCCCTTCACTCCGGACGACTTCGCCGACCAGGACGAGCACGCGCTCGAACTCATGCCCGAGATCGTGGGCGACGAGGGCGCTCAGGAGAAGTACGCCATCAACGGCCTGCTGTCCCTCACGCCGGACGGCATGCCGATCCTCGGCGAGACCCCCGAGGTCAAGGGCCTGTGGTCCGCCGCAGCCGTCTGGGTCAAGGAGGGTCCGGGTGTCGGACGCGCCATGGCCGAGTGGATGGTGCTCGGCCAGCCCGAGATCGACCTGCACGCCTCCGACATCGCCCGCTTCTACCCCGGTCAGACGACGACCAAGCACATCAAGGACCGCACATCGGAGGGCTTCAACAAGACCTACGGCATCGTCCACCCCGCCGAGCAGTGGTCGTCCAACCGTGAGGTGCGCCTCTCGCCGTACTACGAGCGCGAGAAGGCCCTCGGTGCCGTCTTCTACGAGACGGTCCAGTGGGAACGCCCCTTCTGGTACGACTCCAATGCCGGCCTGGTCGACAAGTACGGCGACGCCGTGATGCCGCGCACCGCGGAGTGGGAGTCGCGCTGGTGGTCGCCCATCATCAACGCTGAGCACCTGCAGATGCGCGAGACCGCAGGTCTGGTCGACCTCACCGCCTTCGCGCTCTTCGACATCACCGGCCCCGGCGCCCTCGCCACTGTGCAGCGTGTCTGCATGCGCCAGATGGACGTCGCGATCGGCAAGGTCGTTTATACCCCGGTGCTCGCGCCCAACGGCGGCTTCAAGTCCGACCTCACGGTGATGCGCCTCGGTGATGATCACTTCCGCGTGGTCACGGGCGGCGCTCACGGCATGAGCGACTTCAAGTGGTTCAAGGACAACGCCGCCGAGGGTGCGACGTTCACCAACCTCACCGACGACATCTCCACCATCGGCCTGTGGGGCCCGAACGCCCGCGCGATCCTCTCGTCGGTCACGGATGCCGACGTGAGCCATGACGGATTCGGCTTCGGCACCTGCCGCGAGATCACCATCGCCGGCAAGACCGTGCTGGCCTCGCGCATCTCCTACGTCGGCGACCTCGGCTGGGAGCTCTACGTCCCGATGGCCGACGGCCTGGCGGTGTGGGATGCGATCTGGGCCGCTGGCCAGGAGCACGGCCTCATCCCCGTCGGCATCGGCGTCTACGGCACCACCGGTCGCCTCGAGAAGGGCTACCGCGCCTACGGCCCCGAGCTCGAGGGCGACTTCAGCGTCGTCGAGGCGGGTATGGCACCCAAGAAGATCAAGGACGCCGACTTCATCGGCAAGGAGGCGCACCTGCGTCACCGCGAGTCAGCGCCGGTCGCGACCATGTGCCTGCTCACTGTCGACGACCACACGTCATCGACAGGCGAGAAGCGCTACATGCTCGGCGGCGAGCCGGTCCTCACCAAGGACGGCCAGCCGATCACCGACGCGCACGGTCGCCGTTCCTATGTCACCTCGGCCGGCTCTGGCCCGTCGGTCGGCAAGCACATCCTGATGACGTACCTCCCCCCGGAGTACTCCTCGCCCGGCACGCACCTGGTCGTCGAGTACCTCGGCGAGCAGTACCCCGTCACGGTCGAGGGCGCCGGTGCCCTCTTCGACCCGAGCAATGATCGGATCCTGTCGTGAACATCGCCGTCTGCATCAAGCGCATCCCGCTCTCGCCCGGCAAGTGGACCCTCACCGCCGACGAGACCGCGATCGACACCAGCGGTAGCGCCATGGGCTGGACCCTCAGCCCGCACGAGGAGTGCGCCGTCGAGGCCGCAGTCCAGCTCGCCGAGGGGGACGGCACTGTGACGGCGTTCTCCCTGGGCACGCCGGAGTCGAGCGAGCAGATCCGCGAGGTCATGGCGGTGGGCGTCGATCGCGGCGTCCTGCTTGAGACCGACGGCGCCGACTGGGACGGCCAGGCAACCGCTGCGGCACTCGCCGCTGCGATCACGGCCGACGAGACCGACTTCGATGCCGTCATCCTCGGCACCGAGTCGGCGGATGCGTCCGGCTACCAGGTGGGAGTGCGCATTGCCCACGCCCTCGGCTGGCCGATCGTCACCAACGTCAAGGGCCTGAGCGTCGAAGGCGGCGTCGCGCGCTGCGAGCGCGTGGTCGGCTCCGAGCGCGAGGTCTACGAGGTCACCCTGCCCGCCGTGATCGCGGTCAAGGACGGCGTCAACATCCCGCGCTACCCATCGGTGCCCGGTCGCATCAAGGCCCGCAAGAAGCCGCTCGACACGGTGACCCCCGAGTCGCGTCCGGCACGCATGGAGAAGGTCAAGCTCGCCCTTCCTCCGCAGGAGACCAGCACCGCCACGGTCCTCGGTTCCGGCGCCGACGCCGCGCCTAAGGTCGTGGAAGTCCTCAAGGAGATCGGAGTTCTCACATGATCCTCGTCTACGTCGATCACGATCGCGGAGTCCTCGATGAGTTCTCCCTCCAGGCCGTCGCCGCCGCACGCGGTCTCGACTCCGACGTGCAGGCCGTCATGGTGGGTGCCGACGCCGTCACGGCAGCGGCTCGTCTCGGTGAGTTCGGGGTGACAACGACGCACGTCGCCGTCGATCCGCGCATCGCCGACTACACCCCGGCAGCGTCGGGCCGCGCACTCGCGCAGATGGCGCGCCAGCACTCCCCCGCCGCTGTGCTCGCGGTCGGATCGCCCCGCGGCAACGAGGTCCTCGCACATGCCTCGGCGATCCTCGACGAGCCCTTCGCCGCGGACTGCACCGCCATAGCACTCGGGGACGGCGTATCGACGGTGACGCGCAACCGCTGGGCGGGCAATGTGCTCGAGGACGCCCGCGTGCACGCTCCGATGCTCATCGCCTCGACCGCTCTGCACGCCTTCGCCGCGGAGCCGGTGACCGGCTCCGGGCCGGCCGCGGTAGTGGAGTTCACCCCCGAACTCACCGACGCGGACCTCGCCGTGCGCGTCGTCGATCGCGTCGGCGGTGGTGGCGGCGGAGTGAGCCTCGCCGAGGCCAAGGTCGTCGTCTCGGGCGGTCGCGGAGTGGGCGAGGGCGGCTTCGGCCCCCTGGAGGAGCTCGCCGCGCTGCTCGGCGGTGCCGTCGGCTGCTCGCGCGTCGTGACCTCGGCGGGCTGGCGTCCGCACGCCGAGCAGGTCGGCCAGACCGGCACCAAGGTCGCCCCTGACCTCTACATCGCCGTCGGCATCAGCGGCGCCACCCAGCACATCGCCGGGTGCAAGAACGCCAAGACCATGATCGCCATCAACACCGACCCCGAGGCCACGATCATGTCGTTCGCCGACTACGCCGTCATCGGCGACGCCGCGACCGTCATGCCCGCCCTCGTCGAAGCCGTACGCGCAGCGAAGGGATAGCCATGCCGACCGATATCGAGATCGCCCAGGCAACGACCATGGATCCGATCGGGGAGGTAGCCGCGACCCTCGGCATCCCCGACTCGGCGCTGGAACCCTACGGTCACTACAAGGCCAAGGTCTCCAACGCCTGGCTCGACTCGCTGCCCAAGCGCGAGGGATCCAAGCTCATCCTGGTCACGGCCATCAGCCCCACCCCTGCGGGCGAGGGGAAGACCACGACGACGGTCGGCCTCGGGGACGGCCTGCGCCGCATCGGCAAGGACGCGATGATCTGCCTGCGCGAGCCCTCGCTGGGACCGGTCTTCGGCATGAAGGGCGGCGCGGCCGGCGGCGGCTACGCGCAGGTCGTGCCCATGGAGGACATCAACCTCCACTTCACGGGCGACTTCAGCGCCATCGGCCTGGCCAACAACCTCCTCGCCGCGCTCATCGACAACCACGTCCACCACGGCAATGCCCTGGGCATCGATGTCCGACGCGTCACATGGAAGCGCGTCATGGACATGAATGACCGGGCGCTCCGTGACATCGTCGTGGGCCTGGGCGGCCCCGCCAACGGCTATCCCCGCGAGGACGGCTTCGACATCGTCGTCGCTTCGGAGGTCATGGCGATCTTCTGCCTTGCGACATCACTCGAGGACCTCCAGGAGCGTCTCGGCAACATCATCGTCGCCTACAACCGCGACAAGGAGCCAATCCGCGCGCGCGATCTCAACGCCGACGGCGCCATGACCGTGCTGCTCAAGGACGCCTTCCAGCCCAACCTTGTGCAGACCCTCGAGCACACGCCCGCCTTCGTCCACGGCGGCCCCTTCGCCAACATCGCGCATGGCTGCAACACCGTCGTAGCCACGCAGGGGGCCATGAAGCTCGCCGACTACGTCGTCACCGAGGCCGGCTTCGGTGCCGACTTGGGCGCCGAGAAGTTCATCGATATCAAGTGCCGCAAGTCCGGCCTGCGTCCCTCAGCCGCCGTGATCGTCGCCACGATCCGCGCGCTGAAGTACCACGGTGGCGGCGATCTCAAGACGATCACGGACGAGGACCTCGGAGCACTTGAGAAGGGCGTCGTCAACCTCAAGCGGCATATCGAGAACGTCCGCGACGTCTACGGCGTGCCGGTCATCGTGTCCATCAACAACTTCACTTCCGACACAGAGGCCGAGATCGACCTGCTGCGACGACTCGTGGCCGAGGCTGGCGCCCAGGTCGTGCTCGCCACTCACTGGGCCGACGGCGGCGCCGGCACGGAGGAGCTGGCCCGCGCGGTCGTCAAGATCTGCGAGCAGCCCAGCGAGGTCACCTTCGTCTACCCGGACGAGGCCACGTTGTGGGAGAAGATCGAGGCCCTC
>Ga0129342_1000422_pt1 | contig 17990 bp, 15 predicted proteins | sample CPBDNA_5_FD_94426 | JGI IMG/M metagenome (GOLD analysis project Ga0129342, IMG submission 94426) | Freshwater to marine salinity gradient microbial communities from Chesapeake Bay, USA - CPBay_Sum_15_0.2_DNA | ecosystem: Environmental > Aquatic > Marine > Coastal | place: USA: Chesapeake Bay...
ACGGACGCACATCAGGATCGGGATCGACACCCGCAACGAGAAGGTGCACGACGTCGGCACCGACCGATCCCGACGGCAGAGCGGCATCGAGCAGGCCGATCAGGGCAGCGACGTCATCTGCAGGACTGCCCCCCGGGCGCCATCCGGTGATGAGGCCGCGACCACCGGACACATGCACCGCATCGGCGGTCACGCCGCCGTGGGCAACGCCGGCATCGTGCAGGACGGCAAGGCCCGCGGCAATCGGGGCCAGCACGGCGATCGCATCGTCGTTGGAGCCCATCGGGTGACTGTCCACGGGGACCGCCCAGGTCAGGGCCAGCCCGTCCCCGGCGAAGTCCGCGGATCGCAACGGAGCGAGGCCCGGATGCTCGATGGCACCCACCCGCAGCGCCTGCCGGCGGACGCGATCGCGCTCGACGAGGTCGGGCGGCAGGGTCAGCAGTGTCGTGATCGAGGTCGTGTCGTGTCGCATGTGCGCATCGTGCACCGCATCGCGACTCCCATGCCGTGGGTTATCCACAGGCGGCTACGGTGGGCGACGTGTCGGTGATCATCATCGGAGCGGGCGTCAGCGGGCTCGCCGCAGCGCGGCACCTGCGGCGCAGCGGCGTCGACGTTGTCGTCCTCGAGAGCTCCGATGCCGTCGGCGGACGCATCCGCACGGATCTCGTCGATGGATTCCGACTCGATCGCGGCTTCCAGCTCTACAATCCGGCGTACCCCGAAGGCCGCCGAGTCCTGGACTACGACGCACTCGACCTGCGCACCTTTGTCGCGGGAGCGCGCATCGTCCTGCGCCCACGCGGTCGCCGACAGGTCGCTCGGGTGGCCGACCCCCGGCGCGAGCCGTCGTGGGCCGTGTCATCGCTTCTCGCCCGGATCGGCTCTCCCCTCTCGACCACGCGATTCGCCGCGTACGCCGCGTCGCGGGCCGTGCGCTCCCCCGCGGCGCTGCGGTCCGAGCCCGACATCACCAGCGCCGAGGCCCTGCGTCGCGCAGGCGCCGATCGGCAGCTCATGGAGCGTCTGCTGCGCCCCTTCCTCTCCGGGGTCTTCCTCGAATCAGATCTCACGACCTCGCGCCGGTTCCTGGATCTGGTGCTGAGGTCCTTCGTCAAGGGCACGCCGGGTGTGCCCGCACGCGGCATGCAGCGCATCCCGGAGCAGCTCGCCGAGGGCACCGAGGTGCGTCTGGACATGCCGGTGGCCGAGGTGTCCTCCCACGGCGTCGTACTCTCGGGCGGCGGGGAGATGACCGCCGACGCGGTGATCGTCGCGACCGATCCGGCAACCGCGGAGCGACTCGTGCCACGCCTCCGCGCGCCGGCGCCTCGCTCCGTGACGACGTGGTACTACCGGCCCGACGGCGATCCCTCACGTCTTGCCGACGGTGATGCCGTGCTCACACTCGACGGCGCGCGACGCGGGCCGGTGATCAACACTGTCGTGCTCACCCATGCGGCGCCGGAGTACGCACCACCGGGCAGCGCGCTGGTGTCGGCCTCCGCGCTCGGCGTGCGCGGGAGCACCGCACACGAGGCCGCTGTGCGCGATCACCTCGGTTGGATGTACGGCGTACCGACATCTCGCTGGGATCTCATCGCGACGTACCCCATCCCCTACGCCCTCCCGGCCATGCCCGTGCCACTCGACCTGCGGCGACCTGTGCGGATGCCGACCGGGATCTACGTCGCGGGCGACCATCGCGACACCTCGTCGATCCAGGGTGCCCTGGTGAGTGGCCGGCGAGCCGCGGAAGCCGTTCTCGAGGACCTCGGCATCGTGGATGCCCTCAACCCGCACCCGGAGGTGTCATGACGATCCGCAGGATCCTGGCGACCAGTGGTGGCTTCACGGCCACCGACCGCTGGGGCGTGATGCGCCCCGGGGGCCTCATGCTCGAGGCCCTGCGTCTCACCGGCGTCGAGCGCCCGCGGGTGTGCCTGGTGATGACGGCGAGCGGAGACGACGCGTCGTATCTCGCGCGCTCGTATGCCGCCCTCGGCGCGCTGGGGTGCGATGTCGACCATCTCGCCCTCTTCACCATGCCCAATCGCGATCCCGAGGAGATCCTTGCCCGCAGCGACGTGGTGTGGGTAGGGGGTGGCAGCGTCGCCAACCTGCTGGCGCTCTGGCGCCTGCACGGTGTCGACGTCGCGATGCGGTCGGCGTGGGAGCGCGGCACGATCCTCGCCGGTGTGAGCGCCGGGTCGATCTGCTGGCACGTGGGTGGGCCCACTGACTCGTTCGGTCCGACCCTGCGCGTGGTCACTGACGCACTCGCGCTCGTGCCCTATGGCAACGGCGTGCACTACGACAGCGAGGAGCAGCGTCGCCCCCTCCTGCAGCGTGTCGTCGGCGATGGCCTGCTGCCCACCTCCTACGCCACTGACGACCGCATCGGGATCCTCTACGAGGGGGACGAAGCGGTGCGGGTCATCGCCGATCTCGACGTGGACCCCGTGACCGGGCCCGCGGCGTACCGGGTCGAGCGGGTGGCGGGCGATGTCGTCGAGACGCGCCTCAAGGTCGGCCCGATTCCGGCGTAGGACAGCTTCCGCATTCAGCGAGAGTCCTTGCGGATGCGGCCGTGCCATCCCAGGATGTGCGCATGATCGTTCCTCGGATGAAGACCCCCCTGATTGCCCTCGCCGCGTCCGCGGCCCTTGTGCTGTCTGCCTGCGGTGGCGGCGGCTCCGGATCCGGACAGGCCCAGGAATTCTGCGACCAGTTGGCTGCCGGCACGGATCCCTTCGAGATCTTCCAGTCCATGCGCGATGACTTCGCCGGCCAGCCCGAGTGGGCCGCCGCCGCGAAGGACTGGGCGGCCTCCACGTGCCCCGACCAACTCGCCACCAATGAGGTGCTGCGCAACATCATCTCCAACACCGGGGGCGACCCCGACTCCTGAGCGACACGGTCGGCGACGACGATTCGGCACCATCTCCAGAGACGGTGACGCTTCGCGAGCAGCGCCGGCGAAAACGCCGCTTCGTCACGGTACGAAGGCCTCAACACCGTGACGGTGCGTCGTGTCTGGCCGGCAGATCACTCCGCAGGATGACGGTACGCACGGGTGACCTCGGCGACGACCACCGAATACTCCTCGTACCACTCCTCGCGTCCGCGACGTTGGGCCACGAGGTGCTCGGACACCTGCTTCCATGACCGCGCGCTGGGGTCATCGGCCCAATACGACACGGTGATGCCCCGCAGCGACACCGGGTCACGGACCGATTCCATCCCCAGGAAGCCTGGCTGCTCGGCGGCGAGCTTCGCCATCGCCTCGGCCATATCCCCATAGGCATCCGCATCGGCCGCGAGCCGAGTCGACGCGTCTCCACGCCGAACGGAGGTGAAGATGACCGCGACGGCTCCCGGTGCGAGGTCCATCATTCGACGCTGACGTTGGGCAGCCTACGAGAAAGCCATCCGGGCAGCCACCAGTTGGCTCGGCCAAACATCGACATGACGCTCGGCACGAGCACAAGGCGCACGATGAAGGCGTCGATAATGACCGCGGAGGCGAGAGCGACGCCGAAGAGCTTGATCGTGTCGTTGGGCACCGGCACGAAGGCGAGGAAGACCGAACTCATGATGAGGGCCGCTGCTACGACGACCTTGCCTGAGCCGGCAAGACCGTGGCGCACGGCCTCGCCGTTGTCACCGGTCTCATGCCAGCCCTCCTGCATGCGTGACACGAGGAAGACCTCGTAGTCCATGGATAGGCCGAAGAGGATGGCGAAGACCATGATCGGCAGGAAGGGCAGGATCGGCCCCGTGGTCGCGACGCCAATGAGACTGGCGCCCCACCCCCACTGGAACACCGCCACAGTGACGCCGAGAGCGGCGGAGAAACTGAGCAGGCTCGTGACCGCCGCCGTCATCGGGATGAGCAGCGATCGGAAGAGCAGGAAGAGCGCTACGAAACCGAGACCGATGACGACGAGAAGGAACAGCGGCAAGACGCTGATGAGCACATTGGTGAAGTCCTGGGTGACCGCCTGTGTGCCGCCGACATAGATCATCGCGCCGGTGGGAGCGATCTGCTCGGTGGTGACCGTGCGCAGACGGTTGAGTAGGTCGTTCGTCGCAGGATCATCGGGTGCGGTCGTCGGCTGGACGAGGACGCTGGTGACAATGCCGTTCTGGCTGAAGGGACTGTTCTTCCCACCGATGGTGGCCGTCTTATAGAGCGGCAGCATCTGCTCGTTGGGGATCGTCGATGCCACGCCGTCGGTCGCGGCCAGGGTCTTGACCGTGGTGGTGAGCGCCGTGTCATCTAGCGGCAAGGGAAGGACGACCGCCACGAAGAACGGCCCGTTGACCCCCGGGCCGAAGCCCTTGCTCATGAGGTCGTAGCCGATGCGAGCGGTGCTGCCCGGAGCAGCGCTGCCGTTGTCGGGGAAGCCCTGCCGGATGCTGAACGCCGGGACCGCGAGGAGGATGACCAGGCCGAGAGCGATCAGGCCCGTCAGCCAGGGAGCTTTCTGCAGCAGCCTTCCGTAGCCGGCCCAGCGGCTCTCATCGAGCGGGACCGCGCGTGGATGTCGCGCCCACGGCATGCGCAGGCCGAGCGTATGGCGGCCCAGGAGGCTGACGACCGCAGGCAACAGGATCAGTGCGGCAAGCATGACGACGAAGACTGTCGCCGCTGCCGCGATCGCAAGGCCGTAGAAGAAGGTCACGCCGAGGACGAAGAGGCCAAGCAGCGCGATGATCACGGTGCTGCCGGCGAACAGCACTGCTCGCCCTGCCGTGCGTACCGCTATGCGGATCGCCTCCTTGGGGTCCTTGCCGGCGAGGGTGTCCTGGCGGAAGCGGTTGAGGATGAACAGCGAGTAGTCGATGCCGACACCAAGGCCGATCATCGATGCCAACTGTGGGGCGAACGACGCCACGTCGAGGAAGCGTGCGATGACCAGGATGAGGAGTTGTCCGACGATCAGACCCACGACCGCGACGACGATCGGCAGGCCGGCGGCGATGAGACTGCCGAAGAGGATGATGAGAATGATGATGGCGGCGAGGATGCCAATTCCCTCGCTTGAGCCCGGAACGTCCTGGGCCGCGGTGAGGATCTGGCCAGTAGCGCCCACCTGCAGCGTCGACGAGTTGGCCGACTCCACGTCCGAGACGAACGCATCGGCCTGCGCGGCATTGGCTACACCAGGACCAGCGCCCGTGAAGGTCACCGTGGCGTAGGCGACCGTGCCGTCCTTGCTGATCGTCGACGTCGCCTCCTTGGCGGCCTTGTTGGCCTTGAGCAGGTCGAGCAGTTGCTTCTGCGCCGCCTCCGGTGTGCCCTCCGGGAAGGTGACGTCGGTCGTGCCCTTCTCGAAGGCCTCCTTGACCTGGTTGGCGAACTCTGGCGGCGTCCCCGGAGGGAAGTCCGGAGCCGCTGACGCGGGCTTGGGGCAAGCGGACCCGTACGTCTTGCCATAGGGCGAGGTGACGCAGGTGACGCCGTCAATGGTCGCGAGCTTGGTCAGGAGCGCATCGACCTGGGACTTCACTGCCTCGTCATCGACGCTGCCTGACGTGGGCGACCAGACCACCGTGGCGGAATTGGAGCTCGCGTCCTGGGCACTGACCTCCTCGAGGAAGTCCTGGGCCAGGGCCGACTGGGTGTTGGGCAGGGAGAACGAGTCGTTGAACTTGCCTTCGAGGGTGACGGCGAAGAAACCGACCACGACCACGGCCACCACCCATGCGAGCAGGGCCACGACCGGCTTGCGGATGGCCCACGCCGATAGCGGTCCCATGGCACTCCCTCGCTGGTCGATCGCCGAACTCCGGCCCGTGCAGACGCTACCGCCTCGGACTACGCTGCAGGAGTGATCGCGGTATGTCGGCTTGGACCCGAGCCCCTGGACTACACCGAGGGGTGGGATCTGCAGCGCCGTATCCACTCCGAGGTGGTGACGGGGGAATCACCCGACACGTTGCTGCTGCTCGAGCACGCGGCCGTGTACACCGCCGGACGGCGTACCGAGCTGGTTGAGCGACCGGTCGATGACACCCCTGTCGTCGATGTCGATCGTGGCGGCAAGATCACCTGGCACGGCCCGGGGCAGCTCGTCGGCTATCCGATCGTCCGCTTACCGATGCCCCTCGACGTGGTCGCCCACGTGCGCCGGCTCGAGAACGCACTCATCTCGGCCTGCGCCGAGATCGGCCTGCCCACAACGCGCATCGATGGTCGCAGCGGAGTGTGGGTCCCGGCGGATGAGGTCCGGCCAGCACGCAAGGTCGCGGCGATCGGCGTGCGCGTAGCCCAGGGAGTGACGCTCCATGGCTTCGCCCTCAACTGCGATTGCGACCTCGGCGCCTTCGATCGCATCGTGCCCTGCGGCATCCGCGATGCCGGCGTGACCAGCCTGTCGGCAGAGCTCGATCGAGATGTCACCGTCACGGAGATGCTGCCGATCGTCCAGGAGCGCGTGCTCGAGGAACTCAGCGGGCTCGAAGATCTGGGCCGGCAGCGCGTAGGCTCGGCCACATGACCGAGCGCCGACTCCTGCGCCTGGAGGTCAAGAACTCTGCGACCCCGATCGAGCGCAAGCCCGAGTGGATCCGGACACGGCTGCGCACCGGTCCGGAGTACACCGCGGTGCGATCGCTCGTCGAGAGCGAGGGCCTGCACACCGTCTGCCAGGAGGCCGGCTGCCCCAACATCTACGAGTGCTGGGAGGACCGCGAGGCGACATTCCTCATCGGTGGCGAGCAGTGCACGAGACGATGCGACTTCTGCCAGATCGACACCGGCAAGCCTGCCCCGCTCGACCGTGACGAGCCGCGCCGCGTCGCGGAATCAGTGCGCACGATGGGCCTGCGCTACGCGACCATCACCGGAGTCGCGCGCGACGACCTTCCCGACGGCGGTGCCTGGCTGTACGCCGAAACCGTGCGCCTGGTCCAGGAGACTTGCCCTGCCGAGGTCCTCATCCCCGACTTCAACGGCGACCCTGCCCAGCTCGGTGAGGTGTTCGACGCTCGGCCGGCCGTCCTCGCACACAACCTTGAGACGGTGCCGCGCATCTTCAAGCGCATCCGCCCTGCATTCCGCTACGACCGTTCCCTCGACGTCATCACCCAGGCGCGTGGCGCCGGGCTGGTGACCAAGAGCAATCTCATCCTGGGCCTCGGAGAGACCGACGAGGAGGTGGATGCAGCACTGGTCGACCTGCATACGGCCGGGTGTGACCTCATCACCATCACGCAATACCTGCGCCCGACGCCTCGCCACCATCCCGTCGAGCGCTGGGTGCCGCCGGACGACTTCGTTGCCTGGGGCGACCGCGCCCGAGCGATCGGCTTCGTCGGAGTGATGAGCGGGCCACTCGTCCGCTCCAGCTACCGCGCGGGCCGCCTGTACTCCGAGGCTCTCGCCGCGCGCGAGGCCACCACATCGTGAAGGTCTCCCCCATCGCTCGCGGCGTCGTCGTCGCCACCCACGTGTGGCCGGCGATATCCGATGTCCCCCTTGCCGTCCCCGTACTCGAGCTCGACTGGGGCGGTGCGGTGGATGACCGGCACCACGGCGTGACGATGTCATCGGACACGCGTCAGAAGGAGGTCTTCGATCGAGGCACGGAGATCCGCAACCACCGCCAGATCTCCATCGTCGACGTCGACGAACTCGCTGAGGTGGCTGCCGCACTCGGCATCGAGGAGATCGCCCCGGGCACGATCGCAGACAACATCTGCACGTCGGGCATCCCGCACCTCACCGAACTTGAGCCGATGTCCCGCCTGGTCTTCGCCAGCGGTGCGGTGCTCATGACCGGCGGTCGCAACGCCCCGTGCACGATCGCCGGGCGCATGGTCCAGGCCCGATACGGCACCCCGGCAGAGAAATTCCCCAAGGCCGCCTTCGACCGCCGGGGGATCACCGCCTGGGTCGAGCGGCCCGGGACCATTCATCCCGGGGATGCGGTGGACGTCGTACCGCCCACGGGGATGTAGCCCCCACCCCGGTCGATACCCTTCACGCATGTCCAAGATTCGCGGCTATCTCAGTTCCCTCAGGGAAAACTTCAAGCTCACCCGCCAGGTGCACCGCTGGGTGGGACTGGAGATGCTCGCGATCTTCCTCGTTGTCACCGCCGTCATTGCGATCCCGGTGTCGTTCTTCCTCAATTGGCTGACCGGCATCCTCATCGGCATCCCGGTCGGCCTGCTGGCCATGACGTACTGGTTCAGCCGCCGAGCGATGAATGCGGCGTACTCGCAGATCGAGGGCCAGTCCGGCGCCGCCGTGGCGGTCATCCAGCAGATGCGCGGCAACTGGACCATCTCCCCCGCGGTTGCCGTCACCCGCAACTCCGACATCGTGTCCCGCGTCGTCGGCCGACCGGGGGTCATCCTGGTCGGGGAAGGCCCGCGTCAACGCGTCACGCACCTGCTCGCCAATGAGCGCAAGAAGACTGCGCGCTGGCTCCCCGAGGTGCCGATTTACGAGATCCAGGTGGGCACCGAGCCCGACCAGATCTCGGTGGCCAAGGTGCAGAGGGAGTTGACCAAACTGCCGCGCGCCCTGCGCCCGGCAGAGGTCAATGACGTACGGCGTCGTCTCGACGCGCTGAGCGCCAAGGACGCCCCTGTGCCGATCCCCAAGGGACCGCTCCCCAAGGGTGGCAAGATCCCCAAGTCGATGCGCGGCTAGCAGTCCCTCAGCGGGACATGCCGATGCTTGTGCGCATCACGACGCGAGAACCCACCGCCAGGTCCTGCAGGCCACGCTTCTGGGAGTCGTAGACGAGGGCGGGGATCACGATGCAGATCAGCGCCGTGCGCACGATGATCCGCCACAGCGACAGGCGGCCATCGTCCTGTTTCACCACGGCGATGCCCACAACCCGCTGGCCGAAGCTCGATCCCGTGAGCCAGGTGAAGAGGATGATCTCCACGGCGAAGATCGTCAGGGTCGCCAGCGCGTAGTCACCCGTGCCGTATTCCGCGCCCGGGATGAGCCGCGCCAGCAGGAGCGCCACCAGCCAGTCGATGGCGATCGCGGCAGCGCGACGACCGAGCCCCGCCGCCTGGCCCGGCGAGCCGGCAGAGCCGCCTCTGTCGGGCTGGCCCGGCGAGCCGGTGGAGTCGCCCGAGCCTGGTGTGGCAGATGAGGTCACCCCTCCACGCTAGGGGCTGGTCCAGCGATGGGCTCCGCGACCCCGTAACACGAGCGAAACATGGGGTACACGGTCGGGAAATGCCCCCCGCCTAGCGTCGCGGACGACGGCAACCGCCGTTGGGGGGTGGGTCCACTGACCGCCCCGAGGCGATCGATGTCGCGGGTGACCGCGCAGGAGGTGTCATGTTCAGCAATGCAGACGAGGTCCTGAAGTTCATGAAGGACGAGGACGTCGAGTTCGTGGACGTCCGCTTCATCGACCTCCCCGGTGTCATGCAGCACTTCAATGTGCCGGCAGCGTCATACGTCGACGCGTTCACCGACGGCCTGATGTTCGACGGATCCTCGATCCGCGGCTTCCAGGCGATCCATGAGTCGGACATGAAGCTGATGCCCGACCCCACGAGCGCGTTCGTCGACCCCTTCCGCGCGGCGAAGACCCTCGTCATCAACCACTCCATCCTGGACCCCTTCACCGATGAGCCCTACAGCCGCGATCCGCGCGGCATCGCGGCCAAGGCCGAGGCCTACCTGACGTCCACGGGCATCGCCGACACGGTGTTCTTCGGGCCCGAGGCCGAGTTCTACATCTTCGACGACGTGCGCTTCGAGACCCGGCAGAACGCCGGCTACTACTACCTCGACTCGATCGAGGGCGCCTGGAACACCGGTCGCGAGGAGGACGGCGGCAATCTGGGCTACAAGACCCGCTACAAGGGCGGCTACTTCCCCGTCCCTCCGGTGGACCACTACGCCGACCTGCGCGATGAGATGGTCCAGGCGCTGACCCAGGTGGGCCTCACTGTCGAGCGTGCCCACCACGAGGTCGGCACCGGCGGCCAGGCCGAGATCAACTACCGCTTCAACACCTTGCAGCAGGCCGCTGACGACGTCATGAAGTTCAAGTACGTCATCAAGAACGTCGGCTGGGTCAACGGCAAGTCCGTGACCTTCATGCCCAAGCCCCTCTTCGGAGACAACGGGTCGGGCATGCACTGCCACCAGTCGCTATGGAAGAACGGCGAGCCGCTCTTCTATGACGAGCGCGGCTACGGCGGCCTCTCGGACCTCGCCCGCTGGTACATCGGCGGCCTGCTCAAGCACGCACCGTCGTTGCTGGCGTTCACCAATCCGACGGTGAACTCCTACCACCGACTCGTGCCCGGCTTCGAGGCCCCGGTCAACCTGGTCTACTCGGCCCGCAACCGCTCGGCATGCATCCGCATCCCCGTCACCGGGACTTCACCGAAGGCCAAGCGCATCGAGTTCCGCGTACCCGACCCCTCGAGCAACCCCTACCTCGCCTTCTCGGCGATGCTGCTCGCCGGCCTCGACGGCATCAAGAACAAGATCGAGCCGCCGGCTCCGGTCGACAAGGACCTCTACGAGCTTCCCCCGGACGAGCTCGCCGACATCGCCCAGGTGCCCGGCTCGCTCCCCGAGGTGCTCGATGCACTCGAGGCCGACAACGAGTACCTCCAGGCGGGCGGGGTCTTCCCTGCAGATCTCATCGAGACCTGGGTCGACTACAAGCGGGCCAATGAGGTGGATCCGATTCGCCTGCGCCCGCATCCCCACGAGTTCGAGCTCTACTACGACATCTGATCGGGACGCCTCCCCCGATCGCATGATCCTCGCGTCGCATCGCCTCGCGCGCAGGAGCTTCGCCGGTGGTCGCCTTGCGACCACCGGCGAAGTCTGTGCCGGGTGCATAGCGATCCGGGAAGGCTGGATAGGGTTGCCCGGTGGCTGACCGGCTGATCGTCCACATCGGACCGCGCAAGACAGGTACGACGTATCTGCAGAGGGTCCTCCAGCAACTCTCCCCCACCCTGGCCTCAGCCGGTGTGCTCTACCCGGTCAACTTCCGCGACAAGGACGACTACAACCATGTCGGCCCGGTCGCGGACTTGACCCACAACATGGAGAGCAAGGAATCCAACCGCTGGGCTGGCAAGGACGGCGCGAGTTGGCGCGCCCTAGCCTCGACGATCGCGTCCTGGGATGGCACGGCCATCATCTCGGCCGAGATGATCGGCGGCCTGCGCCCACCGGCGGCACAAAGCCTCCTCGATGGACTTTCTGCCACGTCCATCGACGTCGTGATCACGATGCGCGATCTCGGCCGGATCCTGCCGTCGTCGTGGCAGCAGCATGTGCGCAACACCCATACCCAGAGTTATCGCCGCTACCTCGAGCGCCGGGCGCGCGAGCGGGGTGACCTGGCACCGGCCGACATGCAGGCCGTCTGGGATGCCGAGCGACACCAGACCTTCTGGCGCTCCTACGCCTACGGCGCGCTCGTCCGGCGCTGGCAGACGCTCGTCGGCCCCGACCACGTGACGGTCGTGACCCTGCCACCCAAGGGTGCGCCGTCCCACCTGCTGTGGGATCGCTTCCGCGCCGCCCTCGGCGTCGAGGCCCTTCCTGAGCGCGCGCCCAAACTCCCCGCCTTCATCGCCAACATCGGATCCACGCGCGCCGAGGCCGCGTTCCTTCACGCGCTCAACGTCGAGGCCAAGCGCCGCGGATGGAATCGCAAGACGGCCAACGAGCTCCAGCAGCGCCTGCTCTCCGAGGGATTCCTCGAGCGGCCCGACAGGGGCGACCCGCTCCTGCTGCCGAGGTCCTTCCTCCGCAGCGTGCGCTCGTGGGCCGATACCGACATCGCCGACATGGCCACGACGGGCGTCAGCATCCACGGCGATGTCGATGACCTGCGCATCGTGGACTCCTCCGCCTCTCACAGCCGCGTGGCGACAGATGAGATCGCCTCGGCCGGCGCCTTCGCCACCGCCAACGCGATGGCGTACGAAGCCGAGTTGATCAAGCGGCGCAATGCGCGCGACGCGGCGATCAGCCTTCCCGGACGCCTCGCTCGTCGAATGCGGGGGATGCTTCCGGGGCGCCAGCGCTGAGCTTGCGTGCCGCGACGACAGCGATCACGATACCGAGCACCGCCACGCCCCCCCAGAAAAGGTTCAGTGCGAGCTGCGGCCACGCGACCTTGTAGAGCGAATAGGCGGCGAGGCCGATGGCGCCGATGAGGTTGAGCACGTGATACGTCGGGCTGCGCGCATCCAGGCGCCTTGTCGCCACGAGGGCATAGGCACCGACAAGGAGCACCGTGCAGGTCCAGCCCATCGCTTCCCAGAGGGTTGACATGGGCACACACTAGGGATGGACGGCGTCCCCCGATGCACGACACGCATCCCACAGGGCCCGGATGTCGGCCCGCTCGGTCGGCTCGGCCCCGATCGAGAGCCGCACGACCCACCGACCCTCGATCTGGGCCGGGGTGACGAAGGCGCGACCCGTGGAATTGAGTCGCTCAGCCCACTCCTGCTGATGGGCGTCGAGGCGCTCGGGCGGGATCCCTGCAGGCACATGCCGCACGCACACCGTCTGCAACAGTACGGGCGCGCATACCTCCCAGTCGGACTCGGCGTCGACCTGCGCGGCAAGCCAGCGCGCGTTGTCCAGATCACGCCGCAACCTGCGCCGGATGGCTTCAGCACCGGCGAGCCTCAGGTGAAACCACAGTTTGATCGCGCGGAAGCGTCGCCCGAGTGGGATGCCCCAATCCTTGTACTGCGTGACCTCTCCATCGGTTGATGCGCGCAGATAGGACGGGTTAGTCGAGAAGACGCGCACGAGCAGTTGCACGTCACGCACGTAGAGCAGCGAGCAGTCCAGGATGGTGCCCATCCACTTGTGCGGATTCCAGCCGAAGGAGTCAGCCCGCTCCAGACCCGCGAAGAGCCCGCGGCACTCCGGCAGCAGGAGCGCAGCGCCCGCCATCGCGGCATCGACGTGCACCCACGCGTCGTGCTCCGCGGCAATATCGATGATGTCCTCGAGCGGATCGAAGGCGGTGGTCCCCGTCGTGCCCATCGATGCAATCACCGCGGCCGGTCGCCGACCGGCCGCCAGATCTGCCGCCATCGCGTCCCTGAGCGCTGTCGCGTCCATGGCCAAGGTGACGGGGTCGACGTCGACAAGGCGCAGGTTGTCTCGGCCGTATCCCGCGAGCAGAACCGCCTTGGCCACGGACGAGTGAGCCTGGGTCGAGGCATAGACGACCAGTGGCTGCGCCTCGGCCTGCAGGCCACCGCGATCCTCGCCCATGTCGGTCGCGCGTTCGCGTGCGACGAGCATGGCCACAAGGCAGGCGGTCGACGCGGTGTCGTGGATACTGCCGTGCCAGGCGTCCGAGAGCCCGCAGAGTGAGCGCAGCCAGTCGGTGACAACCTCTTCCATCTCGGTCAGCGCGGGTGCCGACTGCCAGGTGATGCCCAGGGCGCCCAGCCCGCTCGCGGTGATGTCGCCCAGCACCGACTCCAGTGACGCATTCGCGGGGAACCACGCGTAGTAGCCCGGACTCTGCGTCTGAGTGATTCCGGGTACGACGACCTCGTCGAGGTCGCGAATCAGCGCGGACAGGGGCTCGGGTGTCTCGGGAGGGGGTCCATCGAGTGCGGAGTGCACCCAACCGGGCGGCACCTCGCTGCGCACAGGACGATCCGGAATGCCCGACCGATAGTCGGCGATCCAGTCGATGAGGTCATGGCCGGCAGCGCGGAACTCTTCGGGAGTCACGGCTTCACCCTAGGCATCACTCGTAGAACACGCGCTCGACCACCCCACGCGCGCGCCGCGTCGTGCGCCGGTAGGCCTCGAGCAGATCAACGGGAGGATCGAAGTGCAGCAGGTGCGCGATGGCGACGAGGGTGGGCCCCGACGTCGGCACGGAGTCCGAGGCACGCCCCGACGTGAGCATGAGAGCACCTCTCACCCGGCCAGCGAGCAGCCAGGAGGCCTCGAGCATCCCGGCATCCTCGGGATCGAGCAAACCCTCATTGACGGCCACGCCCAGTGCTTGCAGGGTCGAGGTTGTCCGCAACTCCGGGATCGACGCCGCGTGGCGCAACTGAAGGAGCTGCGCGACCCACTCCACGTCGGCGAGCCCTCCCCTGCCCTGCTTGAGGTGCAGGCTCGGATCGGCTCCGCGAGGCAGTCGCTCGGACTCCATTCGCGCCTTCAGCCGTCGCATCTCTCTCGTGTCCGCCTCGCTGATCCCACCGTCGGGCCACCGCAGCGGATCGATCATCGCCGTGAAAGATGCGCAGAGACCGGCATCGCCGGCGAAAGGACGTGCGCGAATCAACGCCTGCGCCTCCCATGGGGATGACCAGCGCTCGTAGTACGAGCGGTAGGAGTCGAGCGAGCGCACGAGGGGTCCCTGCCGGCCCTCGGGCCGCAGGTCGGCATCGATCTCCAGCGCGGGATCCGGTGACGGAGCCATGAGGAGCCGTCGGACGTCGTTGGCGATGGCGAATGCGGCATCGGATGCCTCCTTCTCGTCCACACCCGGCAGCGGATCGTGGACGAACATGAGGTCCGCGTCCGACGAGTAGCCGAGTTCGCCGCCCCCGAAGCGACCCATGGCCACAAGTGCCATCCGCGTGGGCAAGCTCCCCCGCTGCTCGGCGACCGAGCGCTCGGCGACCATGAGAGTGCCGATGAGCGCCGCCTCGGTGACGTCGGTCAGGGCGCGCATCACCTCGTGCTCGTCGACGAGGCCCAGAATGTCGCACGCGGCGATCCGAAAGAGCTCGCGCCGGCGCAAGGCCCTCAGGGACCCCACTGCTGCTTCCGGATCAGCATGTCTCGCGACGGCAGCCTGCGCCTCGACCACGAGCGCGTCGCGATCGCGTGGCAGCAACTCGCGGTCATCGGCGAGCATGGCCACAGCATCGGGAGATCGCAGGAGTAGATCGGTGGCGAAGCGGCTCGACGACAGGATCGTGGCCATGCGCTCCGCCGCCATCGATTCATCGCGCAGCAAGCGGAGGTACCACGGGGTGGAACCCAGGTCGTCGCTCATGCGGCGGAAGCCGAGCAGCGCCGCATCGGGATCCGGGCCGTCCGCGAACCAGCCGAGGAGGACCGGCAGCAGCGTGCGTTGAATGGCCGCGCGTCTCGAGACGCCCGAGGTCAGCGCCTCGAGGTGACGTAGCGCCCCCGCCGGATCGGCGTAGCCGAGCGCGGCCAGGCGCTCCTCCGCCGCTTCAGGCGTCAGGCGTGCATCCCCGGGGTCGAGTCGGGCTACCGCCTGCAGGAGAGGCCGATAGAAGAGCTTCTCGTGGATTCGTCGGACCTCCCGGGCGTGCCGGCGCCACTCGGCGGTCAACTCAGCGACCGGGTCGGTGCGGAAGCCGAGGGATCGACCGATTCGGCGCAGATCCGCATCGTCGTCCGGAACGATGTGAGACCGGCGCAACTCGTGCAGTTGGATGCGGTGCTCGAGCGAGCGGAGGAATCGGTACGCCGCACTCAGCGTCGCGCCGTCTTCGCGCCCCACATAGCCCCAGGTCGAGAGGGCCTCGAGCGCCACGAGTGTCGAGGGACTGCGGAGCATGACGTCGCTGCGGCCATGCACGAGTTGGAGCAACTGCACCGAGAACTCGACATCGCGCAGGCCGCCGCGCCCGAGCTTGAGTTGCCGGTCAGCCTCGCGCGCGGGGATGTGGTCCTCGACGCGCTGGCGCATCCGCTGGACGTCCGAGACGAAGTCCGGGCCCGCGGCTGCGGACCAGACGAAGGGGGACACCGCATCGACATACGCCTCGCCGAGCGACCGATCCCCCGCCGCGGGGCGCGCCTTGAGCAGAGCCTGGAACTCCCACGTCTTCGCCCAGCGCTCGTAGTAGCCCACATGGGAAGCGAGCGTACGAACGAGAGCACCCTGCTTGCCCTCGGGCCGCAGGGCGGCATCCACCTGCCAGAGCGAACCCTCAACGGTCGCCTCGCCGCACGCGCGCAGCACCCCTGCAGCGAGGCGCTGGGCCGTGCGCAGAGCGTTGTCCTCGTCCACGCCTTCGACTGCCTCGGCGACAAAGATCACGTCGACGTCGCTGACGTAGTTGAGCTCGCGGCCTCCGCACTTGCCCATGGCGATGACAGCCAGTCTGCATCCGGGCGCGTCGGCAGGAAGGTCCGCGCGGGCGATCGCCAGGCCCGCCTCGAGCGCTGCGTCGGCGAGGTCCGCCAATTCCTCTGCGATGTCGTCGACGCGCGCACCGTGCACCAGATCCCGCACGACGGTGGTGAGGAGTTCATCCCGATACGCGACGCGCAGTGCATCCGGCGCATCCACCCCCGACGCGCGCGGCTGCTCCGCCTCGGGATCGGCGCCCACCGCGACGAGAAGTCGATCGCGCCGCACCTGGCGACCGGGGGCACCGATGTCGACCGCACGTAGCCGCTCGATCGACCCGGGATGGCGCACGAGGTGTTCGACCAGCGCCGTCGACATCCCGGTTACGGCGACGACCGCCGCGAGCCAGTCGGTCTCGGCCGCGACCGCCCCGACGTCTACTCCGGCCGCCTGGAGTTTGCCGAGAGCCGCGAGCGCCTGGTCAGGGTCCGCCGCCACAGCGAGGGCATCGAGGAGCGCCTCCTGATCGGCGATCCCGAGCACCGCGAGGGCTGCGCTGGCTCCCGCAGGCTCGGCGAAACCCCGTCGCGCGAGGTGGCCCAGCGTGCTGGCCGGGCGCTGATCGCTCATGGGACCGAGCCTTACAGGGTGGGCAGGTATCTGTCGATCTCCCAGGCGTTGACCTGGCGTCGATACTCCTCCCACTCCGCCTGCTTGTTGCGCAGGAAGAAGTCGAAGACGTGCTCGCCGAGTGTCTCGGCGACGAGTTCGGATCGCTCCATCGCCTGGATTGCCTGGTTCAGGCTGCCCGGGAGGGGCTCCATGCCCATAGCTCGACGCTCAGCGGGTGTCAGCGACCAGACGTCGTCCTCGGAGCCCGGCGGGAGCTCATAGCCGTCCTCTATCCCCTTGAGTCCGGCCGCGAGGATGACCGCGAAGGCGAGATAGGGGTTGCATGCGCTGTCCAGCGAGCGGAACTCGACCCGGGTGGAGTTGCCCTTGGTCGGCTTGTACATCGGCACGCGCACCAGCGCCGAGCGGTTGTTGTGCCCCCAGCAGACCATCGCCGGGGCCTCTGACCCGCCCGCGAGGCGCTTGTAGGAGTTGACCCACTGATTGGTCACCGCGGTGATCTCCGGTGCGTGCCGCAGGATTCCCGCGATGAAGGACCGGGCCACCTGAGAGAGCTGGAACGGCGCTCCGGGCTCGTAGAACGCGTTGCGATCGCCTTCGAAGAGCGATACGTGGGTGTGCATACCTGAGCCGGGCGAATCGCGGAAGGGCTTGGGCATGAAGGTCGCGTAGACGCCCTGCTCGAGCGCCACCTCCTTGACGACCGTGCGGAAGGTCATGAGGTTGTCCGCCGTCGTCAGTGCGTCGGCGTACCGCAGATCGATTTCCTGCTGCCCCGGCCCACCTTCGTGGTGACTGAACTCCACGGAGATGCCCATCGCCTCGAGCATCGTGATGGCCTGGCGGCGGAAGTCGTAGCCCACGGACTGCGGCGAGTTGTCGAAGTAGCCGTAGTGATCGATCGGCTCGGGCGCACCGTCGCTGGGATGATTCTTGAGCAGATAGAACTCGACTTCGGGGTGCGTGTAAAACGTGAAGCCCAGGTCGGCAGCACGCGACAGCGCGCGCTTGAGGACGTATCTCGGATCGGCGTAGGACGGAGTGCCGTCGGGCATGAGGATGTCGCAGAACATGCGTGCGACGCCGGGCGACTCCGCGCGCCAGGGCAGCACCGCGAAGGTGGAGGGGTCGGGCTTGGCCAGCATGTCGGACTCGTAGACGCGCGCGAAGCCCTCGATGGCCGAGCCGTCGAATCCGAGGCCCTCGGCGAAGGCGCCTTCGAGCTCGGCCGGAGCGACCGCCACCGACTTCAAGGTGCCGAGCACGTCGGTGAACCAC
>Ga0129342_1000425_pt1 | contig 17949 bp, 21 predicted proteins | sample CPBDNA_5_FD_94426 | JGI IMG/M metagenome (GOLD analysis project Ga0129342, IMG submission 94426) | Freshwater to marine salinity gradient microbial communities from Chesapeake Bay, USA - CPBay_Sum_15_0.2_DNA | ecosystem: Environmental > Aquatic > Marine > Coastal | place: USA: Chesapeake Bay...
AATAATGGAATAACACGAGAGATCTGACGGATACCACCTAATTGTTCAACTACTTCAGCGAATTTTAAACTGCCTACACGAATACCGGCCTGTTCTAACCCTTGACTTAATCGTTTAACTGCTTCAAATGCGCCAATAAAATTACCCTGACCGTCTGTAAGTTCAATATTTAATTGACGAAAATATTCAATTGTTTTTGGTCTTTGGATTCTACCAAATATAGTTCTAAAACCAGTAGCAATTGTTTCTGCACTTTCACGAGTTGTTGATCTAACAGATGTGAATAATGCTATAAATTCTTCTAAATTACCACCAGCGGCATTAAATGCGCCACCAGCCCTACGAACTGCTTCAATAATATCTCCAGATTCTACAGCGAATTTCTTAGCAACAGCATTAATAGATCCCAATTGAGATTCTAAAGCGCCAACACCAGCACCAAACTGTGCCAAAATAGCAACTGCGCCCTCGGCGGTTTTTCCAATATTTTCAAATGTAGAAGCAAGAGTCGTTTTAGATAGTGCTCTTAATGCCTTTTCTGTATCTCTAGCGGATAAACCTGATTGAGCCAAGACAACACTTGTTCTAGCAATAACATTGGCATTGATACCAAACTCTTTTGATAGATTGGAAATTTCTCCACTTAAAGAACCAAGACTCTTTACGGATGTATCAAAAACCTGGGCGAGTTTTACAAATTCTCTTTCAAATTTAATAGCATCACGAGTAGCTCTGGCTAAAGCAGATGATAATTTACCAACAACAGCAACAGCAGATGTATAAGCAACAAATCTACGAGCAGATAAACCAATGGCATCACCAAAAGTTTGGGCGGATTTTGCGCCCTTATTAAGCTCTCTATCTATTGTGGTGAGATTTTTAGCGCTGAGATTACCCAGTGAACTTTGTATCTGACGGGTAACAGCATTAAGTTGTCGCTGAGATAATTGTAAATTAACTTGTACATCTACTGATGCCATTTTGCACCCCGTTCATAAAAAATGGGCGGTAAAACCATAGGTACACAATAATACCTAGGAAATACCGCCCACTGTTCTACTCTGTCGTTTTTACTGTCCGTTTCCGAGTGGTCGTTTTTTTCTCCTCAACTATTACTACACCTAAATCATCCTCAAACTCCGCTTTTCCAACATCTTCACCATCTTTTAAAACAGGAAGATCATTTATGTTGACACGGGTGCCATTTTTGAGTATGAAACCCTCATCATCAACCAAATTGCCCTCTCTATCAATTCTATGTCCATCCTGATTAATAAGCTCGTTTTCTTTATTAGCAAACTTAAATCGACGGAGGAATTTATTTTCCGTTAGATTAGTTTCATATTCGGGATCAATTTCATAAACCAGTTCACCAATTCGCTTAGCAGCAGCTACAGCTTCTGGTTCATTACCTTTGTTTTGATAATCTTCATAAGAAGAATACAGCGGTTTTTGTGTTAGAAAATCATAAGTGCAAAGGTATACCAGATAACTAAACCTTTCAGTATCTGCTTGACCTTCTGCCGTTAGATGATCCAATTCCTGTCGTTCACCTATTAAATCACGGAATTCAAGCCGCTTATCCGCAAGATCAAAAGCCATATCTTTTGCTTGACTTAGTTTTAGCTTATTTCCATCAAGGTCTTTTCCTTTATTTAATTGGTAATCGAGGATATTAATATCCTTAATTACTTTTTCATATTTCTGATCATCTTCATCGGTCCAAATGCCCTGCTCTTTCATATACGAGCCAAGTTTCTTACGAAGCATCGCGCCATTTTCAAGTGCTTCACGAAAGGCTTTCTTATAAATCTTTTCTGCTTCTAATAGCTGACGATTAGTCGGCTTCTTGACCTCGATTTCTACTTCTACTTCTTTACCATCTACTGTTTTCTTAACTGGGATTCTAGCTTCCATCTTAATTTCTCCTATAGAGGTTTAACTGGGATATTGTACTGATAACGGTTCCATTTAATATCATACTGAACTAATTCCGCATCTATATTGCGGATTTGAGTATTACCTTTGTCTAAAATTTCCGATCTTAATTCTTCATATAATTGCCTCATCTTTTCCTGGTCCGGTGTAAGTGGGTCGTCAGATTTATGACCCCATAAGAAACCAAAATGATCTTCAATACTACTTAAAGCACCAATCATCGTAGTTTGTACTTTTTTCTTACAATTTTTACTCAACCTGTCTTTTGATTTTTCTTTGTAAAGATCTTCCTTTTTATTCATTTTTTATACCTGTCGAACATTTGCCTATTTGCCTTCATTTGTAAATCCTGTTTTACATGTGAGAATTGACCCTCATCTAAAGAGCCTTTTTCTTTAAGGTCGTTCATTCTTGATTTAATAATTTGTTTTCCATGTGCCGTATTCATATCATGAACACGATTTGCTTCCTGTTGATTTCTCACAGGAACAAATACTTCTGCACTTTCTGGTAGTTTGTTCTTTTCAGATTCTTTTCTATCGTCCTCTCTTTTTCTGCGCTGAACAATAAACCATCCATCAAGTGCTATGTTATCATCTATGATATCATCAGAAGGTGTTTCCATAGATTCATAAACACTGTCATACATCCTAGTCCAACTGATTAAACTCTTTTGCATATCTGTTAAATCACAAGCTGGTAAAGGGAAAATTTCCCGTCCATCTTTTGCGGTATTCCATATCATCCTCCAGTGTGCGCTTTTACTTAATTCTCTAATATCTTCATCAGGTAATATTTCCGCATTATATTTACTATACAAACTGTGTATACTAATATCCTCTAATGATATTCTATCCCCGTTTTCATAAAATGTGCAATTTTTCAAAATTTCCATAGTATATGCTTGACTTCTTAAACTCTCGCAGGTATAATTGAAAAACTGATATTTTTCCTGTGTAAGTTCTTCAAAACGGTCTTCTTTTTTTCTAATGCCTTTTTTAATAAATGCGCGAGTTTCATCACGAATAAAATTATTAAAATAATCAACTTTCATTTGCTCAATATCTTTTGGTATTTGTTTTAGTTCATCTTCTTTTTCTTGTGCCCACCATCCATTTTCAATAATCAAATCTTCTAATTCTTCCTGAATATAAACTCCTTTTTTAAAAGCGTCCTCATATATATCATCTGCAAAAAAATCAGCCAGATACCGTATAGTGGCATCTGGCTGATGAACAATCAGAACATTATCTCTCATTTTAATGAGAATTTTCCCAGATAATACTTTATTTAAATCCTTCATTTGGTCCTAACGAAGATTTAGAATTGATATGTCCAATAATTTGCTTCTGAAGATAATGGATCACCACTATGGAATATAACAAAATCATTAAAGTTTGAGAAGTTATAGGTAATTGAGGCATTTCCACCACCAGCATCACCACCACCATAAGTAACAGAAGAAACTTTATTCTTTTTACCAAGGTGGATAACCGTTGAGTCTTTTAGAGCAATGCAAATTTCATGATTTGAAAGGTTTGTTCTATTAGTTTCAACAGCGGTAACATTATCGCCTTCAGTTGCAATAACTTCTAGTGTTGAAGTAACTTCCGTTGGAAAAGTCGCATATCTACTATATGGTGCGCGACTACCAAGTTGATTAATTGCCTCACGGCCAAAATCAACAGAGCAGGTGAATGATTGAATGTGCGCACCACCAGAAGCTGCTGTATTTAATCGTCCAGCATTTGTTGGTGCTGTACTTGCCCAAACCGTACCACTAATTACACCATCGGTTCCAACACCACCAATAATATCTGGTAAAATCGTTGTATAAGTTTTAGTGGCACCGCCACCTCCGGCTGTTGAACCACTAACGACAACATCGTCACGACGAAGTACATTGCCGCCGTCTGATGAACCAACACCAGAATATACCGGAGCATCATTATTAAATACATTCAAAAATGCGCCGTCTACAGACGCAGAGCCATTAACTAATAATACCTGCGATGTATCAGCAGCATTTAACCATCTTTTATTATTACCAACAAATGTAACATCTTCTGTACATGTTCCATCAGTAGGAACTGTATAAGAAACAGAAGAAATGTACATACCAGAACAATAAAGTTCTGATGCAGCACTATTGCCACTATCTACATAATCATTATCTAAATCATTAATGACCATCCTGACATCTGCACGGGTATCAGTACGACCAGTTAACTTAAAGTTGGTTTTTTTAGTTCCGGCTGAATCATATGATGCACCAAGATGGTACAATAGTGAATATCCATCTAGAAACTTCTGCATAGTAACAGAAATATCTGGAATATCTTCAATATTTTCATATAGTGAAAGCTGACCAAGTTCAAATGCTTGTTCTAGGTTGAAGTTTGTATCTACACCAATTGACTGCACGCCATGACAAATAGCCATTTCTCCAGCAATGCCTGATCCATTAGCCGCAGAATCAGCTACTGCGGTAGCACCAATTTTACCAATTGCTACAGCCTGTGTAGCATAAAATACTCTTGTATTATCATTTTGAAAAGCCATTTTATTCTCCAGTTAAAAGAAAGAATGTTCTATCAGGTTATACACCTAAAATTATTTCAGTGGTACATTTTACGGTCCCAACAAACAAATTAGGACCAAGGGCATAAACAGAGTCAAATTTACAGTCAAAAATTCGTAAACTCTTGAATGGGTATGTAGTTGCAAGTTCTTCAAATCGCAATGCCCCAGATGCTGGAATGCCGTTATGGTCTAGGGGGAACGCATCTGCATCAGCAATACTGTTCAAATCATACATTTGAAAAGTCTTCTCATTTTGATATGAGACGACATCTAAGAGGTTATCGCGCATATATGGATCTTCTGCTACACAGTGCAATAAAACGTCTGTATAGACAAATGAGCCGCCTCCAAGTTGATATCCTTTGAAGGATCTCGAATTTGTAACCTCAATTCCAATTGCCGGAAGTTGCAACCTGTTTTGAGATAATTGTGACCAATCACCAGAACTGGTTAAAAATTGATCACTTTCAACTCTTTCCGATCTAGCATGGATTTCTTTAAACCACGGTAAACCGTTTGATTGTGTAACATTCACATACTTATACGAATATTCACATTCTACAACTCCAGTAGTTGGTATTGCAGTATCAAAAACAACACGTCCCAACGGATGGTTAATGTGATGCGCATAAGTTCCTGTGGTAGTAACTGGATAAAATGTACTATTGACATAAACACCTGATACACCTGGGTTTGCGTTATCTGTACTAACCAATGGTGGGGTATCACCGGCAATTCCACTCTCCCATACCCAATTTGATCTAAAACCTTCCCATACTTGACCATCAGTGTATCTTGGATCGGTAACAGGGCGCAAACGATGCTCATTACCGCCGTAATAACCGCTTGATGGAATTTCTACATTTATATAGTTTTCCTTATTTAAAAGACCCCAATCAAAAAATGAGATCAGGTTTTCTTTAATATCATTTACTGATGTTGAGTCTCCCAGTTTTGAGAAACCTTTTAAACTTATTCCAGGCATTAGAACGCCCTTTGTATTTCAGAAGTTACTATCTGCTGGATATCATCTTCTACCGCTTTAATTGCTCTTGTTACAAAATTATCACCTATAGTACCGGCATGTTGTGGATCTACTCTAAAACCGCCACCTAAAGGTAACATAAATCCTTGACCGCTTCTTGATTTTTCGCCAGCATCTAAAAATACGACATATTCATATTTTCCAACAACAACCTGACTACCCTTTGTCATTAGCCATTCTAACCAAGGAACATCAAAAATATTACTTTTATATCTAGAACCGCTAATTCCAAGAATTTTTGCGGTAGTAACAGAAGTATCAATAAAAAGAACCATAGTTCCTAAAGTGGTTGCTCTTTTTGATTTAGGTAAGTCAAACCTAATACTAAAACCATCTGCTACAATATTTATTATATCATTTGTTACAGACAGTGCTAAATCATCGGTTAAACCAAATTCGCCCTGTAGATTTCCACCAATAAGCTCATTAATTGTTGGATTCGCGGACATAGTTCTTCTAACTAATGCGCGGGCTTTTTCAACAATAGTGCCTTTTGATCTTTTAAAAGCACCATTAATAATTTCAGCAGTAGCAAATCTTAATTGTGCATGAAATTCTGAATCTTTAGTTGTAACCGTCAATTTTATAGGCATTATTCTCTAGTCCAAAAACAAACCATATACCTATCTTGCTTAAATCCCCACGGAAAAGGTTCCGCTGCTTTTATAAAACGATATTCCCTATATCCATCAATATCACTATTTACAATTAATGCTTTTGCTTTATTAATACTGGTAAAGTCGGAAAGATATCCAATAGTTTGAATAGCACCATCTGGAATATCTATTTCGCCAACTTTTACCCAGTCTTTTCTATTCCAATAAACACGAAGTTTAATATCCTCAGTATTTTCTACTGTTTTAAACTTTTTGCTGCCACGGGCAAAACCGGCGGCATCATTACGGTCCTGTATATTCATAGACCTGCGCTGTTTTACCCGTGGCACATCTTCTGATATTTCTTCAACTTGTTCAGTATATACTAATTTACAATTGACACCAAAATCAGCGATCATAGCATCTGCAAATTCTTTGTATTTAGTAAATACTGTAGATGGTATAGAAATCGCCATTTTTTAAACCTAAGCTGTGTAGTAGTTTACATCATCAAATCTAGAGTCTAAAACTCCAGAAACTGCTGTAACCTGTGCCGTTTGATTAATTGGCGGGTCTAATCTTGTTTTTGCGGTATTTGGTAATGGTGTAACTGTAACTACAGCGGAGCCATTAACTATACCATTTCCACTAATAACTTTTTGTAATACATCTGACATATTATTTTCTTTCTATTTTAACTATCCGGACTAAAACTTTTCCAAATATTTCCGTTATAAATGTACAAAGTATTAAAACCCACATCAAAAACCATTGCTCCAGTTGGAGTAGGTGTTGGAACATTTCCAGTAGGAACCGTGCTAACTTGAAATACACCAGAAGCATCATATGGAATCATAGAATCCGCAAAATGCTCGTGCATATCCCTGAAATTAGAAGGTGTAATTAAACCACTGGCATTATCAATAAATACTCCGGTAGAAAAAGCTACCAACTCATCCTGTGTTTTAAATGTCATAAGTACCATCCTCTATGGTCATAGGTTCTATTAACTACATCTGAGCCAGGTGAATATGGTGATAGAATTGCCTCACCAACAACACCATTAGCTTTGTATTGCATTTTTGCATCTTCATATCTAGCGCAAATTTCATCATACATTACTTTAATACCATCTATCGTTCTACTCATATCTATACTGGAAGGACCGTCGCTAACACGAATAGCACTTAATCCTTGAGTTTTTACCTCGCTCCCCAGTATAATACACCCTGCACGAAGAGAAACAATGTTTATAAAATTATTATCTCTAGTAGGTGTGGTGGGATCAGGTGAAATTGATCCGCCTTCTACTTCTACCGTATAAGTTTGAGAAAAATCTATTTCATTATTAACTAATTGAGCGCCTACTAAAATAGAAGTTTCAATTCTCTCGTCAGAAAAAGTGGGGTCTGTTGTATCTGTATCATTTACCAGATATCTAACTATTGTTGACATTTCGTCTTGCCATGCCATATTTTACTCCTATGTGCAGATATTTTTATGAACTCGGAAAGAATGCACATCAGAATAAAATTCTGTGGCACCAAAATCTATAAACGCCTGTAATTTCCAAGTTCCCGTAGTATCTAAATCACCAGATTGTGTAATATAATGAATAATGCCGTCTGTTCCATCTGTAAAATTACTGGCGGTTCTGGTAAAGCAAGTACCATCAGGTTTGCGAAAATTAATTGTTTTTGTAGCAGATGAAACATCTACAACACTTCCGGCATCTGATATTGTCAGTTTGAACTGTGTTCCTACATCATTTAGATGGATTTCATTTGCTGCCATTTTATTTACCTATTAATAAGCGACTATTTTGAATAGACATTTTATTTTTCAATAGAATTTGTCTTTGATTATATATAATTCCAGCAGCAGATGCTGTAAGAAATGTTTTTGATTTTTTAGAAAGTGGTGCCCAAGGGTTGAGGTAGAGCTGTCGAACCTCAGTCGCCGTTAAAGCTCTATTCCAAATTCGAACATCCTGAATCTTACCATCGGTATCTGCAAATCCGTCTGACCGCCTACCGATTTTCACTGTATTTGATGTAGAATTGATAGTTCCCGTAGCAGAGGTATCACTTCCGCTCTGAACTCCGTCTATGTAAACCCTGCCATTCGAACCGTCATAAACTGCAACAGCATGATGCCATTCGCTATCATTAGGCCATGCGGCATCCGCAGAGTCTATTGTATAGGTCGAAGTTGTTCGGAGAATGAATCGAAGATTGTCATCTACCGACCCCGCCGCTCCAAGCTGAACTAACGACCAACTTCGATTAGACTGGTCGTCTTTGGAGATTAGGCAATGGTCCTTACTTAATGGGTTATTCAGATTCGCCCAACAACTAAGCGTAAGCTGTCCGATCCCTTGAGTCTCTTCAATATCACCGCACTCTATGAAATCGTCTGATCCATCAAGATCTAACGACGCTCCCCCGTTTCGCCCAACAACCCAATCAGTGGTCTGATCCATATTGGTCAGGGTGCCGTGATTACCCTGTCCAGACAAATCGAAAGCGGTAAGCCCAGCACCTTCCTGCATTGGCCACCACCCCACCAGACCGTTCATCAACGGATGAGATCTATCGAGGTTCAGAAAATCAGCTTGTGAGATGGAGTTATTCATTAGGCAGAAAGTTGCTCATTCATTTGGGCGGAAACAGTAATAGAGTTCGATGCCGCATTATTGGTCGCATGAACCTTAAACGACTGTCCAAACGGAATTGGAATCGGACCATACACAACCGGATCTTCCGCATTGGTATCTAACACGGCAACCACAATCGCATTCTCAGACGTTCCAAATTCGTCAGCAGAATCTGCATCTGCATCTGGATCACCCGCATTTGCAAGAATGCGAATCTCAATAGTATCACCAGCCGCTGGTGTACCACCATTATCCGCTTTTACATACAATTCCCTCGCCACCGATGTCGCATCAATACTGACTTCGTCAGAGGTAGCTGTTGAAGCTGAACTTACCGGTGTAGAATCGGAAGCTGACCATTTTACTTGTACTTCTTGTCGTGAAAGTGCCATTATACTGTCTCCTCTGCCCATTCGGCATTAATTGCTGATATTGGAATATTATTTTCTGAACAAATTGTTTCCCAGCGTGATGTACCGGGTACTTGTGCTGGATGATTAGGATCATCTTGTGTTTTTTGAATCTCTGCCATGAGTGAATTGTAAGTCAGTTGAGAAATCCATTGTTTTTTTAATGCCATAGCAAATTGTAATGATAGTCTGCTAACATCTCTTGATTCTAATGCTTCTAATACTTTAGATAAAAAAGTATCTTCTATCTTTAGAAATTCCGCATCGGGCACTAATGTCATAATTGCCGCCTCATCAAAATCCACAGGAATTTGTGGAGCCGGATCTGGATTAGCAACCATTGGTTTTTCTAATAAAGCAGAAAGTTTAGAATGCTTGCCTGTTTTTGGTTTTCCATCATACATAGCGTTTAGAAACTCTATGTTTAATAGAGAAATAACTTGAGATTTGTACTGTAAATTGCTCATTTTTAAAAATCCATAAATAAAGTAAATGATGGACTATAACCAGAATAGGTTATTTTTTTTATATAATATTCTTCATTAAAACTAAATATCTATTATTCCAGTTGGTTATATTATAGTTCTGTCATTATTAATAATTATTATTCTACAATTCCTAAAGTCCAGTTGTTGCCAGCAGTAACATCTAGCCAGGTTCTAGTGTCATCTAACATTCTTACAAGATCAGTACTGCTATTATTACCATCGCCATCTTGATAGCTACCGTCTTGACCCCAATACCATAATCTCCCCTGATCATCAATTGCGACACCTTGATTTTCTCCTAAAGAAACTTTAGTAAAAGTACCACTACTTGCTGGTATAATCTCCTGTGGGGTATTATAGTTGCTATTATCGCCAACCCCATTTAGATTCAGGTATCCAACTCCCCAACCCCAAACAGAACCGTCATCTCTAATTGCTACAGTTGCGCCGGCATTGGTATGAGAACAATCAACATCTATCCATGTAAATCCACTCGCCTCTTGAGTCCAGGTGGTAATGAACTTATCAAAATTTCCAACACCTAATTGACCCTGGTTGTTTCTTCCAACCCCATATATTTTACCGTCAGTGGTGAGAATCATACTATGATCAGGACCACCAGAAAATTTTTCAATATTTCCAGTAGAGTAACAAAAACCCCCCCTGTCGTTAGCATCACCCAAACCAAGCTGATACCAAGCATTCTCTCCACAACAATATAAATCGCCACCATTTCTTATGGCGCCAGTATGCTGATATCCATCAAATACACGCTCCCAATCTGTCCAGCCACTGGCTTCTTGTGTTAAATCATCAATATCATCATCATTAGTAACACCAATACCTAAACAGCCATCAAAATTATAACCAATTCCCCATAAAGTTCCATCATCTTTAATGATATGTGTTCTACGGTAATTTGCTGAAATATCAATACATCCAGAACCATTACCTAAAAATTCAATAAATTCATAATAATCAGTAGTATTTCCAGTGTTTAACTGTCGCAGAATATTGTCTCCAGCAACATAGGCCACACCATTCCGGATAAGAGCAGAATGTTTTTCTTTTCCAGAAATAAATGTGACATCTGTCCAACCACTTGCTTCCTGAGTCCAGGAGTTTGTGGACCCAGTAGTTCCAGCCTGTCCATAATTTGCCCCAGCAGTAATTACCGACCCCTGCACTGAAGGGGCCGCAGCAGCTCCAGGATGCAGAAATTTATTAATTGACATCTAATGCCTCCGCATTCCTAAAGATATCATCAATCTGACTTTCAGTTAAACCAAGATTAGCGCCAAAGCTAATAACCAATGGATGATCACGACGAATACTTAATGAATATTCCCATTGAGCACGAATTTTTTCTCTTTCTATAGGATCTACTGTAGCATCAATTAGTGATGTTATACTATTAAGATCAATACCAGCATCTAACATTGCCATTCGTAAAAAACTAGGGGTTGTTGAATATGGTACTGGTTGTGGAGGTTTTGGTCCTGCATTTCTATGAATAGTATAAGTTTTATTGGGTATATCAACCGTTATAGTTTGACTAATATATGTTTGAGTTTCTAAATCAATAGTGTCATGCGTGTGCAACATAAGTAATTCTACAACATTATCTGGAAGTATTCCTGGTTTACCATCTACCGTATATGGTTCTTTTCTGATTTTACCAACTCTTTGTTCTTTAACGGTATCATACCATATATATTTTTCTGACATTATGTTCTATCTCCGAATGCTGTATATACATCTGTAGCAACCTGTTTAATGCCTAAAACGGCATATTGGGTACTAGAGGTTAAACTTGTACTTGTGTTAATCGTCACTCCGGAAGCGGGACTAATTGTTATCTGACCAGCTCCTGCTTGTTCAAATACAAATTCTGCATTTGCTGGAGGTGCTAATCCAGAAGGAACTGTAATAGTAACAGCACTGGCATTAGTGGTTCTAATATATAATCCAGCATCTCCTATAGCTAAAGTTCTTGATGTACCAGTTTCTGATACTACAGGATTATATGCTCCACTAATACTAACAATATTTGTCGCAGCATCATATGTTACATCAGTTCCGGCAATACCACTAAAATAAATAGTATCACCAGAACTAACAACTTTACTATTTCCATTACCGTCAGCAATAGTCCAGCCGGCAGAGGTAGAAGTGGCTAATTGTAATCCATTAAAATAAAGATTACCACCATTATTATATAATTTATCAGTAGTTGTTGATGGAAGATTATTCTGTAATGTAATGCCAGTAGCAGCAGTTATTAAACCAGTAACAGCAACTGTACCAGAAAATAAACTATTTCCTCCAACATCTAGTGCTGCTGTTGGATTAGTTTGAGTTCCAAGTCCAAAATGATAAGCAGTACTTTGTCCATCTTGAGTCGGAAAAATCTGTCTAGCCTGACCTACCCCAGCAACTGTATTTTTCCTATTTGAAAATATAAATTCAGGAAGTAAAGATAATTTATCTCCATCAGCTTGTCCTTGATCAATCCTATAGGTGGTCATATGCGCCGTTACGTCGTCTGATCCACCTGATAAACTTGCAGTTGGTCCTTTTAAATAGACATAAACAGATCCACCAGACTCCATTAATAGTGGAAGCTCTGTACTTGTTCCAGCTTCAGAGAGTTGGAGAGTATTCCAGGTTCCACCACTATCAAAAACAATATAAGCTGATCCATGAAAATCCGGTGTTTCACGGTTTGTCAATCTAACAGTATATACATAGTTAGTATTTAATGCACTTCCATTAAAAGTTAATACTGCTGGCGTACCGCTCTCAAAAGGTATTGTAGAAAATGTTTCAGAATCTAATCCCCACCAGTTGTTATCACCAATTTGAAGACCATTAACTGTTAGAATATTATTATCATCAATTATAGCACCAGAAGTATCTTGTATTAACTTACCAGTAGTTCCATCAAATCGTGCAATGGCATTATCTGTACTACTTGCTGGACCAACAACATAACCGGCGTCATTCACCGCTTTGGGAGTAAGAGCTTTTGTTTCTGTGCTATCAATCGTGTTTGTTAGCGTTGTGATACCACTCGCGCTGGTTGTAGCGGTTTTTGCATTAAAGGTCGTGCCACTCAACTCAAGTCCACTACCAGCAGCATATGTAGTATCTGTATCTACAGCGGAACCATTGAAATACAGCGACCCACCAACATTGTATAGTTTATCAGTAGTAGTCGCAGGTGTATTTTGTTCTAAAGTAACTCCAGTGGCAGCAGTGAGTAATCCACTAACGGTAATATCGGTAGTAGACGTGTTTCCTCTGTCTACAACGGTTTGTAGAGTGTCACTTTCGGCAGTAAGATAACCCGCGTCATTCACCGCTTTGGGAGTAAGAGCTTTTGTTTCTGTACCATCAATTGTGTTTGTTAGAGTGGTAATACCGCTAGTAGAAGTTGTTGCTGTTAATGCATCAAATGTTGTACCGTTTAACTGTAGACCAGAACCGGCGGTATAAGTTGTATCAGTATCAACAACAGTTTCTGTTGCTGTAGATATTCCGGTAACATGACCATAACTATCGAGTAATAAATCCTGAATATAAGTTCTACCAGAATTATCACTATCAGATGCTGCTGAAATTGCCGGATGTGTAGTTAAATACCCGGCATCATTATTTAAAAGACTTACATTATCACCAGATGTAATAACTTGTTTATTATTTACATAAAGTGCAGAGTTACCACTATCATATACAAAATCTGAAACAGTTGTTACACCGCCAGCATTAGTATCTGCAATATATGTAACAAATGGAACACCACTTTGATTTAAGGCTGTAACAGATTTTAAGTCACCGCCAGATAATTTTCTTTTAGCAATATCTACAAAAATAATACCATTGCTTGCATGTGATACAACAACTCGTCCTAATTCAACACTATAATAAGGAATGCCGGGATCAACATTTACATATTCACCAGATGTAACCGATAAGAATAATGCATCACCGTCACTCATTCCGCCATCAGTATCAACGTCTCTCACCAAGCCAAAAGTAGAAATATATCCAAAAGAATTTGATTCAATTGTATGGGTTGCAAAACCGGCGACCTGTGAATTTTCCTCAGAATCTGCTGAAGCTAAAACAATTGTTGGAGCGGCGCCGCCATGCGATCCATTAATTCTAACCACAGAGCCATTTGGTATATCATCTGGTGTTTCGTTTCTAACTCTTATATATAATTCTTGCCCAATCTGCAAAGATACATCCGGCTCATCATTAAACATTGTGATAGTGTGGTTTTCACTATCATAAAATAGTCTACCTTCTAAATGTGAAGGTTGTGACCCATTTCCTAATAATGTCATATCAAAAGTATCAAAATAACCAGTTGTAGCTGTTACATTTCCGCTAGTTAAAATAGAATTAGTAGTATTATTTCCATTATCAGTTACAGTTTGTAATGTATGACCAGAACCATAAACTGCAACACCAGAAACATAAGTAAAATCACTTGATGTATTTGTTAAATATCCAGCATCATTTACAAAAATACTAACATTATCACCAGAAACAGCAGCAGCGGTTGTTTGTACTGTAGAATCTGAAAATATTAAACCACTTGCCGTTACATTTATTTGATCATTAGAGTTTCTATAAACTGATTTTTCTGCTGCATAAGTGCAAAATACAGTAGAAGTTCCAGTAAGAGAAATTGCACTACCGGCATTTGAACTTTCTAAAATTGTGTCTCTAGATAGAGTAGTTCCAGATAAGGTATAAGTACCTATACCAACTTCCCAATCAGTTCCAGAAACAATTGTGTAATAGGTGGTATTTCCGTCCCCAATTACGGAAAATGTCTGAAAACCACTAACCGCACCGGCCAATGTAATAGTTCCAGTACCAGATGTAGTGGTTGTTTCTTTTACTCTATCTTTAAAAACTAATGCCATATTGACACCTATTTTTCAAGAGACTTGGTATAAAGTCTGTTGACATTCATTGTTTTATTATAAATTTGATTGATGTATGCAGTAAACGGAACAACATCTAACTCACTTAATATTACACCATTTGCTGACAAAGTTCCACTAGATTCAAAATATGCACCACCTAACCACGGCAACGCATTCGGTATTGTACCCTGACCTAATAAAGAAGCAGCAATATTATGAGTAAGTACAGGGGTTCCCCCCGTTACTCTAGACATTTCATAATGATTAGGAACAAGACTATTAAAGTAATAATCCTGAGATATATTCTTGGAAAGATTCGCTACTTCTATTGCGCTTAATTGGCGATTATACCAGCGGAAATGGTCAATTGAACCACCAAAAGAGTTTTCATTAAAAGAGTTGCCACCAATATAAATATTATTTCCAATAGTAGATGGCATTATTATTGATGAATGAGTACCCGCTAAAGCACCATTAAGGTATGCTTTTAAATCTGCCCCTACAGTAATAACTAAAGTGTTCCAGGTATTTACGGGCACATTAGAGAGTGTAGTTCTTTGTAATGTGGTATTATCGTATACATCGATAAATAATTGCTGTGTAGAGGTGCGACAATATATGTCAATTTCATTATTATTATTGGATGTTCCGCGCATATGCCATATCCACTGATATGCCGGATTAATCAGTGTGGGCTTAAAAGAAAGAACAAATGATGCTAGATTAAAATCTAAACCATTTGATGAAGCGCTGATTCTATAGTCACTATAACTACCCCCAGGAGAAGTTAGCGACATTCTCCCATCAACACGACCCCAGCTTAAATTTCCAGTTGTTCCTTTTTGTCTTCTTGAGGTACTACTAAATACACTTCCGGCACCTTCATTAATAGCAAAATCAAGTGCTATATCATTATTTTGAAGGCGCGGCAAGGCGGGTTTATAATTTAGTCTCTGTGTTGTTTTTGCAAATTCATCATAAGTAATACCAACAACCGCTTCAATTCCTCGCAATACCATAATATTGCTGGTAATTGTTCCTGATCCAGAAATTGCAGAATTACTAACTGCTAATAAGCTACCGCCGGGTGATAATTCACCACTATTAACAACAGATGTTTTTCCACTTAATGTGGTGCCATCTACCCTTATTGTTCCATTTGAGGATAAAGTGCCACTATTTTCTAGTAAAGAGGAAGAAGTAGATAGTAATGTTCCATATGCCGTTAATGTTCCGGCATGTAGCAATAATGAAGCCCCATCAACACCCATTGTTGCATTACTTCCAAGTGTACCACTTGCTTCCAGTAATGATTGGGATGTATTATATAATGATGGATTAGATGTTAATGTGCCGCTTGCAGACTCAACAGAGTCCGATGTGATGTATAAAGTGCCATTAGATGTTAGTGTTCCAGCATTTAATTTAAGTGTAGCACTAGTTAATGCATTGCTTCCATCACTTCCTAAAGTTCCACTACCTTCTAATGCGCTGGTTCCGGCAACTTGTAATGTACCATTTGCTGTTAACGTGCCGGAATTAAGGTTGACAATAGCGCCATTAGCACCTAAAGTACTATTCGCGCCAATTGTGCCACTTCCTTCTATTGCAGAAATAGCACCATGAATTAATGTGCCATTTGCTGTAACAGTTCCAGCATCCAATAGCAAACTAGCACCAGGGACTACTAATGAGCCATTAGCAGTTAATGTGCCACTATTTTCTAAAGCATTTGCAGCAGAAATATACAAAGTAGCAGCAGATGATAATTCACCGCTGCTACTCAATAAACTTAGTCCGCTAATATATTGACTTCCAGATGAAAGTAATTCACCAGAAGCACTAAGCAATGCGCTACCAGTCTTAGTGGCACCGATGTCGCCAGTAAGTGCAGAAAACGGATTTTCACTAAAACTGTGGAAACCTAACATTTAAGCATCCAAATAAAAGGATGTTTAGTCGAATTTAACGTCTAAATCACCAGTACTAAATCTAAATGTATCACCATTTAGAACATTTCTTGGTGTCGTTAGGTCGCCGCGCATTAAAACATTGCCACCAGAAACGGCGTCTGTAATAATAACACCACTTGCATAACCCCAGTTTCCAGTCGCTGTTGCAAAATCAATTGCGGTGCTATTATCTACTAATTGACCATTACCATCTGCCACAGGCGCATTCCAGTTACCAGTAGGAACATGGACACGAGCATATCCACTTCCACTCAATTCATTTGCTGTTGGATCAGCATCTGTTGGTGAGTCTGCTGTTAAACCAATATAAACACCTGTACTTGGTAATGTTAAACTGATACCACGAAAAATTTGATTAAGAATGCCGGATTCAAACCAGTCAGTCATTGCGGACATTTATATTTCTCCTTTAAGAGACTAAAGTTTCATAAATTTCTGAGGAACAAGTAATTGAGTTTGAAGAACTATTATTATCTACATAAATTTTAAAAGATTTAGCACTTACTGGAATATCTACAGTTTTTTGTGCTGGATCTTCTAAATTTAAGTCTAAAATTCCAACATGGAGACCGTGTTCTGGAGTATCAAACTCATCAGAACCTGATCCATCAGGATCACCAGTAGAAAAAAGAATATAAAAATCAACAGTATCACCAGTTGTTGGTGTACTAGAATGATCAGCCTTTAATGACAGTTGTGCAGCAATACTATTGCTGGATAGTGATATTGAGTCACTAGTTACTTGACTATCTCCAGAGACTAAAATAGAATTTGCAGAAGAAAAAGTAACTTGTGTTGAAGATTTACTAACCGCCATTTTGCACCTTTTCTACATCTTTTTTCCTAACAGGTGGTAGTCTTAATTCTTCAGTTCTACTTATATATTCTATTATATCAGAGACTAAATCATTTTTATCATCTTCAGAAATAATATTGTTTTGCACCAATATTTGCATAATACCTTGTGATTTTGGATCATTTAAATCAAAAACAGTATTATCTCTTTCTACCATTACAACAGCAGTATATGCCGCAGATCTTACTTCATCTGATAAAGACGAATCTTCTGATGCTTTTTTTACTTTTATATACCGCCCATTAATTCCCGACCATTTTAATAAATCATTAGAGGACAATAGTTTATAATTTGCTCTTGTTTTATTATTTAAGGAATCACGAATTTGGTATGCGTCCATAGAAGCATATCCCACCCCTAGTGGATCTTCATTTATTTCTTGTGATAAAATGTGATAATTCATTTAGTACCTCCAACTTATACTACACCTAAATAAAAAAGAGGGAGACATTTTTGCCTCC
>Ga0129342_1000426_pt1 | contig 17947 bp, 16 predicted proteins | sample CPBDNA_5_FD_94426 | JGI IMG/M metagenome (GOLD analysis project Ga0129342, IMG submission 94426) | Freshwater to marine salinity gradient microbial communities from Chesapeake Bay, USA - CPBay_Sum_15_0.2_DNA | ecosystem: Environmental > Aquatic > Marine > Coastal | place: USA: Chesapeake Bay...
TATCAGTAATTTTTTTATGTAATTGAGCAAAATTACCAATTTCCGGCCCTGGAACGTGTAAGTAAGTCATGTCCCATACTTGTTGAGAATAAGAGGAGATGGCAAATAAAAATACCATCAAAATTTTAAAAATTTTCATATTGATTTTTTTGATTAGTTTTTGAATTTACAAAAAACATTCTAAAGAAAAGGTTTTTTTGTATTTTTAATTTAATATTTAAAATTTTATTAAAATGAAAAAAATATTTACCCTTTTATTATTTAGCTTATTTATTAACACTACTATCTCACAAACAAATACATTCACTGTTTATTACTTTGATGTTAAGCCAGGAATGGAATCATCCATAGCAGATGTTTTTGATTCTTTTTACAAAGGAGTTAAATTTAATTCTGGAGGAGTTTATTTAGAAAGAATGCATAGAGGTGATGTTTTAGGAACTCATCGAGTTGTTGCATTTGGTGAACTTGGTAAATTTGGAGTTGCTGATGGGCAAAAAACAAGTCAAGATTGGGAGCAATTTAATACCAATAGACGTAAGTTTATAGAGAAAAGAGGGCCTAGTTATTCTGGGAGAATTACACTTTCAAATGGTGTTGACCCATTTAGCAAAGGCTACTTTCAATTGTATGAGGCTAAAGTTTACGAGCCAGAAAAACTTATTGCTGCACATTCTAAAGCTATGAAAGAAGTATGGGACTATGAAGGGAATGCTATGTTATTTGGAACATATGACGTTGGAACACCTGGAGGAGCTACTCACTTTGCTGCTTTTGGTGCTGACGATTTAGAATCTTTAATGCTGTGGAAAGTATATATTGAACAAAATAATTCTAAAGGTCAGGCTGAGTACTTTAAGAATAGAGGAAAAGTAGAAGAAACTACAAATTACAGTTTAAGAATCCTTAAACAGTATGGTGGTTTTTAATAAAAAATTAAATAGAAGTTTTTCAAGGGGAGGTAGTATAATTATTACCTCCTTTTTAATTTAAACTATTGGTGTTTCATCTTTTTTAAATTCAACAACTTCTAATCCATTTTAAGTAGGTTAAACTAACTAGTAACGCTATTTGTACATTTTGTTTAAATTTAAGAATGCAAAAAATAAATGCAAACCCCTTTTATCGTCTAATAGTACCTAAATCATTAAGAACGTATTTATGGAAACAATTTCTAAAAAAGAAAATCTTAAAAGAATATAGCCAATCTAGTGATAAAGAAATTATAGAAATCATAAGTAATATAAATGAAAACGGAATAAAAATAATCTCATCAACTTTATCAATGGATTATAGAGAAGATAAAATAGAAGTGTTATTTGATAAAATTTTTAAACTAAAGTATGTGAATTATAAGAAAGACAAGCCCATATATTTCCAAAAAAAATGGTCGAAATCTAAAATTCAAAAAGCTTTGAATCAATTATATATTGAACAAGATATTAATAGTCCTCACAGGTATCTTACTGATGATTTTAATGTTGACAAAAATACAATTGTAGCTGATATAGGGTGTGCCGAAGCTAATTTTTCATTAGACATTGTTGATAAAGTAAAGCATATATACCTGTTTGAGACCAACAATGTTTGGGAAGAACCGTTGAAAGCTACATTCAAAAAGCACAAAGACAAAATAACTATAGTTAATAAAAAATTTTCTAATACAGACTCAAAAAATTCTATAAATGGGTCTAAATTTTTAAAGGATAAAGGAGTCAATTTTCTAAAAATTGATGTAGATGGGCACGAAGATGAGGTTATGTCTAATTTAGAAGAATTAATTTCAGAGTCAAAAAAAATGAAAATTGCATTATGTACTTATCATTCAAACAATGACTTTTATAAATATTCTACTTTACTTCAGAAATATAAATACAACATTTCCCATTCAAATGGTTTTATGATTTTTTATTGGGACAAAAAATTAGACAAACCATATTTAAGAAGAGGCGTTTTAAGAGCTGAAAAAAATTAACTTTTTTTATTTTATTTTTTAAAAACACAATAAATCAGGTCCAAACCTGACTGCTCATCCCAAATTAAAAAAAGCGTAACTAAAGTTACGCTTTTTGATGGTTCGCCAGGGAACGGTGATTCTAGTCCTGTAATGAAAACAGTTAAAACACATCTTCATTAAGTAGGGGTATATATTAATTCTATTCTTGGTCAGGCATTACGGACATAATTAAGCCAGTAGCATCTCCAAAATCTCCACCATTAATAATTTTTCCATTATCGTCAAATGTTAAGTAATGGTACCACAAGCCTTTAAAAGTTTTACCAGAATCGGATTTAGTTCCAGACCAATATCCATAAGTTCGAACGCTTCCATTTAATAAACCTGTATCTGGGTCTACTCCAGGAAGATAATTTTGAGCTTCATATGAAATATCCTCCATAGCATCATGCCATCCTTTGTAATATTCTCTTGTTTCGTCTTTGTTCATCAGTGGGCCTCCGTAAAAAGCACTTTGATATTCAATGTCCTCTGCAAAAAAAGACATTGTAAAATCAAGATCTTCATTGCCAAAACTATCAAACCACTGTTTAGTGATTTCTAAATTTCTTTCATAATTCGGGTTTTGAACATTAGAACATGAAAGGAAAAACCCTAACGTCAATAATAAAAGTAGTTTTTTCATAATAATTTAATTGTTTAAACTAAGATACAAAAGCTTTAAGAACTAGAACAGAATAAATTAATCAAAATCACTTTTTTGTATATTTGTAATTGTAATGAAAGACCTCAAATATTTATTTGCATACACTGTCCCTGTTTCAGTTTACATTTCTTTTGTTTTCAATGGAATTTGGACCTTCTCTGCAGTTTATTATGTTTTTTTAATTCTTCCCATTTTAGATATTCTAACTGGTGAAACTAGTAGAAATTTAAGCTCCGAAGAGGCTGCCTCTAAAAAAACTAAATGGATTTTTGATTTAATGCTGTATTTAAACGTTCCTATTGTTTTTGGACTTTTATTTTTAATGCTTACAAAAATTCAAAGTCAGAGCTATGAAATTTATGAATATGTTGGCTTGGTCTTGTCTGGAGGAATTCTACTTGCAACAAATGGAATAAATGTGGCGCACGAGCTAGGTCATCGAAAATCTTTTTTTGAGCGTTTTTTAAGTCAAGTTCTTTATATTCCATGTCTATATATGCATTTTTACATCGAGCATAATTATGGCCATCATTTAAAAGTTGCAACTCCAGAAGATGGAGCGACTGCCCGTTATAACCAATCTCTTTATTCATTTTGGCTTAGTTCAGTAACTCGTCAATATATCAGCGCATGGTCAATTCAAATGCAGAAGCTAAAAAGTGAAAATCTTTCTTTTTTTTCTTTTAGAAACAATATGCTTTTTTATCATATAATTACACCCTTATATCTATTTACAGTTTTTTATTTTTTTTCATTAGAGGTTCTGTTTTTTTCACTTTTGATAGGAGTTGTTTCTTTTCTTTTTCTTGAATGCATTAATTACATTGAGCACTATGGTTTGAAACGTTTTAAAACAAATTCTAATCGATACGAAAGGGTTCAGCCTTACCATTCTTGGAACTCTAATTTTAACATTGGGCGAATAACACTTTATGAGCTTACAAGACATAGTGATCATCACTATAAATCAACAAAAAAATTTCAGGTATTAGACAGTCATAAAGAATGCCCAACACTTCCTTTTGGATATCCAGCTTCAATATTGTTAAGCTTTATACCTCCTGTTTGGTTTTGGCTAATGAATCCGCGTGTTCCCAGCTCAATGAAAAAAAGTTTAGATCATTCATAAAATAACAATTATTTTCTTTTGGATGAAAAACACATATCTAACCTTGATTATTTTTCCTTTATTTGTTTTCTCTCAATCAAATCCATTAGTTTTTACAGAGAAAAAAATTCAGACGAAAATATTATTTTTTGGGATATTCTTTGAACAATTTTTAATATGGATACTAAAGAACTATATTATCAAAAAACATTTGACAAGCTCAAAAATGGGGCTACTGTAAACGAAATGTATAGAGAGTTATATAAACTTGAAAAACAGGAAAGATATGGTGCTTGTGCAGGCATTCTGAAAGCAATCAAAGAATTTTCATGATTTTCTACAAACCATAAATATGAAAAAATTTTTATTTGTAATTCTGTTGTTCCCTTATGTAATTGTAGCTCAAACTATTAATGAGAAGATTGTAAAACAACATATATATATTCTGTCTAACGATTCAATGAAAGGAAGAAAAGCGGGTACAGAAGGAATTGAGAAAGCAGCAAAATATATAGAAAACGAATTCAAAAGAATTGGTTTAAAGGGCTTTAATAATAAAGGCTTCAGACAAGAGTTTGAATTTGTAAATACTCTTTCCTCAAGCTATGAATTAATCTCTTCGTCAAATATAATAGGCGTCTTAGATGGAACTGAAATGAAAAACGAATACATTGTTATTTCTGCTCATTATGATCATCTTGGCAAAAAAGATGTTGGAGATGGAGATTTGATTTTTAATGGTGCCAATGATAATGCGTCAGGTGTTGCTGCTTTATTAATGCTAGCAGAATATTTTAAAAAAACTAACATTAACAAACGAACTCTCTTATTTGTTGCCTTCACTGCTGAGGAAATGGGTTTAGTGGGGTCTAATTATTTTGGAGAAACAATTTCTCCTAATTCGATTATTGCTGGTATTAACATAGAAATGATTGGAAAAGAATCTCCTTTTGGCCCTAATTCAGCTTGGTTGACTGGATTTGAAAGATCGAATTTTGGACCAATTATTCAAAAAAACCTTTCTGGCTCTAATTATAAATTATATCCAGATCCATACAAAAATTATAGATTGTTTTTTAGATCTGATAATGCATCACTAGCAAGACTTGGAATTCCTGCACATACTTTTTCTACTAGTCCGATGGATAAAGACCTTGATTATCATAAAGTAACTGACGAAGCCAATACTTTAAATATTGAAACTATTACTCAAACAATTAAAGCTATTGCAATTGGAACTGAATCTATAATCAACGGCAAAGACACACCAACTAGAATTAAGCTGTAGTTCTTAATATTCGTCAAATATCCCTTTGATTCTTTATAACAATGCTATATATTGTATATGAAAATCTTTTTTTGTTATGGGTTCAAATAAATCAAGAAGAAGTTTTATAAAAAAATCGTCTTCTATAGGATTAGGAGTCTTTATCGTTCCAAGAAATGTTCTTGGAGGAATTGGCTATGTCTCACCAAGTGATCAGCTAAATTTAGCTGCAATAGGTTCTGGAGGAAAGGGGATTAGCGACATTGCAAATGCTTCAGTTAACGGAAGAGAAAGGGTAACCGCGCTTTGTGATGTGGACTTTTCAGGTAGTGCTTCCAGATCAATAAAAAACTTTCCAAAAGCCAAACTTTTTTCTGATTACAGAGAAATGCTAGATACATATAAAGATATTGATGCGGTCACTATTTCAACACCCGATCATGTTCACGGGCCTGCTGCTGTTTATGCAATGGAAAGGAATAAGCATGTTTACGTTCAAAAACCCATAACTCACAACATAAGAGAAGCTCGAATCTTAACTAAACTTGCTCGAAAACAAAAAGTTGTTACTCAAATGGGTAACCAAGGCGGTTCAAATCCTTTGTTAAAAATGGTTCAGAGCTGGGTTGACTCGGGAAAAATCGGTAAAATTTCTGAGGTTAAAGTATGGACCAACAGACCCGTTTGGCCTCAAGGAGTAAAAATGCCTGAACCTAATTCAAGCCTAAAGCCAAAATCTTTAGACTGGAACTTGTGGCTTGGACCAGCTAGCGCTAAAGACTATACACCAAATATTCATCCTTTTAACTGGAGAGGCTGGTGGGAATACGGAACTGGAGCTCTTGGTGATGTTGGCTGTCATCTTATAGACATTCCTTTTAGAACTCTAAACCTAAAATATCCTAAAAGCGCTGAATGTAGTGTTGGTAGTGTCTTCACAAAAATGTGGAACCCTGATTATCATCCAGAAGGCTGCCCTCCTTCATCATTAATAACTCTAAATTTTGATGCAACAGAAAAAAGCAAAAGTTCAATACAATTAACTTGGACAGATGGAGGAATACGACCACCTCATCCCGACATAATTCCTGCAAACAGTGATATTGGAGGAGAAGATAGTCTTAATGGAGTTTTAATGATTGGTGACAAAGGAATCATTTCAACTAATATTAACGACAGTTCCCCTTTAATGCCTAAGCTTTATTTATATAACGGTGAAACTGATTTTGGCCCCGAGGTTGAGGAAATGATTGAGCCTGAATATGGTCACCAAAGAAAATGGGTTGATGCTTGTAAGGCAGGATTCAACAGTAAAGAACACCTAGAACTAACTTCTTCGTTTGACTATGCAGGCCCTATGACTGAAACAGTTTTAATGGGGAACTTAGCCATTAGAAGCTATATGCTCAGAAAAGAAAAGAATGGTGGAGGCTACGATTTTTATGCCAGAAAAAAACTGCTATGGGACGGAGAAAACATGAAAATAACTAATATTGAAGCAGCAAACCAATTTGTTTCTAGGAGCTACAGAATGGGATGGAAAATTTAGTGGCATGCAGCTCTTTTAAATCTAAAACATTTATTTTTTTTTAAATTTCTTAATTTGTTCTTTCTGCTTTTTTCCTTCCCTTATAAAACCCTCTTTTTTCATTAACTTTGTACTCAATTTTTTTAATGAAACCTTATACTAATCTTAACGGGTCTAAAAAAGAACAAATCCAAAAAATGTTTGACTCCATCTCTATTGAATACGATCAGTTAAACCGATTAATTTCAGCTGGAAATGACTCTAAATGGAGAAAAAAAATCTATTCTCTAGCTTATAAAACAAATCCAAAAAATATTTTGGATATTGCTACGGGGACTGCAGACATAGCATTAGAGCTGTCTAAAATAAAAAACTCTAAAATAATTGGATTAGATATTTCAGAAAAAATGTTAGACGTCGGCAGAAAAAAAATTGAACTAAAAAACCTAAAAGATAGAATAACTCTAATTTCTGGTGATGCTGAAAATTTAGATTTTAGTAACGCCTCTTTTGATCTTGTTACCATTGGGTTTGGTGTTAGAAATTTTCAAAACCTTGAAAAAGGTTTAAAAGAAAGTTTTAGGGTTTTAAACCCTAATGGAAAATTAATTGTTTTAGAAACTTCAGTCCCTGAAAACAGGTTTGTTAAACTCTTTTATTTAATATTCAGTAGAACATTTATTCCATTAATTGGCTCTCTATTTTCAAAGGACCATAGAGCATATAATTATCTTCAAAAATCAGCAGAAAACTTTCCCTACGGTAAAAGTTTTGCTAAAATATTAGAAAAATGTGGATTTAAAGAGGTTGAGATATTTCCACAAATGTTTGGTGCATCCTCGTTATATGTAGCAAAGAAAAAAGTTTAAATTTTATGGATAAAAATGTTTCTTTAGGGCAGCTTTTTGAGACAGTTAAATTAAAAGAAAGAGAGAAAGTTCCTTTTGTGGCTTATAAATTTCCTAATTCAAAAAAAATAATCTTTAGATCTGGGCCCTGTTCTAATGAGAAATATTCAAGCATATCCGATAATTCATTTTTTTTTATGCCCTTTAATTTGCAAAAAAAAGGGTTTTTGATGTTCCCTGATTTAAACTTGAGCGCTAAACTTTTAACCTCTTATAAAAAGAGAAAGCCCAAGAAATTTTTTAACAATCTTTTAAATGAAGAAGAAAAAAAACAATATGTTAATGTTATTGAATCTATTCTATTAAAGATTAATAAAAGCTCTCTTAAAAAAGTTGTTTATTCAAAAAAGTTTTCTTTCAAATTTAAATCATCTAATTATTTAAAAATCTTTCAAAATTTAATCAATCTTTACTCAAATGCGTTTTGTTATTTGTTTTTTCACCCATCCGAAGGGTTTTGGCTTGGAGCCAGCCCTGAATTACTTTTTACAAAACGCAACTCTAATTTGAAAACTGTGGCTCTTGCTGGAACTAAATTTAATTCTAAAGATTATTGGGGTAAAAAAGAGATTGAAGAACAAAAAATTGTTAGTGCTGAAATTAAAGAAAACCTTTCTCCTCTTTGTGATTCTCTTGAAATAGGTAAGCCGTTGACTGTGAAAGCTGGCCCTGTTGAGCATTTAAAATCAACAATTATGGGAAAATCTAATGTGTCTATTTCGAAAATAATACAAACTCTTTTCCCCACATCAGCTATTGCTGGACACCCAAGGCCATTAGCTTTAAAATTAATATTTGAAATCGAAGAACATGATAGGTCATTTTATTCTGGGTTCATAGGGTTCAAAGAACGCAATCTATTTTCATCATTTGTTAATCTCAGATGTTTAAATTTAAACTCTGATAAAGCTTCAATATATGTTGGATCTGGAATAACTAATGAAAGTAATCCAGAAAACGAATGGCAAGAATTGAAAATGAAGTCCGAAACCATACTAAATGCTTTAAGTTTATGAGCTTGATAAAATATCCATCCATAGATTCTGCTCAAACGATTTTACTCAACTGTGAGATGTATGGCATAAAAGATATTGTTATTTCTCCCGGCTCGAGAAATTCTCCTCTTGCTCTAAGTTTTGCATCAAACCCAAAGTTCAACTGCTTCAGTATAGTAGATGAAAGGTCTGCTGGTTTTTTTGCTCTAGGAATTTCACAACAAACTAAAAAGCCAACTTTATTATTATGCACATCTGGGTCTGCTCTTTTAAATTATGGCCCCTCAGTTTCTGAAGCTTTTTTTTCTGAAATACCTTTAATTATTGTTTCTGCAGATAGACCAAAACACAAAATTGGAATTGGGGATAGTCAAACTATTTTTCAAAATAAAGTGTTTGGAAAGAACATCTTGAAATCAATAGCTCTTTTACAAGATGTAAACCACAATACAAAAGAGGTTTTAAAAAACAATACTCAAAAAATTTTAAAAAAGAATTTAAATGAAATGTCTTTTTTCAAGCTGCAAAGTGATATCCAAATATCAAATGACAAAATGATAAAAAGAATTTTTTCTAAATGTTTAACATACTCAAAGCCTGTACATATTAATGTTCCATTAGAAGAACCTTTACATGATTTTAAAAACAAGCCTACCATTTCTATTTCCGGCTTTTTAAAACCCCCAGCCAAAAAAGAAAATTTTAAATTTGGAGAAGTCCCTAAATTAGGGAAGTTTAAGAAAATTATGGTCCTAATTGGGAGCTCAAGCTCAAGCTTAATTTCCGAAAAACTACTTAAAAAGATTTCTTTAAATAAAAACATCGTTATTTTAAAAGAAACCCTTTCAAACATTCATCATCATTCTTTATTTGGAAAGATTGATCAAATTATCGCTCCAATCGAATTGGAAAATGAAAAAGAAAAATTATTCAAAGAATTGCAACCAGATATTCTTATTACTGCTGGAGGCATGGTAATATCAAAAAAAATAAAAACATTTTTAAGAGATTATTCTCCAAAAAAACATTTTCACGTTGGCTTAAATGACGCTAAGGATACGTTTTATTGTGGAGTAAAACACATAAAAACACATGTTGAAAGTTTTTTTAATTATTCTTTACCTGAAACCCCCGTTAATTCTCAGTATTATGACATGTGGATGTCTATTTCAAAAACCCGAAAAAAGTTGCACATTATGCAAATGAAAAAAATTCCTTTTTGCGATTTAAAGGTTTTTTCCATATTGAGTTCAAAAATTCCAAATAATCACAATATTCAGGTAGCTAACAGTTCGCCTATTAGATATCTACAACTTTTTGATCAAAACAAAACTTGTACAATGTTTTGTAACAGGGGAACAAGCGGAATAGACGGAAGTCTATCTACAGCTGTAGGAGCCTCTTGGATTTCAAAATCTCCTACCTTATTTATCAGCGGAGACCTAAGCTTTTTCTATGATTCTAATGGTTTGTTCAATAATTATATAAAAAAAGATTTTAGAATTGTTATAATTAATAATAGCGGGGGAGGAATTTTTAATATTCTGCCTGGTTATTCAAAAGGAGAAAATCACGAAGTCTTTATTGAAACAAATCATAATTATAAATCTAGACAATTGGCTAAAATGTATGGCTTTAAATATTCTCATGTAAGTACATTAATTGGCCTTAAGCTTTCTTTATTTAATTTTTTTAAAGCGTCATCTAAGCCAAAAATATTGGAAATTAAAACCTCTTCTAAATTAAGCTCACTAATACTTAAACAATATTTTCAAAACATAAAACATTGAACATTTAATAAAGCATTATATTTAAAAAAAACAATTATGAAAGCTCGTTGGAAAAAAATAAAATCATATTCAGACATTAAATTTGAATTTTTTAATGGAGTAGCCAAAATTACAATAAACAGGCCTGAAGTATATAATGCTTTTAGGCCCGAGACTAACATGCAAATGCTTGAAGCAATTGATATTTGCAGAGAAAGAAATGACGTTGATATTGTTGTATTTACTGGGGAAGGGGATAAAGCTTTTTGCAGTGGAGGGGATCAAAATGTAAAAGGTTCTGGAGGATATATTGGAGATGATGGTGTTCCTAGGCTTAACGTTTTAGATTTACATAAAAAAATACGAGAGATTCCCAAACCTGTAATTGCAATGGTTAATGGATACGCAATTGGAGGTGGACATGTGTTACATGTTGTATGTGATCTAACAATCGCAAGTGAAAATGCTGTTTTTGGGCAAACAGGCCCTAAAGTTGGAAGTTTTGACGGAGGTTTTGGATCATCTTATTTAGCAAGACATGTGGGGCAAAAAAGGGCTAGAGAAATCTGGTTTTTGTGTAAACAATACTCTGCATATGAAGCAAAAGAGATGGGTATGGTTAACAAGGTAGTTCCACTAAGTAAACTTGAAAAAACTGTTCTTGAATGGTGTTCTATAATGCAAGAAAGAAGCCCTTTAGCTCTTAGAATGATAAAAAGAAGTTTGAATGCTGAATTAGACGGCCAACACGGTCTAATGCAGCTTGCTGGAGATGCTACTCTCCTTTATTATTTAACAGAAGAGGCTCAAGAAGGGAAAAATGCTTTCCTAGAAAAAAGAAGTCCAGACTTTAAAAAATATCCTAAATTTCCTTAATATATAGCGTTGAATGTAAGCGGTTCTTCTATAAAAGTTTGGTTGTCTGCTGCAAGGCCGAGGACTCTCCCGTTGTCAATTTCTGGAATTTTAATTGGCTCTTCGTATAGTTTTTACAATGATGCTTTTAATTTCAAAGTTTTCCTGTGTGCTTTACTGACAACTCTTTCTTATCAAGTGTTGTCTAATTTTGCAAATGATTATGGGGATGGGGTTAAAGGGTCAGATGATAAAAGAATTGGTCCCAAAAGAGCAGTTCAATCTGGATTAATCTCAAGGTCTAATATGAGAAAAGGAGTTTTTATTCTTTCTTTTATTGCTTCAATTTTGACGTTTTTATTGTTAGTCCTTTCATTCGAAATTTTTTCAATTTATTTCCTTGTTTTTTTTCTGCTTGGTGGTCTAGCAATTTTTGCAGCAATAAAATATACAGTAGGTAGATTTGCATATGGATATCACGGACTGGGGGACTTTTTTGTTTTTGTTTTTTTTGGCTTAGTTAGTGTTTTAGGATCGAATTTTTTGTTTGATTCTACATTGAGTTTTGAACTAATTAGTCCAGCAATAATAGTTGGTGTTTTAAGTGTTGGTGTGTTGAACCTAAACAACATGAGAGACCTAGAAACAGATGCTGCTTGTGGAAAAAAAACGCTAGCTGTTTATCTCGGGCCAAAAGCTGCAAAGATCTATCATTTAGTATTGGTTTTTGTTTCTTTTATTTTAATGGTTTTGTATCCTTTTCAATTTGAAATCAATTCAGGTTTTTTAAAAATCTTATACTTTTTAAATTCATTTTTTTTAATTTTTCATTTTTACCAAGTTTATATCACTATCAAACCAAAAGAATACGATCTTTTTTTAAAATTTTTATCTTTAAATGCTTTTTTATTTTCTGTCTTAGTGTCCTTTAATTTTTCTAAAATTTTAATATGACAAAAGCCTTTTATTTTAAGCATGTATTAAATTTTAATACGCCTAGTGGAACTTCAAGAGGAGTTTTAAAAACAAAAAATAGCTGGTTTATAGTTATAAAAAACGAAAAAAAAATTGGAGTTGGTGAGTGTAGCATAATAGAGGGATTAAGTCCAGATCCAATGGAAGATTATGTTGAAACTCTTAAGTCTGTATGCGAAAATATTCATTTGGGTTTTGATATACTTTCAAAAAAGCTAAAGTCTTATCCTTCTATTTTATTTGGGCTTGAAAGCGCTTTTTTATCATTAAACTCACTATCCCCTTTTTCTATTTTTCCGTCTGAATTTACCAATCATAAAGACAATATGCCAATTAATGGTTTGGTTTGGATGGGAGAAAAAGATTTTATGAAGAATCAGATTATTAATAAAATTAATTCAGGATTTGATTGCATAAAAATAAAAATAGGTGCTATTGATTTCAATGAAGAATTAGAATTGCTTAAAAGCATTAGACGAGAATTTTCTGAAAAGGATATTGAAATAAGAGTTGACGCAAATGGTGCTTTTAGCTATGAAGAAGCATTAATAAACTTGCCTTTATTATATAAATTAAAAATACACTCTATTGAACAACCTATAATGCCTAATCAATGGAAAAAAATGTCTTTTTTATGTAAAAACTTTCCTGTTGATATTGTTTTAGATGAAGAATTAATATATGTAAATTCTTTAAAACAACAAGAAATGCTTTCAACAATTAAACCAAAATACATTGTTATAAAACCAAGCTTAATTGGAGGGTTAAAAAAAGCTGAGTACTGGATTAATCTTGCTGAAAAAAATGACATTAAATGGTGGGTGACAAGCGCTCTTGAAAGTAACATTGGATTAAACATTATTGCTCAGTGGGTTTATTTAAAGTTTTCTTCAATAAAACAAGGATTAGGGACTGGACAACTATATTCTAACAACATAAATTCCCCTCTGTATGTAAAAAATGGATTTTTGCACTACGACCCTAAAACAAATTGGGATATAACCTTTTTTAAAGGATTGTTATAAACATGATCTATTCTTCAATAACTATCTCAGGAAAAACAATCTATAAAAATGAACTTTTATTGAATAGCAATTTGTTTTCTTCTAAATTATATCATTTTTTAAAGGACTGGTTTTCTGAAGAGGAAACTATTTGTGTCAAAACCACTGGATCTACAGGAATTCCAAAAAAAATTGAAATTTCAAAAGAAAAAATGATTGCCTCAGCTATCAAAACAGGGAATTATTTAAACTTAAAGCCTGGAGATAAAGCCTTTTGTTGTTTGCCAATAGATTATATTGCTGGAAAAATGATGGTTGTGAGGTCTATTGTTTTAGGGCTTGATCTTACAATAGAAAAACCCTCAAAATCTCCATTTACTAACCTTAAATCGAGTTATGATTTTTCCTCTTGTACACCTTATCAACTGGAAAGATCAACAAACAATTTATCAAAAATTAAAATCCTTTTAGTTGGAGGAGGCCCTATGAGTAAAAATCTTAATCGATTGTTACAAAACTGTAAAAGCTCAATCTACGAAACCTTTGGAATGACAGAAACATTTTCACACGTAGCTTTAAGAAATATTACCGCCTGTGAACAAAATTTTAAGGCACTTGAAGGTGTTTCTTTTGAATCGATTAATGGGTGTTTGAAAATTATTTGCCCAGACCTTTTTAAAATCCCTTTGATTACTAATGATTTGGTAGAGATCATTTCAGAAAAAGAATTTTCTTGGATTGGCCGAAAAGACTTTGTAATTAATTCTGGAGGAATCAAGCTTTTTCCTGAAGAAATAGAAAGAAAACTGTCTAAATTTTTAAAGAACCCTTTCATTGTTTTGGGAATTCCTGATGAAAGCTTGGGAAAAAAATTAGTTATAGTTTTTGAAGGTAAAGTTCCAAAAAATTATAATAAAGCAATTGAATCCTTAAACAAATACGAAACCCCAAAAAAAACATTTAGTTTTGTTAACTTTAAAAGAATCAACAATAAAGTTCTAAGAAACGAAGTTTTAAAAATGGTTTTAAAAAAAAATGGATCAAACTAATAAAGAAGAGTTCTGGAACACTCTAACTCACTTTGCTGGAATAATTTTTACATTAGTTGGACTGCCTTTTATAGTAACTCAAAATAGTGCATTAACAAAAATTGAGTTGTTTAGTGTTCTTTTTTTTCAGTTCGGACTCCTTTTTATGTATACTTCTTCTACTCTTTATCATTATGTTCAAAACTTTAGAATTAAAAAAATATTACGAGTGGTTGACCACATTAGTATTTATTATTTAATTGCGGGATCATACGCTCCAATTTGTTTAATTACACTTCTTGATCACTCTGGAATAGAGATGTTTTTTGTTGTTATTTTTTTAATGTTTTTAGGGACTTTGTTTAAACTTTTTTTTACAGGAAAATTTGAAAAAATTTCTCTTTATTTATACCTATTGATGGGTTGGGTTATTATTGCAAAAATTGACGATCTAGTAAATCTTATTAGTTTTAATGGATTGGTTTTAGTAATTACCAGCGGACTTTTATACACTGTAGGCACTTATTTTTATTCTTCAAAAACAATAAAACACTCTCATTCAATTTGGCATTTGTTTGTGCTTGGGGGTAGTATAACTCACTATTTTTTTGTATTCTTTTTCGTTATTCAATAATACTTTTATAAAAACCGCACGGTATTTGTTTGATTAATGATAGATTATATAAAATTACTTTATGCAAAAGTTTTTATTTTTATTTATTTCAATTACAGTGTTTTCACAAGGATATGAAACCCAAAAATATGAGCTTATTAAAAAGCTTAACGAAATCGAAATCAGATTTTACCCGCCTGTTATGAAGGCCAAGGTTAGCTCTGAAAACAACTTTTCTAGGCTGTTTAAATACATTAGCGGAAACAACGATAAGGGTGAAAAAATTTCAATGACAACACCTGTTCAAATGACAAGTCGCGATAACAAGTCAACAATGGAATTCATTTTACCATCTAAATACAATGAAAAAAACTACGCTAAACCCAAAGATAAAAGTATCAAAATATACAGTTCTAAACCAGGTTACTATGCCGCAATAACTTATGGGGGTTATTCAAATGAGGAAAAAGTACAAAATCATCACAAAACCTTGATTTCAAAACTAAAAGAAAGTAACTTTGAAATTATTGATGATAATCCAATTGTTCTGTCATACAATAGTCCGTATAAGGTTTTTAACAGAAGAAATGAAGTGCTTGTTGAAGTTAAGTTCTAAGTATCTCTCTCTTTAAAACTAATTTCTGGGTTCATAATTTCTTGTATTAATTCTTTTAAGTGATTTTCAAAGAAAACAATATCCCCTTTTTTTATCAATTGACTATTTTCATTGGTGTTAACCTTAAGATTCATAAAGCCTTTTTTTAATGACCTAAAAGATATTATTCCAGTTGAAACTTCGTCTAAATTGTTGTTTGTCATATACATCCATGAATAACACAAGAGCTGCATGGCTTTTGATTTACCTGGATCCTTACATATTAAACTAAGTTCTTTGACTGACAATTGACTTGAAACAATTGAGCCAGTTTTATAATCAATTATTCTTTTTATTCCGTTTTTTTCATCAATTCTATCAATAATTCCTGTTAAAAAAACTTTTTCTTTTGATCCTAATTTTAATGGCGTTTTTATTTTTGTTTCTAATGCTAAAATTTTAATAACACTTCCTTTTTTTAGCTCATCTATTTCGTTTCTAACAAAAGTTTCTATACTGTTTTTTATAACTTCAAATATTATTTTATTCTTCCCTTGATTATGTAGCTCTTCATGTTTCTCAAAACTCTTTTTTAATATATTGCTAATTTTTAACAAATCTTCTGTCAAATCTTGAATATTTAGTACTTTTCCAACATATTTTTTATAGAGAACTTCAAGAGTTTCATGAAAAATTAGTCCTATTGTTCTATGGCTTGCATGCTCTTCATCAATTTCATTTTCTTCAATTTTTAACAATTTTTGTCGGTAAAAATCTATTGGGCTTTTTATATATAACTCTAATGAAGAGGGGGAAAATCCTTTTTTTGCAATTTCTTGTAATCTAATTAAAGCACCTGGTGTTTTAATAAAGTCTATGTTTTCTATATTGTTTTTTATACTATCATACGAATCTTCATAATAAAAGTCATGAAGATTTTGTTTGTCCATTTCAAGCTGGTATATAAATCTACTTTTTTCTCCCCTCACTATGCCCTCCGAGCTAGAATTATAAATTAGGTAAACCTGTTTTGCTCTTTGTAATAATCTATAGAAATGATAAGTGTAAACTTTGTCTTTTTCTCCAATTCCATAGAGACCGTTCTTAAGCCTAATCTCAATTGGCAAAAGAGATGCATATGATTTGCTCGGAGGCATTACTCCTTCATTAACAGATGTAATTATGACTGTTTCATAATCTAATGCTCTAGTTTCTAATAATCCCGAAATGGTAATTTTTGCATTTTTATTATGCTTAAATCTTGTTTTTACTCCCTCAATAAAAAGATAGACAATTTCTTTAAGTCTAGAAAGGCTGATTTTTTCTTTTCTATAGAGCTCTTTTATTTGAAGTGTTTTCTGTAAAATAGCTACTGCTTCACTAAATTCTGTTTTAGAAATCTTGTCGGAAGCTAAAACCTTATTTAAAACCAACTTTAAATTATCTAAAAACAAATTAGCATCATTCCATTTTTCAAAAACGAGACTATTAAGGATCTTGTCTTTTTTTGCAAAGGATTTAAATGCTGATGAATTTATGTTTACATTGTTAATCTGTCCAATATTATGATCAAAAACCCGAACCATTAGTGATGATGATAATATTCTATTTAAATATTGAAGTGCAGCTCTGTTTGTGTTACTGAATTTAAATTCTAGAATTAATTTTACAAACTGTTTAACAGCAGTTTGTTTTATTGGAATGGATATGTTAATATTATGCTCTTCTATATCATTTGGAATGAAATCAAGCAGGGGGTGCAATAACTTTTCATCTCCTAAAACCACTGCAACTTTAGAATCCTCACTTGTTTTTAAATTTGACAATGCTCTTCCTACCTCCAAAGCCTGAGAAACAAACCCATTAGATTCGATAATTCTAATTATTTTTTTTGAATTAAAGCTTTTCGATTCAAGTTTGAATTTATTTTTACTATAATACCTCCATTCGTTTCTGTATTTCCTTATAAAATGAGAGGAGCTGTGGTTTTTGTTTTTAAATAATTCTATGTCTATATCCCAAAATATAGAGCTTTTGTTCTGTTCTAACAATTCTTGAATAACAACTTCTTCAGACTTTGAAAGCGCATTTAGCCCAATGAAGAAAAAACTTTTTTCTTTATTCGCTTCTTTAAAATAATGAATATTGTTTGCTGCTTCACTATAACAAATTCCTTTAGTTCCCTTTTCTTTATCAAGCAGATTGTTTTTAAATAGATTATATGATTTTTTTAGTTGTTTTATTAACTGAATTTGATGTAATTTATTTTTGTCCTCTTCTCCCCATAACTTTACTTGATTTAATTCTATTAATTCGTTGAACGCATCGTTTACGTTAATCAAATTTTGCTCTAACTCTGAGCAATCTTTTAAAAAAGAAATGGCAATTTTAGCATTATAGTCTAGATTTGAATTAGCGTCCTTATTAATCTTATTAAAACATTTATAAAATTGGTGCTCAAAAAGCTCTATTTCAATTTCCTGAACTCCAGAAACTTTTTTCATAAAAGAATCAATCGAATCAATCGATGGGGCAAAAACTGGTTTTTCTGTGTTTTGTTGAATTAATTCTTTTAAAGCTAACGATGATTTTTTATTGGGTAATATAAAACAATTTAAATTTAAATTAGTTGAATTTAA
>Ga0129342_1000427_pt1 | contig 17925 bp, 26 predicted proteins | sample CPBDNA_5_FD_94426 | JGI IMG/M metagenome (GOLD analysis project Ga0129342, IMG submission 94426) | Freshwater to marine salinity gradient microbial communities from Chesapeake Bay, USA - CPBay_Sum_15_0.2_DNA | ecosystem: Environmental > Aquatic > Marine > Coastal | place: USA: Chesapeake Bay...
AAGTGATCTTCCGCTGAGTCCAACAAGATTTTGTTTTGAATCAAAAATCGGAAATACATAGCGATTTTTCATCCTTCCGCTATTGATTACACCGCCTTGGAAGGTTTGTAGTGTTTTTTCAGAAATTCCACGATTGAGCCAATAGCTATGATCTTGTTCAATGTCAGAAAGTATTGATTTATCAATTTTCTTTGGCTGCCTGATTTTAGGCTTTGGCGTAAGGTCTTTTGAGGAGAAATCTTTAGATTTTAGGTGAGACTTAGCTTCTTGAATACTGGAAAGATTCAATGACAGTTTTACAAGCTCTTCAAAAGATCCGGTGATACCTGCACTAAAATCAAAAAACTTGCCAGTATCTTTTTTAACGCACAACGATGTATTGTTTTTACTATCTCTGTAAATTGGGCGCATTCTCAATTCTCGACCATTATCAAGAATATTACTATAGCCCATTTCAAGTAAAATGTCTTTTAGATCTGTCATATTAGATCGCCGTCGTTGTTACTAGTATCTCTAACTTCGTGCATTTCTTGTTGGGCATCAATTATATCTTCAAGAGATCCGCGCTCTTGAATGGAAAAGTTATCAACAGAATAGTTCAGATAGTTATTTACCCAAGCTTGGTTTCCATTGCTAAAAGTTCTTCTAACACGATCATGGTGGCCAGTTGACTCTCTGCCTTGCCATCTAGTTTTGAGTGGTATCAGTTTGTGCGTACCAAAGTCTCCATCTTCTTCCATTTCGTCAAGAGTCTTTCGCCGAAAGATAGCAACAAAACTAGCAAACCATTGAAGTCTATCGGAAAGAGCAATTGCAGATGAGTCATCTGTCATTTGTCCTGACGATCTGTTGTGTCCTTCGCCGGTCCTGTTCATCTGCATTGCGGTAAAAACTGGACACTCAAGCTCTTCTGAGAGCTTTTTAAGCTTATCAATTTTATCACCAATCGCTTGATGTTCAGCCCAATTTTGACCTACAGATTCGCCGGTTAGTTTAACGTAGTCATAAAAAATAGCGCATTTGTTGCCTCTTTTTACATTCTTAAAATACCAGCGGCGAATCAATGAGCATAGCTGGTCAATGTTTTTGTTCCCAACATGAATGTGGTAAAAGCCACTATCTTTTATTTTAGACAAGCCGCTGCGTATTTTATCAACAAACTCTGGATTTCTTCTCCAGTTTCCGGTTTCAATGTACCATAAAGGAACACCGGTGACTGATGCAGCCAATCTAAACTGCTGCTCTTCGGTTGACATTTCAGTATCAAGATACAGGCATTTGACTTTATTGATTTTCGAAACGCCATAGGCCATATCAGAAAGAAATGTACTTTTGCCTTGGCCGGGGCGAGCAACTACAGCGTAAATATTCTTTGCCCTTAATCCGCCAAACATTTCATTGAATCTATGATATGGAGTTTTTAGTCCAACGTCTTCATTGGGATTGTCGCCGCGCTCTTCGACCATTTCATACAATCCGTCGAATACGTCTTGTGGCTCATCTTCAAAGTCGTAAGATCTAACTTTTGAATTGTACAAAGAGTCTGTGGCGGAAATAATTTTGTCGATGTCTGGTTCGTTTGTCTTTTTAACATATTGACCAACCTCCTTTGCTACTCCGTAGATTTCTCTCCTGATTCTGAGTTTAAGAAGCTCTTTTGTAGCGTCAATTGCGCCACGGTGATTAATTTGAGTAAAAGAAATAGATTCAATGTAATCAAAAATATTGATGTCTTCGTTGAAATGAACACCAAGATTTTTAATAGATTGAGCAACGATAATTTTGTCAATGGTTTTTCCATTGCTTAACAAATCTCTTATTACACAAAAGATAGTGCGGTTGACCTCGTTATAAAAATCATTTTCAGTTATGAATCTTTGAATTTCTGGAAATACATCTGGATGTTTAAGGATACCACCCAATACGTGTCTTTCAATTTCTAGCGAATAGATCATTTTTCAGTATAGGAATACTCCGAATTTATCTTCAAAAAACTTCCTTGTCAAGAGCGGGACTTCTTCTTCTTTTATTTCTACAACGGTAAATCCATTTAACTCTAGCCAGTCAAACTTTTTTACGTCTCTCTTTAATGCTTGGAGATATTTTAGTCGTGAATTGTTATGAAAATGCTTGTTAAAACTATAATGCTGCTTACCTTGGACTTCGATAGCTATTTTTTTTGTTGCGTTTAAAATATCTACCTTCATTTTAGATCCATAAACAGGAAATTCCTCGTAGACAATATGATTTGACCAATATTGCTTGAGGAACTGTTTCGTGTTGAACTGGACCTTGCTTCGACATTCGCCGTCCCAGTCAATCAGGTATTTAGATACATTCCTATTTACATATGTGCCATATATATTTTTTAATCTCACAATAAAAATTCAGTAAAATGTTTGTACATAGCTTGGGTTACATCTTTATTTTCTTGAAGGAATTGAAGAACCGACTGCTCGCCTTGAATTTTTTCTGGAAAGCTCAAATTTGATTCTGACAGAATTGATATAAAGTCTTCACTTGGAGAAAACCAAGCACCGGCTTTCTTGATCAAATCCCATGCCATCAAAAGATCAAATACTTCATACTCGATCCAAACACTTTCCCCATTGGTTCGATTGTGGCATATGGGATACTTTATAGTTTCTCCGCTCTTCTCGTTCTCAGTCTTTTGAAACATTATCTTAGCCCAGTGCCCGATAACCTTTTCTTGACCTTTTACAGTTTTTGTGATTCTGTCGTCCTTGTAAGTCGGTAAAAATTCAAAAATCCAGTTTGCGTAGTGAGTCAATGCGTTACCACCAGATGCGTTTGTCAATCGGTGATCAAGTTTTTGCCTTGGATCGGCTTTAATTGTAGCTCTAACTTGACTAATCATCCAGCAAATATGACCTCCTTCGTGGATTGCGAGACTCATATTCTTTAAAAAGGTGGAACTGATAGTTGCGCCGCCTCCTACCTGCTGAGAATCTTCAAAAGACTTGTCCATTTCTTTTTTTCTGACAAGTCCGTCCATCGAGTCAATTACAAAGAAGTATCTTTTATTTTCTGGATTGTCTTTTACAAGCTTTTTAATGAGAGACATTGCAGACTCAAACACATTAGATTTGTAGACAAACCATTTCTCGGGTGCAGTATCAACGCCAGAGCGTTCGATCATCTCTTTAGAGAGTCTGCCTTCGGCTTTGATATAAATGACCATAGAATTTTCCACTGTAGCTTGAAAATTCTTGGCAACAGAAAGTCCACAACTAGTTTTACCTCCTCCACTGACTCCGGTAGCTCTGATTATACCGGGGGTTATACCTCCTCCTGTCTCAAGATCCAATATCAAACTTCCAGTTTTAACTTTGTAATCAAAATTTTCACCATAGTTGTAATGGTCTTCTTTGTTTTCCTTTAGAAAGGAATTGATTTGATCTAAGGTAGTTACTCCATCTTCTTGCGATTCACTTTTCTTTGGTCTAGCCATTTTTTAAAAAATCCTTTAGTGTTTTAGGTTTTTGCTCTAAATTTAGATCCTCTGATACTTTATCTTCTTCTAGAGTATAAGACTGTTTGTCTCTTTTGTCAAGGAAAAAAGAGTTTTTTTGCTTAGAGATTGAAGCTTTACCGTTTGTAGTCAGGTAATAAGAAAGGGAGCAGAGGTCATATTCATTGTGAATATCTTTTTTAACTTGCTCCCAGAATTTTATATCATCGCAAAAGGCGATGAGTTTTTTGGCCAATTTCATTTCTTTAGGCCAATTTATTTTTTGACCTTCAAGAAGAATTGATATGAGTGCCTGACATTTTTTTCCGTTAGACGCCATGTTCTAGGTCATAGTATACCATAGAACTTACTAGATTGTCAAATGAAACCTTCGGCTTCCATCCAAGTTCTTGCCTAATTGGAGTCGAATCGCCCAAAAGTAAATCAACTTCTGCCGGTCGATAAAATTTTGGATTGATTCTTACGAGAGTTTGGTGATTCATCATAAACACTTCGTTTGTGCCTTCTCCTCGCCAAGAGCCGTTGATTCCAGCTACAGCAAAAGCTTTTTCTACAAATTCTCTTATGCTGTGCGTTTCTCCGCTTGCTAGAATATAATCTTTAGGTGAGTTTTGATTCAGCATCAACCAAATACCTTCGACAAAGTCTCTTGAATCTGACCAATCCCTTTTTGCGTCCAGATTTCCGAGTTCGATAGGAGCAATATAAAATTCAGTGCCCAAAGCTACAGACCTGTCGATAGCATTTTTGATTCTAGCTACGCCTTTAGAGATTTTTCTTGTAACGAATTCTTCGCCTCGCTTTGTACCTTCATGATTGAAAAGAATACCATGAACTGCATAAAGGTTATACGACTCCCTATAAACTTTTACAATATGCCTTGCAGCAGCTTTCGATGCTCCATAAGGACTGCGGGGTTTTATTGGGTGTACGATGTCTTGTGGGCTATAATCTACGTCTCCCCATTCTTCACTAGAGCCAGCACTGTAAAATCTACATTCTGGCTTATATTTTCGTATGGCTTCTAAACATCTTAGAACTCCAACCGCATTAACATCAAATACTTGCTCAGGCATTTTCCAGCTTACTCCAACGAAGGAGTTCGCCCCAAAATTAATAAAGTAATCTGGCTGCCATTTCTTTATCGCTTCATCAATGCTTGTAGAGTCTCCTAGGTCAAGAAAGTCAAGAGTGAATCCAGACCTATTTATGATTGTTTTAATGTTGTGATAATTTGGGTTTGATGATCTTCGCATCATTCCTATGATCTTAACATCTTCAAAATTGTCGAGAAGATATTCAGCCATATTGGCTCCATCTTGACCAAGGATACCGGTTATAATTATAGTCTTCATGCGTTTAATAAAGTTCTTTCAACTAATTCAATGTCTTCTTTATAGTCTACAGCAATAACCTTAGAAAAGGTTTCGACCATTTTAACTCTCTTGCCTTTTTCCAAACACCTTAAAATTTCTATGTCTTCTATTTTTTCAACTGGAGTTTTAACGTTATCGTAAATTTTCAAATCCTCTTTGTTAAAAGCATATATACAAACTTGTTTATATAAAGCTTTTGATCCATTTTTTGAAAATGGGTTAGCTCCTCGACTCATATAAACAAGATTGCCGTCTTCGCTTATGACGACCTTTGGAAGCTTTGTATCTTCTGGGTCTTCGTCTTCTGAAATTTTACAAAAACAGTTGATAACCTTGTCTGGGTTTTTTCTTTTCTCTTCAATGACTCGTAGAATATCATTTGGTTCGATCAGCGGTTCGTCACCTTGGATATTTAAAATGATGTCAGAGTTGATAAGGTTTGCTGCATAAGCTACCCTATCTGTTCCTGTAACCAAGTCAGATGGAGTGCTTATGATTTTGTATCCAGCCTTAGTGACTACTTCGAAAATGCGTTCATGGTCAGAGGCAACATATACATTTTCTTTTCCAACGGCTTCTTCGGCTTTTTCGCAAACCCATAAAATCATTTCTTTGCCAAGAATCTTCGCTAAAGGCTTGGCTGGAAATCTTGTAGACTCGTATCTGGCGGGAATAACGACTGATACTTTTTCTTTAAATTCTACGTACTTGTTTTTAATACAGTTGAATTGTTTATCTGTTGTTAAATTGCTCATTGATATGTTTTGAGCTTTTATTGGGTGAACTTCTTGTATAGATGCTATCATATGATTTATAGAAAAACCATATCCGTATAATCTCTTTAATTTTTCAAAAAGCCCAACAAGTTGTACTTGTTTATCCGAAAGGGTTTTATTGTTATAAAGAAGCAACTGTTCTAGCTTTGTATTTCCGCAGCCCCTGCCTATTCCGGTAACAGTCGCATCTATATATGTAAAATTACAACTGCTAAAAGCTAAAGAGTTGCTAAATGCTAAACCAAAATTGTCATGACCATGAAATCCGACATTATGAACACTGGAGTAAGCTACATCTTTCCAGTCAAAAAGTTTATTTGGCGTCAAACTGCCATAACTATCAGCAAAGTAGATGCCTTGTAATTTAAGTGAGTTTGTTACGTATATAAATTCTTCTACTTGATTTCGCGACAAAGAAAATGCTTGCATTAGGTTTACAAAAACCTTGTAGCCTTTATCGCTTATGTAATTGTACACAGAAGCTAGATATGGTAGCTCATCATATTTGATAGCTATCCTGCAATAAGAGAATGGAGAGTTATATGAAGGTCTAACTATTTTAGATAAATCTTCAACATTATCCTTAAAATCTTTGAGATCTATCATGAAGCATAAGTTATTTGGTATACTATTTAGCTCCTGATTTACCTCATTGTCATCGCATCTTCCCCATAGCCCCCTTTCTTTATGCAGTGACTTATATCCAAGCTCAATTATATCAACTGATTCAGATAGAGCATCTATGAGGCTATTTACTAAAGATTTGTCAAAAGACCAATTAGTATAATAACCTCCATCCCTAAATGAGCAGTCAAGTATTTTCATTAAAATTCTTCGCTTGAATTGTAAAGCTTATCTATAGGGTGATTGTCCGGTCTACCATATGGATAGTTTTTGTTCCTTTTAAAAGAGTGAGGCGCAGATGTCCCACCAGAATGCAAGTGATCTGGCAAATCAGAACACGGAGTAATGAAAACGTATTTTTTAAAATACTCCAACCAATTATAAGGGTCAAAATTATTATCTATAGAGTACATCAAGAAATATCCGAATTCCTGTTCGGCGCAAAAAATGTTCAAGCCATTAAATTGCTCCCCTATACAGTGTTCAATTATATATTCACAAGCATTTTTTATTACGGTCTTTTTGCCTAAAAACAAATGGTTCGAAAAACAGAAAGGAATATACTTCCAAAATCCATTGTTGGTAGTGTGAATTTTGTCTTTATTATACAAAAAATTTGATAAAAATCTATCCAAATTTGGATAAACTTCATCACTTCTAGTTTTTAGAACAAAATCTTTATCTGAATTCGTGCAGCCGTTTAGAGTGGTTACAGCTTGATAAAATCTAGATCCTTCATTATTTATGTTGCGAATCTGGCTTTGTGTCGGAAAAGCAGAGTAACATATTCTATATTCATAACTAGCTCTTTTAAGCAGAGAAGTTTCTTGGTTATCCCAAGTAGATACTAGTATGTCAGTAAATCCTTGACTTCCATAAGCGTCTATTGACTCATAGCTTCTTTCGTCAATTGGACCTTGGATTATTACAGTAATATTTTTCTTTATATCATTAAACTCTATTTGATTATTTGAAGTATTCATCAGAGTTTATATTTCTATCATCTATAAAAAGGTCAAAATATGGCTTTCCCATTTTGAGGGCAGTATATTTTGCGCCCCAAGATTTTAACTGCTTTTCAGTAAGCTCTCTATAATCTATTTGCATAGTCGTGCCTCTGGCAGTCCAATAAATGATAGCATTTCCTGCTTCATACAGATCGTTAATTTTATCAATACGATCCAAGTAAGGAACGGCTTGATCGAACTTGGCACCAATTGTATTGCATATAGTGTTGTCTATATCTACATATATAATTTTCATCGTATTGGGCAGGCACCACCTTCGCATTCAATGCCTTCGATCATTTCATTAGATGTCTGGATAGTTGTAATAGGTTTTACTTTTTTAATTAGTTGAGAGTAAGTCTCTTCTGTAATTTCTTCATACGGAGCTTGAATGAATCCATGTTCAGAATGTAGCAAGAAGCTTACACTCTTGATGTGGTTCTTGTAGTTTTTGGATAGCCAATCTTGAATTTCAGCAAGTTCTTCTTTACGATAATATACGGTGCAAGAAACAGCGTTATCCGCCCAATCAGATTGAAGTGTCTTGATTAGCTCAAGCTGATCGACCGCACTCATATCCTTAGCTACTACAGCCTTCTCGTCGAACTTACAAGGAAAAGAAATAACTACGGTGTCATGGTTTTCGGTGCCGTCAAAGTTTTTAGCATATTCTACTGGATAGCCAAGGTCTTTGCAGGTTTTGACAAGCGAATCATTGACTGCCATTCGAATGCGGCGGATAAAGTAGTGTGAGAAAGCTGGATGAACACCGGGGGTAGAACCAGCAAGAATACTAAGCGTTCCGCTCGGCTTTACAGTGGTTAGCTTAATTGACTTGCTATATCCATTTTCTTCAGAATACTTTGTGTCAAATTCACGAAGCTTTGTATAAGTATAGTCTAGCCAATCGAGTTTATCCTTAGATTGACATACTCCGGTAACTCCAAGACCAATTCGCATGTTCTTGCGTACAATCTTGTTTGTTTCTTCATGGATGAATGGAAGAGCGCAAATAGCTTTTTGAGTTTTGTAAAGCAGTTTTGCACATTCAAGCATTTCTTCTTTAGATTCAATATTATTGAGATAAAGTTCGCTGAGATTACAGCACTCGTAGTTGCCAAGCGAAATTTCACCGCATGGATTTGTTCCAACAACGTTGTCTTTATTTTCTGGATAAAGAGAGCTTTTCTTCATTAGCCCGTCACGCTTTCTGCCATACTTTTCAGACAAAGGCAGGTTGAATAGGCCATAAGGCTCACCGTTACCATTGTAACCCTCCCAGAGAGCGTCTGAGGTGTGTTCGTAGCTATCACAGTAAATCGTATTGTTTGACATGGCGCGATAATTTGGAACACCGCCTAGATCCCATCTTTTTGCTCTCAAGAACAAGAAGTCATCAGGATCTCCAATAGCAATTTCAGCGGAGCGTCGAACATTGCCAGCAACAACAATGCTTCCAATGATGTTATTGATATCCAAAACATCAATAGAGCGTAACTTCTTGCCTTCTCTGTTTTTGAAGACTTCACATATTTTTGTAATTCCATCAATTAAAATAGTTGGTCCAGAAGCAGTACCTCCAAAACCATGAATCAATTCACCAGCACCACGGACTAGGATGGTTGAGTAGGAAAAACTTTTACCGCTGTAAAAAAACGAATCCAATACATTCTCCAAGAGATGGACCCATCCCTCTCTGGAATCTGGAACGATAAAATCTGCATCATTTGTTGCTTTGCCTTCGACTTGGTCATGTACAATGTTTACATTGGTTTGAATTCTAGGAAGTTCGTGAACATCTTCGCGACGAACGCTGAAGCCAACGCCGCCGCCCAGCATTAGGTTTTCAAACAAAAAGCTGAAGGACTTAGGCTCATTCATTTGAGTGAACCAGCAGTTAAGCAAGGAGTTTGCGCCAAATCTATCTACAGTAGGAGTTCCAAGCTGCCAGAGCATTCTTCCGGCAAAGTTGCACTTTAGATTAAAAATCAAGTGAAAAAGTCTCTCTGCTTCGTTTGTTGTGTAATTCGCGCCAATTTTTTGCGCTCCATTGATACACCGCTGAACGGTTTCATACCACTCTTCAGTATTGCCATCCTCCTTTAGTCGAGCGTAAGTCCTTTTATACACTACATATCCCAAACCGTTAAAACCCCAATTGGGTTGCTCGTTCTTGTATGTGGCCGCGTATTCGTCTGAAATGATTTTGTCCATAGGTAGTTATATATTACAACAAAATAAGAGAACTGTCAAGTTTTTTTTGATCAGTCCTCTTTTTTGTCTAACAAATTTCTAGATTGTGTAGTTACTTATCTTTGAGATGCTTTTTGCCTTTTCTAACTGTAGAGTAGTCATCGAAAAACTGACGCTTTACTTTGTCTCTACCTTCAGACTTTTCTCTACGTTCAGAAGACTCTTTTGAAATTTCCCAAGCGTCTCCTAGTGTAATTCTTTTTCCTGTTGTAGCTTTTTGGAAAGATTCGTAGCTTCCATCTTGCTTTGATCCAACAGAGCTTGATACAGGCAGAAAAACCCTATCAAACTTAACACCATTTTCAGAATAAACATGATCTTCACTGATTCCTTGAATCACTGAAATAATCTCTTTAGTCTCTGGATTTTGAAAAAGATACTCAGGCATTTTCCAAAAAAGTCTTGATTTGATTAAAAGTATTTTCTACTGTGAAATGATTTTGAAGCTTCAATCCGGCTTCGTTGACGGGATTTGATTCATAGCGTTTAATGGCTTCCTCGCATCCAGCAATGAATTCATCTTCGTTAAAATCGTAAATGTTGCCTTGATTTACGTTTCTTCCTTCCACGAAGAATACATTGTCATAAGCTGGGGTCTTACCAGACGGTTCTACAAGCACTGAATTGTCAGCATTTGCCCACTCTTTATAAGCGGTAGCGTTTAAAATAACGGCATGTTTGCCGAGACAAACGCTCTGGAACTCTGGAAGACCCCAGCCTTCACCACCACTCATACCAAGAACAATTGATCCAGAATTTAGGAAATCATTATAGGAAGAGTTTTTCTGCATAAAGCCCAAAGCATTAACGTTAAAATACTGAGTATTATTTACAGCATTTTTTAATAGTGCTTCATTGTCTTCTGGCTTCATGAATGGATTAAAAACGCTAAGTTGTAAAGCGTACTTGGCGTTGTTTCCAAACTTACGAACCCAAGATGAAATCATCTTGTGGTGGTGCTTTCGCTTTTCAAACTTTCCTACGACATTAAATACAATTCTATCGTCAGGAAAATACTTTTTACCAGTGTTCTTAAAGTTATGAGAATCAAAAAACAAAGGAAGATATTCGCAGTCTACTCCAAGTTTTTTGAAAGTTTCACAAGTTTCTTTACTGGAAAATAAGGTCTTATTGTTTCTCGCAACATTAAGCTCGAAGTTGGTGGGAGAGTCCAACTCGTAGAAGCTAAGTAAAACTTGCTTTTCCGAGAAGGACTCATACCCACCGTTTAGGTGCCACAATTTGAACGAGGGCTTTGTTCTATCGTGGCTGACTAGGGCACTATCAATAGACTTTTTAATGTAGTCAAAAAACTCTTTATCTTCGTCCTGTGAAGAAAGATCAACGTTACCAATTGGAAACAGATTAATGTCGATCTTGTTTTGAAAGCAGTGTCTCAATAGGGCGGTTGAGACTTGCCCAAAACTAACAGAGTTTATCGGTACATTAAAAGTCAAACTCATAGAATACCTTCGTCATCTTCACTCGCAGTTGACTCTTGTTTGGGATTGGTTGTAGGAGAATCCAGCGAGGAAAGATAAATATAAAAGTCTGGCTGAGTGTCTTTATCTTTATTGTTATTTGGAAAAACTACAATCTTCTGCTTTTCTCCAAAAGTTTCCGGCAGCTTGTTTGCGTCGATTGATCCAGCAAGATACTTCTTGCCCTTCTTTGAGGTTCGCTTCCATAGTGCGGCGATCTCAACCATTTTGTTTTCAGATGTTTGTTCACTCATACGTTTATATATTAAGCTAAGATTGTAGAATTGTCAAGAAGATAGTTTCAGTTTACTCTTGATAAGAGACACTGCTCGATTGTGAATATTCAAAGCGGTTTGAGTTGAAATCTTCATTTTTTTGCCGATAGATTTCCAAGTTGGAGGTTTTCTTGAGCCAGAGAAATATCTAAGTTTGAAAATTTTATAAGCTCTTTTGTCTTTAAAGCTATCAAGAAGGTCTAGGTAGTCTTGCACGTTTACCTCATTTAGAGTCGGTTGTGTTGAGTTTGAGTTTACTAATGGCTCAATTTCTTTTGGATCATAAAAATCGTACTTAAAGCTATCGGTGATTCTGTTTAAACACTCGTATCTGGTGTAATTGCCTAGCCAAGTAGAAAATTTAGATTTTTTATCTGGATTATAAGTTTTTGCCGTTCTGTAGAAAATAAAATCTCTATCTTTTAAAACGTCAGGTTTGTAAACTCCAGACTCTTGAAAAACATTCGAATACTTGTGGACTACATTATAAAACATAGCCTGATGACGATTAACCAACTCAAGCAATGCTTGTTCGTCATCTTCGTTTTTGACCATTTCGACTAGTTGATAATCTTCCATCAAGTGCCTTTATTATACTAATAGAATCAAGAAAATCCAAAGAATTTTTAATTTTTTCCGTTTTAAACTCTGGCCAAGCTATTGTGAAATCTGATCTTCGGACTACGGCAGGAAGATTGGTAAGTTCTTCCCAGTTCGGCGCGAAAACACCATTTCTTTGTACGTGTAAAAGAATTCCGTTTTTAGATTTAAGCCACTGAGCTTCATCATCGAAGTAACAAGCATACCGTATATCTGGAACAATAATAAAGTCGTAAGCACTAAAATCGTTTTTAGAAATATATTTATCGGCGGCTTCGGTGAAGTATCTCCCGTCACTTTCCAGTCGTTTCTTTTTTCCATAAGAAACAAGATAATCTCTAATTTGGTTTTTTTGTTCCCTTGAGCAAGTCACTGGATCTATCCCGAACTTAGAAATGCAATCTTCCCTAACCTCCCTCTTGAGCGTATCGGCAAGCGATACTCTGGCAATAGAATATTTACTAGACAGAACTTCACAAAGAAAGTCTTTGCCAGAGTTTGCGTAACCACAGATACCTATGTAATTCATGATTTTGATATAGATACATACAACACTTTTGTAAACACCCCAATGTTCAAAAAGCTTTGATCAATCCCTGAGAATACACCTCTCCTAATGCTCAAGGGTTTTAAAAAAACAAACCCAAGGCACTAGGAAGAGGTCTTTGCTCAATCCCGTGAGCGATACACCCGGCTTTCGCCGCTAGGTCTTTTTGGTATGCGCCTACAACCTATCGCCTACCTCATCCTACTTACGTGTAGGAACCCTAGCCTCTGTCCCGTTCGTCTTTCGACTTATCTGGGACACTTGACAGAATTACTTCCGGCAAGCCGCAAGGCCCGTGTTACAGTTAGCCCCCTGCCTTGCGATTTTTTATTTTTAGAGTGATATTCAATCGAGTTGCCATCCTCGCGGGTCATTTTTCAGATCTCCGTCACTCGTCCACGCCAGATTTCTCTGGAAGCAATGTCCGTATAGACACGTTTTTTGTAACTGTCAAGAATCTTTCTCTTTCAAAAGATTCAAAACCCACAGCAAGCTCTGAATATCTTGCTCTGTGATGTCTAGCGGATTTGTCTTACACTCGACTCCCATAGAGTCGGCGCATTCAGATAAAAATTTAAAGATCATTTGACAAGTGTCACCAGATAGTTCTAAGTCTTGTGACAAAAGCTCAAATGGTTTTTGAAGAACCCATACCTCAGTGTCTCCTGTAGATCCAACGATAGACTTGATCAAGCCCATTTCTTGGAGCTTCAAAAGTCCGCCTAAAAACGAGCATCTCAACTTTTTGGCATCTTTGTGTAGATTTTTACCAGTTAAAAGACTAGAATAGTCTGAGTTCAAGTCGAAATAATCATTCTCCTTGAACCATTCAAATAGTAAAAATGAAGATTCTTGAATTGTCATTTAATATATTATTAGCGTTTAGCATCAGTTTTTCTATTTTATTTTTGATTTTTAAAACTGACGTCATCGTTTCGTATCTCTGCCTGTTTGGTTATGACGATAGCGAATATCGAACTACACTAGGTTTAGGTAGCTTTCCAGAATTTATTAGATACAAGCAAAGAAACTTTTTTACAAAATTAGTTTCGTGCCCATACTGTTTAGGTTTTTGGATTTGCTTGGCTTCTAGTTTTATAGCTTCTGTTTCGTTTTGCTTTCCGATAGTTTATACTTTGTTTGTTTTTGCGTGGAGGAAAATAGATGAATAGCCAAGAATTTTTAAATAAAATAAACCAAAAAAAAGATTCTCTAGAAAAATTCAACTTCTTAAAGCCGTTTTATGATTTTGTTGTGTTCACTAATTCAAACGGGTGTAACTGTAAAATGAAACAGAAAGAAAAGTTAATAGAAGATAGATTTGAAACTTTAAAGACTACTACGCCTAATCAAGTTTGGATTGAATTGGAGAAATATTTAAATGGCTCAAGTTGAAATAAAAGTCGGATGCAAACAAGGAAAAGAAAAAGTTGAGAAAGTACACCTTTCAGACCACGAAGTAAATAAAATATGTCAAGACTTTTTTAACTCAAAGTCATACGCCGAAAATAACAATTGGCTTAAACTAAGAAATTGTAATATAGAAAAGCTCAAAACATGGAAGCAGCCTGACAATCCAATCGTATTAGTTTTTCCGTTTTATAGCAATGACGTAGACAAAGCAGAAACGCTAATGAGTTGGATTTGCGAACTAGACAAATCAATCAACCACACCTGCGTTCTTCACTGTGACGACAAAACTAACTATAAAAAAGTTTTAGACTTGGCTAGAACACGCTTCGCACACGTAAAAGTTAGTGTTTACAAGAGAAAAGAATATAAATGGCCGTCTTCAAACTCTTACGCCTTCGTCAAAGCTTCTGATTATATGGACGCTAATCTTCCAAATAATTCATGGCTTTGGATGGAGACTGATGGGATTCCAGTGAAAAAAATGTGGCTCTCAAGGTTAGATATAGAGTATAAGGACTCAAATATGCCGTTTTTTGGCAATATAGTAAAAATAGGCAACAGTCGGCATATGAACGGTCTAGGAATTTATCCACCAGATATAAGGTCTTGGACCGACAAAGCATTTGAGATAGAGGTTAATCCTGAGTGCGAAAGCTGGGACATGGCAATGAAAGATGAAACTATAAACTTTACCCATAATGGGAGTGACTACATTGACCACGTTTGGTTACTAGATAAAAATGGAAATGAATCTTTTAATGAAGGCGTCGTCCCTAGCTTTAGCAATATTGAAGAAGTAAGAAGACTCATTTCACCAAATACTTTAATTTTTCACAGAAATAAAGATCTTTCTTTAATTCCGTTTTTGAGGAATGTGGTTTTCCAATAAACATAAAGCGTTATTTATACATCCGATAAAGACCGCCGGGACTTCTATTGAAGTCGCTCTTGAGATTTGCGGACAAAATTGCTTTGATGCGTTTCAGAACCATTCAACTATATGTGACGCAGAGAAAGTATTTAAGTTAGACTCGTTGTTTAAGTTTGCGTCAATAAGAAATCCTTGGGACTGGGAAGTAAGCCATTATCATTGGATTTTACAGCAACATGAAATGTCAATAGCTGAAACTAAGAATCCTGCTTATGAAATAGTTTCAAAATATGAAAGCTTTGACGATTATGTTAAAAACTGCCTAGCAAATAATGTAGTTGAGTTCGAAGACCAAACTAGCTACCTTATAAACAGTAACGGCTCAATTGCCGTCGATAAGTTGATTAGATATGAAAATTTGCAAAACGACTTAATTTCAGCTTGCAAAAATTTTATGTCAGACGAAGAACTTTCAAAACTAAGACTTGATCACTTCTTAAAAACTAACAGAGAGCATTACAAAGAGTATTATTCAAGGCAATCTAAACAAATAATTGAGTCAATGAGGTGGCGGGACATCAAAAATTTTAATTATGAGTACTAGTTGGCACGGTTCTTGCTATAAGTCAAACGATGAATACACTAACTATTGACGGTAGCATCTTAAATGAACTTTCGGGCCTAACAAGCCTTTATTCAAAAGGATGCTACTGGACCGAAGACAAATCAGGAAATTATTCTTTGCTCTTAGAAATGCCGGGAATAAGTAAAGAAAACGCAAAATTCACTGTAAAAAGTAAAACTTTACGAGTTGAAGGCAAAAGCGATATTTCCAAATATGACTCAGAATTTTGCCTTCCAAAAGACGCTGACCCATCAAAATGTCGCGTTTCACTGAAGGATGGACTTGCTACTGTGACGATTTGCAAACTTGAGTCACATCAACCGAGACAAATTGACATAGAGTAAAATTTAGCCGGATCGGGGGACAAGGGGCTTCATGCCCCGTCCGGTAAGTTCCTAGGAAAACAACAACGGCTTACCCCGATTTGGCTTTACCATGTGTAACAATTTATATGCCTATACCTAACCCAAATAAAGACGAGGACAAAAATTCATTCGTTAGTCGCTGCATGAGCGATGAAACAATGAAAAAAGAATATAAAGAAAACGATCAACGTGTCGCAATTTGTCTCACTCAGTTCCGTCGTAAAAACCCAAAAGCTTCCGTTTTTAATGAAGACGGCAAAATTATCCTAGATATTACCAGAGATGAATAAAGAAGATCAGCTAAAAAATCTCTTGACACAAGTTATAGAGAAGTCTATCTTTGACGATAAAGATAACAAGACTGGAGAGAGCTTTATGACTTTCCATCTAAAATTGATAGAACAATTACTCAATGAATACCTTGAAGAAAATCGCTCAAGAATTTCAGCTAATAGATGGATCGGCCACATGGCTTCTGGTTCAGATGAACGATGCTCTCATAGAGCTTGATCAAGCTGAAGACAGATGCAGTACAGATTCAAGTCGAGAGGCTACAGAAAATTTAGATCAATGTGTTGAAAGAATAAAAAATCTATTGGCTAGATGCAAAATGGAGCTAAAAAACTGCGAAGACTTCTCCAAAAAATACAATATACCATAATGCCTAAGAAAAAGAAAACTTGTTATCTGGTTGTTGATGAAAAAATGTACAATCACGGAGCTTTTAAACACGACGAAAACGGCTACAAACAAGCTGTAAAGTTTAAAACTAAAAAAGAAAAAACAGAGAGAAAGACTTTTAAGATCATAGAGAAGTAAAGTGTAATATATTATGTGCTATGCAGAGTAATTTATCCAGAAGATAAACAGTATGATACACTAACTTGTTCATGCTGCGAACTCTCATATACAAACAAGGAATATAAAATACTTAAAGATGCCGATAGGCTTGCGTATTTTTTTAGCGATGAATATGGATATTTTTGTCATTTGTGCTTAATGGAGTATATTAAGACAAATAAAGAATCAGGAGAAAACACACCAATAATAGTAAAAACTAAAAAAGGCGAAATAAAACTGAATGAATGTTAGCGAATTTGAGCGTACAAAACCTCGTAAGACTTACAAAGCAATGACTGATTTGATCGACGAGCTTCACTCTATCCTTGAGTTTGGCAAGCGAGAGGTTGATACTTTGTATATTGTAGAAAGGCTTGAAAACATCAAAAAGCTTTTTGTGGCAGGAGAATGAAAGCTAGAGAAAGACTTTCTTGGCCGAGAACGGCGATTAAACTAGCTCATACAATCGCTGAGTCACGAAGTGAAGACCCCTACCTACAAGTAGGGGCAGTTGCTTTTAAAAAGGACAAGAGCTTACTAGTAGGCTACAACGGAGCACCGTCTGGAATAGAAATAGATTGGACTGATAGAGATCATAGACGTTCAAGAGTATTACACGCAGAAATAAATGTGTTAAATTATTGCCTTCCCGGCGAAGTTGACTTTTTGGCCTGCACTCATATTCCTTGTCAAGAATGCTTGAAAGCTATTGCAGCAAAACAAGTAGATACTGTGTTTTATAGCAACGAAGCTGAAAATTATCCAACAGAAATCTCAACCAATCTAGCTAGAGAGTTTAGAATAACCCTTTTAAAAATAGATGATTTATAACATATTTGGACAACCCGAATCTGGTAAAACTACTCTATCTATTAGGCTACAGCTAGAGTTGAAAAAGATTTATGGTCCGAATATGTATGTATTTTGCATAGACGGCGACGACTTGAGAGAGATCATCCCAAATAAGAACTATACTTACGCCGGAAGATATGATAATATAAATAGAGCAAATACAATTGCCACCTACTTAAACCATCTTGGTTTTGAGGTTATTATTAGCTTGGTCAACCCGTTTGAGCAACTAAGGAGAGAATTAAAATCCCTTAACCCAAAAGATGTAAAAGAAATTTATCTTCATTCAGATAGAACATCTAAACTAGAGTATCACGTAAAAGATTTCGAGATTCCCAAAAATCCAGATTTGACGCTAAACACGTCAAATATGACTGTAAATCAATGTATTTCTAAGATTTTAGAACTGTAAACCTATAAAAAGTGTAACTTTTATAGGGTGCTTGAAGAGCTAAAAAAAATAGGAATAGATGTTGGATTACTAACTAGCGGACTTTTTGGCGCAATTTTACTTGTTAGTAGAAATT
>Ga0129342_1000429_pt1 | contig 17921 bp, 31 predicted proteins | sample CPBDNA_5_FD_94426 | JGI IMG/M metagenome (GOLD analysis project Ga0129342, IMG submission 94426) | Freshwater to marine salinity gradient microbial communities from Chesapeake Bay, USA - CPBay_Sum_15_0.2_DNA | ecosystem: Environmental > Aquatic > Marine > Coastal | place: USA: Chesapeake Bay...
CAAAAACACCTAGTATCTGTGATAGTGTATGTGCCTGAAGGATAAGTACGGTCTTCAAACTTTGTAATTTCTGATGAGTATCTTGTTCGCCTAATAACATATTGCATTACCACCTCTCTGATTATTATATGTTATAATAACAAAAAAAGGAGCTTATGGCAAGCTCCTTTTTAATTAAAATGTATGTTTTTTACTTTTTAAGCATATCTGCCGTTAACAATGGTAATTCTTTCATTGCTTTAGCATACTTTGCTCTTTCTTCTTTTGGCATTGGAATCATACCAGCATCTGATAATATGCCTTCTTCATTCCAATTCTTTACCCAAGTAGCCATATACTGTTCTATACCAGGTACAACACCTATGTGCTGATGCTTAACATAAAAGTACAATGCCCTTGATACTGCATAGTCACCGTCTGCAATTGCTTCAAATGTTGGCTCACCACCATCTATGATTGCACCATTAAGAGTGTCACTGTTCTGATCTAGGTAACTGAAACCAAAAATACCATATGCTGTTGGATCTTCAATTAACTTTTGTACAATTAGATTATCCTGCTCACCTGCTTCGATGAATGCACCGTCAGTTCTCATGGCTCTACACTTCTTTGCTTTATAACCAATAGCTTTAACTTCTTTACTTTTTTTACAAAAGCCTTTTTCATTTACCATCTCAACGAATGATGCTCTTGTACCAGATGTTGTTGGGGGTCCATAAACTCTGATATCCAAATTAGGAAGAGATGGATTGATATCACTCCATTTTTTATATGGATTGTCTACCATCTTACCGTCTACTGGAACTTTTGCAGTTAATGCTTTAGCTAAGTCAGCTTTGCTTATATTCAACTGAATACCTTTTTTACTACTTGCAACAACAATACCGTCATAACCAACTTTAATTTCAGTTAGTTTAACATCGTTCTTATCACAGTATTTTAATTCCTTAGTTTTCATTCTTGAAGAAGCATTTCCAATGTCGATAAACTTTGTACCTACACCATCACATACACCTTTTTTACCAACTGAACTACCACCTGATTCTACAACTGGTGTTTTGATATTTGGCGTCTTTCCTACTTGTTCAGCGATTATTCTCGCAAAGGGAAGTACAGTACTTGATCCTGCAATACTTACTTGGTCTCTAGCTACTGCTGTTGCAGTAAAACTCACTAATAGTGCGCTAGTTAAAATTAATTTTTTCATATAAAATCTCCTAAAAAAAAAGATGAGGTCAAACGCTACCTTAGCTACATCACGTCTGAACTCTCATTTGAAAGAATTATACCATATAAATGTTACAATTTTATTACAATGTATAGACAAAAAAAAGGGGGCATAAGCCCCCTTATTAAGAGTAGATTAAATTATTTGTTATAGTTAGCTGTAAAATTTCTTAGCCACTCTAAAGCCTCTGTATCTTTAGTGTTAAATAAATTTTCAAAACTATCCACCGCTGGCTGACCAATGGTGATAACTGATGTGCCCGCTCTTTTATGAAAAGGTGTTTTAAAAGCATCGGTAATTAGTGCTTTTTCATATCCTGCAACATATTTATTGTATGTACTGTCAGGTGTGCCTTTTTTAACTACCATAAAAGCTTTTAAGTAATGAACTGCATTATGTGCAAGTTTCCACGCTCTTACTTTTACTGAATCAGTAGGAATATTGTACATCTCTAATACCTCTAAAAAGTGTGGTAAGTTAGGATAGTCAGGACATCTTGTGTATTGTCCATCAACAATCTCACCCCAACAAAAGATAGGTATAGCATCTCCTGCCTCAACAACTTTTTTATATCTCTTATTATATGAGGTATAAGTTTGATGGTCAAGGTTTGTCTCATTACTCATAAAGGCTTTAAATTTACCACCACTACTGTTACCCCAAACCATTTTTGTATTCCAACCTAAAATATCGGAGGCCAATGCCATAATCACATCATAACCATAAATGTTATTTCCAGTTGAAATCATTTGTGGTTTGTTTTTCATAATGTTATCAAGACTTATCAAGTCTGGTTTTATAACAGCTACACCATTAGTAGAGTGAGTAAACAATGGTTTCCAATTTTTATAATCATATCCAGCTTTGTCAGCTCCTTTTAAGATATAGTTAATTGCTATAGTACCAGAGGTAATCATCATAGTTTTGCCATCAGCTTTCGCTGTGTTATCAAATATTTTTGCAGCCTTAAATCCGCTACCACCATTAATATTTTTTACTTTAAAGCTTTCATCAGTGACTTGCTTACTCAAATGCTCAGTTGCTAAATTTGCAAGGAAATGAGTACTAGAGGTGTTCTTATAAGGAACAATCACTGTTGTCTCAGCAATCGCAGTTGAAGCAATAAGTACGCTTGCCAATACGGGAATTATTTTTAACATTTTGTCTCCTTTTTAGTTAAAATTGATAGTGTAATAGTACAAAAAATAAAACTACTACGCAACTACTTTTCCAAATATTCTTGAGCAATCTTGCATCCAAACATAAACTCGCCAACAGGTCTATTTAAAAACTTATCATTTACATAATAAGTTTCAAAAAGCTGTCTCCACCTATAATCTTGTTTTACTTTGTAAATTTTCAATGTGTTGACGGTCTTTGGGTGTCGTAAAAATAACTTTTCGAAAGGGTTTTTAGCAGGAGCTAGCATATGTGAATAAAGTTTTCTAAATGGATTTGTAGTGTAATCATAAGGTAAAGGTCTACTCGCTGCTATGTGTGTTTCTTTTGAGGCAGTTGTTTCTCCTTTAATTTTAGCTAATTTCATACAGAGATGCGCTTGTTTAACTAAAAGTTCAGGAGTTAAGAAAAAAGGAACATAGTTATCTCTACAGTTTTGACTAAGGTTGTCAGTGTCAAACCAGCGTACATACCATTTATTAACCTCTTCATCTAGGTGAATTTGGGGTTCAACACCTCCATTAACAACTATTTTACCTCTATAGAGATACTCCTGGTCTAAAATATAAAGTTGTGCCATACCTGTTGAGTCAATACCGAATGCAACAGTTTCAGTTTCAAATATGTTTTTTTGAAATCTGCCTTTAAAAATACCTTCACTAGAAGTTTTTACACTTATCTTTGCATTAAAGTTTTTGTATTTACTTTGCATCTGTTTAATATAAGGAATCGCATAATTATCAATTTCAAAAGCAGGGTTTACACAACCAATACTACTATAATCGAAACCTGGATAAGGGTCACCCCTACACATCACCACTTCATCTATAGGTATGTTATGCTTTAAAAAGGTATTCAATACAAGTACACTATCAGAACCCCCGCTAAAAGCTAATATAATTTCTCCTAACTCATCTTTAAGTTGTAAAGCTCGCTCTTTGCATAAAGTATCCCAAGATTCTGGTGGTTCAAAAGTCCAATCTATATTACCAACCCAATTTGGATCATTAAATAAGACAGGTTTAATAATATCAGATGACGCGCCAAACCTTGTAAGTCGGCTTTTTCCCTCAGTTAGAGCAGTAGTTAAAGCTTTAAACGATGAGCCGTAAAGTTTATTATTGTATAAGTATTTTACAGGTCTCTCAATAACAACCTTAGAATTAGTAATCATAAGACTTTTTTACCTCCAAGGTATAAGAAAAATAATGAAATGCAGAACAAAGGAAAAATGTTTGTTAAAAAATCTGTATTCAATAGGGAAATAGCATACACTATAAAAAAGAAACATGCTGGAAATAATAAAAATGAGCTATCGCTAATAGTGTCTTTGTTATGTTTCATTTTATATAAACCAAAAATAGTAAATAATATAATAAGTAATGTAAAAGGTCTTGTAAACATTTCAAAGCCATATATCTCTATAGTCTGATAAAAGTATTTTTCGATATTATTTGACAGTATAAAACCAAGTAACAAAGCTGGTCTTGACCATCCTTCCTTTTTTAAAAAGATACCTAATACTGAAAAAAAATATAAACACAATAAGTCAAAAAAAGACTCATTTATAAAATATACAGATAATGAAACAATTACACATAGTATTGGCGCTAATAAGTAATATTTAATTGCTAAAAACTTTATGAAAAGTTTTGAAAAAAACACACATATAAGTGAGCCAAATAAAACGGCAAAAACAACAGACCAAACAATCGTATATACCATATCTAAATGATCATGTATAAAAGTAACTGAGGGGTACATATCAAGATAGTCTAAAGCCAGTAAGAAAACTACCATTGTACCTGAACCAGGAATACCGAATAATAAAGTAGGAATTAAAGAGCCACCCTCTTTAGCTGTATTAGCACTCTCTGGACCGATTACTCCTCTGATGTCTCCTTTTCCAAAGTTACTATTGTCTTTTACAGTAGCAGAGGTAACACCATAAGCCAACCAATCAATAACAGAACCACCGATACCAGGGATAGCTCCAACAAAAGTGCCGAGTAAAGAGCATTTAAAAACAATCCATTTATTTTTAAAAGTTTCTTTAACTCCGTATAAAACACCACTTATTGAATAAGATTTAGATATTGGAGAAGTTTTAGTGATAAAAATTGAAAGTATCTCTGGCATAGCGAATATCCCTAGAGCAAAAGGTATTGGATTTATTCCCTCATATAAATTCCATGATCCAAAAGTAAATCTATGCTCACCAGTTAAAACTGATGAACCGACTGTACCCAAAACTAATCCTAAAAATACAGCGCAAATGCCTTTAAAAGAGTTTTCTCTATGTAAAAGACCAACAAAAGTTAATCCAAGAAAACATAACATGAACAACTCAGATACCGTAAATGCTAATACAATAGGCTTTGCATAAAAAATAAAAACAGACAAACATATAGCACCAATCAAACCACCAACAAAAGACGATGTAAAAGCAGCTCCAAGTGCTTCATACGGTTTACCTTGTTTTGCTAGCGGATAACCATCGACAATTGTAGCTTGTGAGGAAGCAGTACCAGGCACCCCAAGCAGTATTGAACTAAAAGAATCTGAAATTGAGGTTACCGCAAAAGAAGAAGCTATCAGAGCCAATGCTTGTGAAGGCTCAACGTAAGCTAAAAAAGGTAATAACATTAAGATACAGGTAACCCCGCTTAATCCAGGAATTAATCCTGATATCAAACCTACGACTAACCCTAAAATTAAAAATATGAGATGATCTACTGAAAATATGGTGTGAAGTGCGGAAAGTAAAGAATCTATAATCATTTAAACAACAAGGCGAGCAGATAACTGCTCACCTTGTCTCCCCCTCTGATGAAACTCTTGCTATAAAGTCTAAGAGTTTCACTGAATTATCATTTATAATAACTTAAAATTTATTAGAAGGCAACTTCAAACTTACTTTTTGCACCTTTATAGTTCTCATCACTATACCTATCTGGTAAAATTCCCTCTGGTCGACCTTCAGCTCCTAGATGTATTAACTCTACAGATTTATCGGAGGTACAGAGTTTTGAGAATTGACAGTGAATAAAGATTAACAATTCCCATGGATTATACTGAATTTTTTTATCAATTTTTAATGCGCAACCATATTTATATTTATGTTTTACTAGTGAAATATTTTCCAGTGGTTCTTTTATTAATCTCATAGGTTTTTTATCGTACTTAGAACGATCTTGCCCATTAAGGTATGAATTTAAATAAGAATCCATATATCCAGGTTTTTGCCAAGTTACTAGATTATCTAAGTCTTCTTGTGACATATCTGTGTAAACGGGTAGTTTATGAGATAAAGATAGAAGTATTTTATTGCCCCATTGAACATCTTGATTACTTTGTGTATAATGATTTCCCATATTGTAATTTTTTGGTCTTATCTCAAAATGGTCAAACTTATAGTAAATAGACATATTATGTCTTTTAAGGTAATCTAAATCGTCATTTTCTTTGTTTTCGTTAGGTAATGCCTCTACAGTTAAATCTGGATACTCAGCGTTAAACTGTTTTTTAGAGATAGGTGTCATTTCTGGAAAGTATTGAAACTCATTTTCTTGTGCGATAGTAATACATTTAGCTTTATTATAGCCTAAAAATCTAGTTAATAATACACGTGAAGCACCTGGATGTGCTCTGATAGTTTTGTTTCTATCTATGTAAAGAGATATAGGGTTATTCCACTGACCGTTTTGTAAAAAATCTTGTAGCATCATAGAAGCGTATCTAAGAATTTTAGGCTCATACTCATAATTACTTCTAATGATCTCATCATTAAAATTCATACAAAAATACTGATTAACACGAATATTGTCAAAACCAGAGGTGTCTAGTAAAGGTTCATTTATTTCTCGCCGCAACTCAACATTACGTAAATCAAAAGTTCCATGTAAAATTTTCATGCAACAAGTTTTCTTATGTTGTTTTCATATTCGTTTTTTGCTACGATTTGGTTTGGTAGGTCGTCATTTAAAAAGTCAACTCGTAACATTTTGTACCATCTTTTAAACATTTTACCGTGTGGTGTACAACGGTAGTTATGTTTTTTATAATGATAGTATTGCATGGTATGAGCAAGCTCATGTAAAATAATCATACGTAAACCATGGATAGGATCACGAATATAAATGGAACCAATAATAGGATCAGCGGCGTAGGATCTGTATTCATATACTTTATGCACTCCTTCGGGATCATACTTAGTAGCACCATACATTCCTATACTAATTCCTAGACCCCAAGCGTACATTCCACCCCTTGATCTAGTTCTTCTTTTACTCCAGTCAAATTTTGCAGAGGCTAGAGCAAAAGTATTAAAATCAGTATAATCCCTTATTTTATTTTCAATCGCATTTGTGTAATCATATGCGAATTTATTAAATTTAACTTTTTCTGCTATTTTCATTTCACATCAAAATATTTATTTAACATCTCTATTCTATCATTAGCAGCAGACATTTTATCAAGTTCCGCTATCACAGCTTCAGTTATATCACTATGCTCACCAATACCTGCTGGCATGGTTTGATAAACTAAAATATTTGCTTTGTGTACTTCTAACTCTCCTTTAGCTTGTGCTAAAGCAGCCTTTAATAATTGATCTCCAACTTTCATTTTCCTATATCCTTTACATTTTCTTTAGTAATTAATTGATATGCGCCTTTATTGTAAGCAGGAGCAACAGTGTATTTCTGTACACCGACTTTTTTATTCTTATAACTTATAGCACAAACGGTATTACTACAAGACACACCACTACCAGGCCTAACGTACGGAGTATTTTGTTTGACCGACGGTTTTGTGCTGGCCAATCTACGTTTTTTGGGGGTGTAGCCGACTCTAGCCAAAAAGGCAGCATGCTCTCTCTCCAATTCTGATTTTGTTTTTCTTCTTATTTTTTTCATGTCTTATAATAATATAAAATTAAGTTATTGTCAAACATAACGTGACTACCATTCCATCGGTTTTTTATCGTATCTTACAAATTTTCCTGTGTCTTTCATAGTAAGATTCTCAATTAAGTCAATCATCTGAGCTACGTTTGTAATTCCACTGGTATACTTCTTACCCTTAATCGGAGGACTATACGTAAGTATAGATCCTGGGTGTAAAATAACAACTGGAACAGTCGCTTTTTTTGATAACCAAACTCCTGCCATATTTAATACATGTTTACTAAATTTATAGCCTAAGTCATCAAAATCATAACTTCTTACATTTTTAATGTGATAAATAGACCCGCTATTTGAACTTATAATTGCAATTTTACCTACTATGTTAGGTAACAACTCATGTATAAACCTGATTTGATTAAAAGCATTAACAGTCATCATGGTTTCCCAATCAGCTTTTCCAGTGGTTGTTTTCCAGTAAGAATTAGTAATACCTGCGTTTAGTATAACTGTGTCGTATGTCATCTCTTTTAAAAATATAGGAGGTTGAAAGTCGTTTCTAAAATCGATATCCTTTGAGGATAAGCCAATAACATTATTATTAACACTATAAGCATCAGCAAAAAATTTGCCAATACCTCTACTAGCTCCAGTAATTAGTATATTTTTCATTCAATTCCCATAGATTAATAGTATTTAAGTTTGTACTATCGGACTCCAAAAAGTTGTACGTTGATCATCAAGTGTTACTTTTTGGATAGGATTGCCGTATATATCCTCTTTTCTACCGTAGCACATAACTTTGTTATCCCAACGAGCTTCAAGTATGCTTTCTATATTAGATGGGAAAGCAGTATACTTCCCATGATTATCATATAAATCGCTGTAGTTACGAATAGTAGCTCCACCATCTTGGTAGGCTGATTGTAAAATTTTGCATATCGCATTATATAATTTCTCCAATTCATTAGTTGTTAGTGATTCCATTATTCTATAAGGAGATATTCCAGCTAAAAATAGTGATTCACTTTTATAAATATTTCCAACACCACTGATTTGACTTTGATCCATAAGCCATTTTACAACAGACCATTTAGGTTTTTTACTCGCTCTGAGTTTAAACTCTTCAAGTGTGCAAGGGTTATTTAACATATCTGGCCCTATCTTATCAAGTTTTGCAAGTAAAGAGTGACTATTAAAACAAAATTTTGTAGTACCGAAGTTTCGTTGATCGTTATAATAAACAGCACTCCCATCATCAAAATAGTATGCTAAACGTGTATGTTTAGATGGTTGTAGTTTGAAATTCCCAGTCATGCCAAGAGTAGTCCAAATACTAACTTCTTTATCTAATAACCAGTAAATAAACTTACCCTTAACAGTAACTTCATTAACTTTTAAGGGTAAAAAACTCATAAGCTCGTCAAAGCCGTCAGGTAGTTTTTTAGTATATCTACCTGAAATGATATTAACATTGACTAGCGTTAATCCTCTAACATATCGATTAACTTGTTTTGCAGTTCTAGTGCATTCTGGACCTTCAGGCATATTAATTCTCCATTGTAGCTAGTGCTTCTGCACATAGTTTATTGTCTTCTGTGGCTTGCTCTTTAGAGGGAGGAGATACAAAATGTATTCCTCGAGTAATACGTTCAGTTTTATCCCAAACAAACCATGCATAGTCTGTAGCATCAGTTCCTTTACCTGTAAATGATGGTCGTTTTGATAACACATACATTGCCACAGGAGGCTGAGCTTTCCACCATTCATGACGAGAGATAGAACCTAAATAATTAATACGTAGCAACATAAATACAGTGTTAGAGATTGAAACAGACCGATCTATGAATTCTTGTGCTAGAGAAAATGGAGGATTAGTAAACACTAAGTCTCGTTCTGTTTTATACTCTAAAAAGTCACGGTCTTCTCTGATTTCACAATAGTCTACGTCACTTATGTGTGTTTTTAACCAGTCATAGATACGACCATCACCTCTACACGGTTCAAGTGCAGAAGTAAATTGAGTCCAATCTATCTCTAAATTTTTATAACACCAACTAGGTGTTGGATAAAAATCGGTTGCGTTAAGCCGCACACCTTGTTTTTGTCTGCTCAAATAACCACTCCTTGAACTCTTCAAATTTAAAAACATGAAGTTTTTTGTCTGATAATGCTGAAAGTTCTTCAGCCATGTCTTTAGCCGCATGGTAGATAGCTAATCCTCTACCTTTATCCCACCAAGACCCTCCGTAAACAATAGCATAGTGCTTACACTCTACTTTTTTAAGAGCATTCCATAATTCAGTACCAAATTTCTGATCTGCAGTTCCTTGACCATTTTGGTTTTTACACTCTATCTGAATACCGTACTCTTTTAACCAAGCATCAGTTGAATTTAAATTTTTTGTGTCTGGATTGTTCCAAAGAGCCTCGTAAGAATATTTTGATACCTCATATCCTTGACTCTCCAACCAACCTTTACAATCTTGTTCAAAACCTTTACCTGAGTAATTAGCATTTGCTCCTTGCGATCTTTTAGAAGACATATTAACTCCTCATCTTGACTTGCATAGGTTTAGGTCGTCCCCAAACTTCAATAGCTGGAACTCTAATCATTGGTTTATTAGTTTCTTTTTTATTGGGATTTGGAATCGTGAGCATAACATTTTTACTTTGTAACCAAGCTTTAATTTGATTATTAAGTCTAGCCATTGGGGTAGCTATATATACTCTTCTAGTAGCTTTTGTTATACTTCTAGACACATTAGGTCTTTCACCTTTTGAAGTGTAAGTATCGCCACTTTTTCTTTTACCTCTTGCCATATTTATCTCCTACTAATTAATATAACTAAATATATCAAAAAATATAGGAGTTAGCAAGTTGAATTATACTTCGGAGTGTATTAATTTAGAACTGATTGTAGCATTAGTTCGTAGTTCTAAAAACTGAGAAATAAAATCTAAAGGATCATATAAAGTATTGCACCTATCACAAGCTACTAAATCATCAAAACAAGTCTTACCTTGATCTAACCATATTTCATATGTATAATTACAAGAAGGGCAATTGCATCTAGCTCTATATACCATTAAATATTATCTTTGGTTGGAATTATAGAGCCGTTACCGAATAAGTCAACTGCCTTCCACGAAAGGTAACTTTTCCATTTTGGTATTCTAGGTTCGGCATCTTTCATTCCAAGTAAGAATACTTTATCAGCTGCAATTTTTGCTTTTTTAACTAAGCTGTCGTCTTCTGAATCTTTATTGTTCCAACGATATTGTCTGATTGTTTTATATAATAAATCATGTATAATAGCAGCTCTTGCTACATCAAAAGGAGCAATTAACCACCACATAAGTCTAGGAACTGATGCTAAATCTGTAACAAAGCCTGCTTTTACTGTAATCTGATCACACAACTCAAGTCCAATTTGTTTTTTAGTCATCGTAACACCTATTTGTTTAAGTGCGTTTACATCTTCAGAATCTAAACCTTCTGTAGCATAAGATAGTTCTCTACCAAGAATCCATTTACGGGGTGGGTTAAATTCAGCCATTATTTTATTATTATATTCGCCCATTTGATTTTTTCCTCAACTCTCTATTTATTATTTTACCAATTTTTTCATTTCCTTCTAGATTAAAATGACCGAACCAACTAGAGGTAAATACATGATAGTTTTTATTAAAAAAAAACATTTTACTTAAATAATCAATTCCTAAGTACTTTGCCCACTTATAATCATTATTTTCTTTATGCCATGCAAATACATAAGTAGGAATACCATAACTATTAAGTAACGTATCAATTTGGTTTACACACTTAGCTAAGTAATTATTTACTTTGTTATAGACCACTGGCGGTCTATTACAATAATAAGTGTATACTTTACAATTATCATACATGATAAAGTCTAAATATTCTTTAGGTAATTTTGATATTCTAGGCTCAAAGGTCTCTTGAAGTATGACTGCATCAAAAGTTTTAAGTCTATCTTTAATTAATTTAAAAAAACTCAAGTAAGTATAAAGACCGCCAGCTATAAAAGCATGAACTTCGTACTGGTGGTCAGTGTTTAATTGTTTCCACCAACCTGGGTGAGATGTATTTCTAATGTCTTTTGTATGTTCAGCGTCGTACTCCCAACTACAAGTAGATAGGCTACAACCCACAACTAAAATTTTAATTTAATCAGCTTTCCAAATAGACCAAAGTCCATAAACGATAGCAGCATACGCAGCATACTCAACAAATGCTCCAGCAAGCAGTATTACACAACCTACAGCAATTAATGCAAAACCATTCCAAGTTGTCATTTCTTTAATTCTGTTTTTAATCCAAGTAATCATTTTTTTCTCCTCTTCGCAGTAACCTTTTTCTGCGCATTGATAAATCTTCTATAAACGGCTGCAGCTCCGACCTTACCCATAACTCTTGCCCTCTGTTCCATAGCAATTGCTGCTTGAGTTTTATGAGCATGAGATCGGCTTGAAGCTTTTATTTTACGAACACTAGCTTGTGCCGTAGCTACAGTTTTAAATCCTAGTTTTTTTATAGTGCCTTTTGGGTTTTCATCAGTATACAGATCACTGTGTTTTTTAGAACCTGCTGGTTGGCCTTTTTTTCTAGGAATCCTCGGAGCCACAGTCACATCCTTCACAACCACAATTGTTGCCATCTTGACAATCATGACTACAGTGAGTAAACTCTTCTTCTACTAAACAATTACAATCTTCTTTAACACATTTATACATTAACTTTTACCTCTCTTACCAAGATCTTTCTTTTTACCTTTATGCGGGCCACTTTTTCTAGCAACTAAACCTCTTGCAACTAGCCTTGCTCGATTTGTAGAGCCAATACTTTTTCCAGATTTATATTTTTTTAATAATTTTGAAATATTAACTTTAGGTTTTTTATTCATAGCCTATTTTTTCTTCTTGCCTCTTTTAGCAAAAGTTGAAACCATTTTAGGTTTTCCGCCAGGATTACCTGCCGCACGTTTACGAGCAACGGCACTTCTAATTTGAGCTTTTGTCATTCTATTAGCAGTAGCTCGAGGTACACATTTAGGATACTTTCCACCTTTTTTTGCTGATTTTCTACCACACGGTTGAAATTTTCCATCTTTTTTAGGCGCACCAATATTGACCCAATCACCTTTAGGTCCTTTACCAAACCAAGCAGTAAGTCCTCCAGAAGGTTTAGCCATTATCTGTAACTACCGCCTCTCGCTTTGTAGGTTCTTACTAACCAACCATTAGCATACGCTGATGGGTATACTTTAAATTTTCTTTTAGCTTCAGCCTTAACTTTAGCGTATAGTGTAGGGTTTGTAGGTTTTGGTGATTTACTTTTTGTCGGCATTTTTACTCTCCTCAGGGGTCTTCCAAAAATACTCATCAGTATCTCCAAGTCTTCCCCAGTCATTTCCATTTTCAACTTGATAATACTCTGTGCTGACTTTGAAATCAGGTGTCAGCGGTATCTCAGGTGTAAGACTATTATCATATACTCTCATTCTGTTATTAGGGTATAAACAAAATTGTCCGTTTTCTAATTCTAATAAATTATGGCTCTTGTGTTCAGCAGGGGTTTCACTTGTACTGTAGTCAACAGTATCTGGATCACAATGATAATTATCAATGGTTGCTATATAATAACCTTTTTGTAGTCCATGATTTCTTGTAAAAACTTCATAATCCATTGACCCTATAAATTGTTTATGTAAAGAAACTACACCAAAATCCATGCAATTCCAAAACTGTAAATTAGGTAAGCTCATATCAGGCTTAGGTGTTTCAGGTCTAGAAACAAAAGCACTTATCGGTAACTTATCGAAAAGCGCCGCATACTCTGGAAGATAAGTTTCAAAATAAAACGCACGACCTGGTAAACTTTTTGCAGAAACCCATACACCTTTTACAAACTCTCCGTGACCATCTTGATGATCTCTTAAATATTCTTTTCTGACCCATACATGAATAGCAGGTAAATTACATATTAACTCAGCCATGGCTCACTACCCTTAATACAGTTACTATCTAATAGTGTATAATCACACGTTAGTTCGTCACCATATTCTATAACACGGGAAGATATACCAAATTCATTTACATTAGGGTCAAAACTATGATTCATAAATCCTTCGTTACCAAAAGGAAAAATATATTTTTCATCACAACCAAACTCATATTGATACATAAGTTTCTCTACATGAGTTCTTTGATAGTGAGGCATACATTCTACTTCCTGTAATGTAAAAACTTTATCCCATAAAGGGTCAAAAGCTGTTACTGCAACTCCTCTTATTATTCGTTGGTTAGCTAACACACAAATACCTTTTACGTTATCCCAACCTAGTGTGGTTTGTACTAATAACACTAGTAACTCTTAATTACTCTATTTTTAAAAGGGGTTTTTGCCGCACACCATTCTTCAGGGTGCATATGACTTGGTCTTTTACCCGCAGGTTTTGAAACCATTCTACCCATTGGAGTATAAAAAGCACAAAACTCTTGTTTCTGACGACGTTTAACATCAGAAGATAAGCGTTTCCATGATTTAAGTCCGTTTGAAGATTTTCTTAGTTTTATTACAGCCATAATAGCTATTTTAGAAAATTAGGTCGTATATGTCAAACTAAAATTTTTAACTCTGGAAAAAGAACACAATAGATTCTCATTCACAGTAGTTTTGCATTTCCCATAAAAAATGACGACATAGAGAAGGAAGATAAAGAATTAGGAGCAATCCAAGCGCATTTTGATAAAGTAAACATCTCAGAAGTTGCGAGCTGCATTCCGCCTAACAAGTTTCTATCTCTACTTTCTTGCCTAGCTTTTATTGTATTAGACAAAACAGTATAATTTATAATTACTTTATCTTCTGGAAAAAGTTTAACAAGTTCATTTTTTTTAAATTGAGTGTCGCTACAAATAAATAATTTGGGTTTACCTAAGTTATTATAAAGTTTTTGAACTCTATCTAAATAAGAAGATTCAGACTGCAGCTGTAAATGATCTTGAAATCTAAGATGAAGACCTAAGGTGTTAGGGGGAATATCTAAAATGTATTTATTTACTTTTTTGGAAGGTTTTAAAGATTGATAAAATGATATCAGAGAAACAGGCTTTTCTGCTCTATAATGCGAATACGATAGAATATTGTGCATTTTGTCTTTTATTGATTTAATGGAATTAAACCTATCAGCAAACATATTATATTCTCTCGCATCACAAGAGCGAATATCAAGTGCAGGAGCATCAAATAAGTCTTTCCAGTTTGCTCTGCATTCATGGTTTACGTGCCAGCCGATTGAAGGGGATTTATGTAAAAGATGTGTTATAGCTATTGATAATAATCGATTACCTAGTCCACGTCCTGGGATAATAGTTGTTGCTCTATCCATTTATATGTCGCCTCCAGCCCATGAACAACATTAGTTGCAGGATACCAGCCTGTGTGAAACTGAATTAAATCATTATGAGAATTTCTAGCATTTACACCTGTTGGCCCGTCTACATAGACTTTTTTCATTTTATTCTTCATACCCTTAAATTCTATAAACTTATCTACAAGTTGATTAATAGTTAGTGCTTCATTGGATCCAATATTTAATGGTTGATCATAATCACATCTCATAACTCGTATTGTCGCATCGATACAATCATCTATATACAAGAAAGATCGAACTTGGTTTCCTGTCCCAAATATCTCAACTTCAGTAGTTGCTTCTATAACTTTTCTTGCAAGAGCCGCTACACTTTTAGCTCTTATACCTTTAAAATCTGATTCTGGTCCATAGACATTATGATATCTACCAATCCTAACTTGTAATCCTAAATTTCTAGCAGCAGCTAAATATAATCTCTCACTCGTTAACTTTTCCCAACCATAATCAGAATCAGGGTAGGCAGGATAAGCAGATTGCTCACGGGTATCAATATGATGTCTACTCATTTGATTATTTTGATTATAAACACAAGCACTAGATGAGAAGAAAACTCTTTTTACTTTTTTATTCTTTACCATCCAATTGATACAATGCATAGTGATTTGTAAAGAGTTGAGCATAATTTTAGCATCATTATTTTTTGTAAATATATACTCAGCTCCACCCATGTCAGCAGCTAGGTTATAAACCTCATCATAGTTATTATCTAGCTTAAGCCAAGTTGAAGGTTTAGTTAAATCGCCAAGTATAACAGTATAATCATGATTATCATCCAACCACCATCCTAAGTCAGCAATATGAACTTCGTTACCCTCTTTTTTTAATCGTCTTGCAAGATGATGTCCAATAAAACCACCACCTCCTAATATTAAACACTTCATTAGTAATTCCTTACTATAGGAGAACTAACATAGCTATCTAAATAATCTTTAGTGCTTGGTTCTCCAAAAGTTCTAGTAATTGTCTTCTTGTACAAAATACCATCTTTTGTCTCATAAGATATAAACTCTTGCTTCATTAACCCTTCTCTAGGTTCATCAAATCTTTTATCATCACCAGTCATTAGGTATCCTTTTTGCTTGTAGTGGTTCTCCAGCAAAGTTAGCCTCTGCTTGTATATAATCATAAAAGCCTTTTACGGCTACTTCTTTGAACTTTGCTTCAATATCAAAATCTGCGTATTGAAGCATAGGTACATGTCTACTCATATGTTCTTCATCCCAAAAGGTTTCAGAGTGTGCATTGCACTTCATCCAATAGCTAGGGTTCTCTGGCGGGAAAGACTGAGAGACGTGGAACAACGGGCGTATGCCTCTCCAACTTTTGACAGCTTCTTTGAACAAATCTGACGTGACCGTAATGTGGTCGACTTCTCTAACTTTTCTGTTGACGATTTTATCGTCAACCTTAACTCGTTCTGTTTCAACCATTCTATGACAGTCATAGTGGTGTGTGTCGAGGGTGCAGCGGATAGGGATCCGTTGGGCAAGTTCAAGTGTGTGTATGATGTCATACCCATTGGGTTTATCTTCATTTTCGACAGATAAGCATTTTTGGGCATAGTCTGATAAGTAGGGAAAGTTAGTCGCAAATCGTTTAATCCCAGCATCATGAGTTCCTCCATATAAACCTTGTAAATGAATATTCATAGAAAATTCTTTAGGTGGTAGTTTCATCATACTACCATAAAGTGCGTGATATTCCAAATCTTTAATTGAATTTTCAACAACATTAGCTTTATCAGAGGCTAATACTGTATACTGACCTGGATGAACACTAAGACGAACTTCGTTTTGAATTGCATAAGTTCCTGCTTCAAGAAGTATCTCAGAGATTTGATCCCATATTTCTTCATACCATGGTTTAGTGAAATCAAGAGTATAACAAGGAAATAATTCAGAAGATATACGCCAAGCTCTTAAGTTTTTAGGTTGAGTAGGAAAATGATCTCGAACAACTGCTAGTAACTGATTACAGTTGTGTAAAGCTTTAGTTTGGACACGTTCTTTACCTCCCTCTTTTAGTGCGTAGGTTTTAGTAGTTGTGCCAAAATTGTACTTTTTTGCTTGTGCTTTATCGTGAAATTGACAGCACTGTGCGATACGCCAATCATAAGACGATTGATTAAAATATTCCATTGATACCTCTTAAGTTTTATTTATTATAACTAAATTATAACTTAGTATCAAGTAGAATATGCTTTTAATTCCTAACAAGATAGCTATTAATAGTAATTCTAGTGTGATCTTCGTAACCTGCATAAGCATGCCAGTGATTATCTCTATTACTCATTACAACAGCTCTATTAGGTTTCCATGCAACAGCTTTATAAAAATTTTTATTAGCATCAAAGTAAAAAGTTCCATTATCAAAAAGCGGATGTATATAAATTGTCATTGTTGCAACTTTTTCAGGGTTTTCTATATGAATGTCTAAAGATTCTGGTTTTGTAGTATATTTTACTTCCCAGACGTGTTTTAATCTATTATGTTCTCTATCTGAGGGCACTAACGAATTAAATACATCAATTTCTTTCCATTTATTTTCAAGAAAAGAACCAATTTTTGTATCATTTATGTAACAATAAGTAACACTAGTTAGAGATTTTACATACTTACATCTTTCTTGCCAGTACATGCTATCTTCAATATGATTTTTTATGTATGTTAAAGTATCTGTATCAAAAAAATCATCAATAACTATATGAGGCCACGGTTCGTCATAAATTTTTAGGTTCATTTTTTTCTTAATGCGTCAGCTCCAAAAAATGCAGATACTAAAACAGCAATAGATGCAAAGTAAGTAGGTGCAATATCCGCAATTAAATTAGCTGCTTTTTCTAAACCTAACCATGATGTAAAAAATATACCTATAGGGTAAAGTAACAACCCAAGTAAGGAAAACCATGCCATTTTACGAATTGCATCACGTTGTGCATCATTATCTTCTAGCTCTTTACGTTTGAACTCTAAGTACATTGCTTGTTCTTTATCACTAACTTTTCCATCACCGTTTGTATCTGCGGGGTGAAAGCCTGCTTGTTTAATTTCTTCTGTCATTTATTTCTCCTAAAAGTCAATCTCTTGACCATCTTTTTCCCAAGTATTAAAACGAGTCCTGATAGTTGCTTTCTCGCTGTTTGTGATAGTC
>Ga0129342_1000431_pt1 | contig 17876 bp, 14 predicted proteins | sample CPBDNA_5_FD_94426 | JGI IMG/M metagenome (GOLD analysis project Ga0129342, IMG submission 94426) | Freshwater to marine salinity gradient microbial communities from Chesapeake Bay, USA - CPBay_Sum_15_0.2_DNA | ecosystem: Environmental > Aquatic > Marine > Coastal | place: USA: Chesapeake Bay...
CTGATTTTGATGGTAATTATTCAATTACTGCAAATATTGGAGACGTTTTAATCTTTAGTTTTGTAGGATTTGAAAGTAAATCCGTCACTGTTGGAAGAGATAGAAAAATTAACATACTACTAAATTCAAGTAATGCCTTAGAAGAAGTGGTTGTTACAGGTATTACAACAAGAAATCTTAAAAGATCGACAAGTAGTACTGTAGTGGTAGATGCTGCTCAAATTGAAGGTGTTGCAATGGCATCTCCTGATGCAGCTCTTCAAGGAAGAGTCGCTGGTTTAAGAGTAGTTTCTTCTTCAGGAACACCAGGATCACCAACATCTGTTAGAATTAGAGGTGAGGGATCTATAACAGGATCAAATTCTCCACTTTATGTAATTGATGGAGTTCCTGTAATTAATGGATCTTTTAGCCCTCTATTAACTGATTTAGGGATATTATCAATGATAAACCCTAATGATATTGAAAACATTACTGTTCTTAAAGATGCCTCTGCTACTGCACCTTATGGCGCTAGAGGTGCAAATGGTGTTATTGTTATAACAACAAAGTCAGGATCTGCTGGTGAAGTTAAATATCAATTTAGTTCAAGTTACGGTTTTCAAAATTATGCTATGGACGAACGTCCAATGCTTACAGGTAATCAGAGACTTGAATTAGCAGCTGAGATGATAATGAACGACTTTGGATGGACTAGGGAAGCAGCTACAAATAACATATTAGGTAGAGCCGGATATGACACATGGGATGCTGGAGGAAGAATTGATGGAGATTGGGACAATGCTATTAAAGTTAAAGATGCTCCAGATGCAATTTATAACATTTCTGCATCAGGAGGTAATGCTACTGAAAACTTTAGAATATCTCTTGGTCATAGAAAAACTATGGGAACATCCATTGGGCTAGACTACGAAAATGTGAGTGGATCTTTTAATTATAGAAAAAAATCTGGAAAAATTGAAATAAACACTAGTACAAGAGTTTCAAATTCAGTTCAGTTAGGTCAGTTAGAAAGCAGTGCTTATTTTAGTGCTCCTCAAATGACTAGAATTTTTATGCCTGCTGTATTTCAACCGTTTAATCCTGATGGAACTATCAAAATTGACAATGCAACAAGTATTCATAATTCTGTATACTCTGCTCATAACAACATTAACAAATTAGATGGAACAAGAGCTTTGAGTAACAACTCTATTACTTACAGTTTTAATGATAATCTTAAATACACAACAAGATATTCTATTGATTACAACTTGACGAACTCTCATCAGTTTTATAATAAAACTCATGGAGATGGTAGAACAGATAATGGAAATGCTTATCAATCTAACGGAAGAAGTTTTACTTGGGGATTCTCAAACCAATTAAAGTGGGATAAAACATTTAATAATGTTCATTATGTCTCTGCGTTAGGACAAATGGTTTTCCAGAAAAATAAATACGATTTTATATCATCAAGTGGTGAAAATGTTGCAGCTGATGGATTATACTATGTAGGAAGTTTTAATACTAATGAAACAGGTTATGGATCTTTCAGTGACTGGAGAGAACTTGGATATGTTGGAATTATAAACTATTCTTATGATGACAAATATATCGTTGATCTTTCATATAGATATGATGGGTCTTCAAGGTTTGCTGAAAATTATAGATTTGGTTCATTCTGGTCTGCAGCTGTTGCATGGAATATCTCTGAAGAAGATTTTTTAGCTGACAATGATATCATTAACACATTAAAATTAAGAGCTTCGCTTGGTGAAACTGGAAGTAATGGAGTAGGTTTAAACGCCTACCAATCTTTATTTGGATATGGTGGATCCTATGATGATAACGGTGCTATTTCACCTTCTTCTTTTGGTAATGCTATTCTAACTTGGGAAAAACAAGCACAATACGATATAGGACTTGAGTATAGTATATTAGGTAATAGAATCGAAGGTTCAATTGTTGCATTTAATAGAAGAACTAGTGATTTACTTCAAAGTGTACCACTTTCAAGAACTACTGGACATACTTCACAATCTAAAAACATTGGAGAAGTTGAAAATAAAGGTATTGAAATTGAATTATCTGCTGATGTAATTAAAGCAAATAATTTTACTTGGAACATTTACTCTAACTATGCAACCCTAGACAATGAGGTTATAGCCCTTGCTAAAGATGCAGCTGGAAACGATATTAATATTGATGGAGGAACTCAAAGAACAAGAGTTGGTGAAGAATTAGGTGGATGGTATATGAGAAGTTGGGCTGGTGTTGATTCAAGTGATGGACTACCAATGTGGCATAAAGGTGGAGAAAACAATGATATGTCAATTGTAAAAAGTTGGAATGATGCTGAACAAACTTTAGTAGGTAACAGATTACCAACATACAGTGGTGGACTCGGGACTAGAGTAAATTGGGGAGGCTTTTTTGCTGATGCAAATTTCTATTTTTCTGGAGGAAATAAAATATTTGAAAGTTGGGCAAGTTATAACCAAAGCTCAGGTCAAAGATCTTTATTATCTTATAACGGAAGCCAGAAACTTCTTGAGAGATGGCAAAAACCTGGTGATGTAACTGATGTACCAAAAATGAGATGGAGCTCAAGCTCAACTCTTACTGGTTCAAATACTTCTACCAGATTCCTCTATGATGGAGATTATGTTAGACTTAGAGACTTAGTTATTGGTTACAATATCAATCAACAAGCTACTGAAAGATTAGGTTTTGATAGTATTCAAGTAAATGTAAAGGGTACTAACTTATGGACATGGGTAAAAGATGATGACGTAACTTTTGATCCTGAAGTTTCTTTTGGAGGTGGATGGAACATCTACACACCAATAATAAAATCTCTTTCAGTAGGAGTAAATCTTAAATTTTAATACTATGAAAAATATATATAAATACTTACTAATTTTTGCTTCCTCTTTACTAATTGTTTCATGTGGTGAAAGTGATTTAGAGCCAACTCTGGCATTAGATAAAGATTTGGACAGCGGAATCAAAACTGCAGATGATTTATCCTTTGTTATGAACGCTGCATACGATAGAATGACTGTAACAGAGTATTACGGAAGAGATCAAATTATCATGGGTGATGTTAGAACTGATAATGCTTATTCAAATATGAATTCAGGAAGGTTTGGAAATTCCGATATGGATTATAATTCCAACGGAGCTGGACCGTGGACTCAAGTATATGCAGTAATTGCGATAACTAACATAGTTATTGGTGCAGACACATCTAATATAACAGGAGATCCTGCAAGAATAGCTCACATACAAGGTCAGGCTCATGCTATAAGAGCTCTAGCACATTTTGATCTTTTACAAGATTACGGTCAACATTTCATCACAGGTCAAGGTGGTGCTGGTGCACTTGGAATACCTTATGTTAAGACATATAAAGACCCAGCTAACTTAGAGCCAGCTAGAGGAACTGTTGCCTCTAATGTGGCAGATATTACTGCAGATTTAACTTCAGCAATTACTTTGATGAACGATAAATATAATGCATCAACTAGTTACATGACAAAAGCTGGAGCTTATGCTATTTTAGCCAGAGTTGCTCTTTATGGAGGGTCAGTTGTTCCAAGTTTATATTCAACTGCTGATTCTGCTGCTAAATGGGTAATTACAAATTCAGGTGCTTCTCCAGTAACTGCAAGTGGATTTGTTTCATCTTTTGTTACTGACAATGCTTCTAATTCAATTTTTGAACTAGCAATGTCAGGTACAGATAACAGAGGAATAAATGGACTAGCCTATATACTAAGAGGAACATCTTATGGAGATGTAAGAATACTTACTGGCGATGGAGCAAATCCTGATCTTATGGACATTTATGATGCTGGTGATGTTAGAGGAACTTCATCTGGAATGATAGGAATTGCACAAGGTTATCCATCAATGCTTGGAAAGTATCCATCAATGAGTGGAGAGGATAATATTACTTTATTTAGAGTTGAAGAAATGCATTTAATTGCAGCTGAAACTAGTTTAAGAGCTGGAAATGATCAAGATGCACTTACATACCTAAATAATATACCTGCTATTAGAGGATTAGGAGCAGATTACTATGCTTCAGCTACATTGGAGAATATTCTTCTTGAGAGAAGAAAAGAATTTGCATTTGAAGGTTTAAGATTCTATGATTTATCAAGAATGGGAATGGACATGCCGTTAATTGATAAATTCAAACAAATGAATGATGATAAAGATGGTTCTCCCCCAAAATTTGGGTCGTATAGATATGCTTATCCAATTTATCTTTCAGAAAGAAATGCTAATCCAAATATGGTTCAAAATTACGGATATTAATGTCTTATTAACCAAAGATATTTAAAAAAAACCCGCATCAAATTGCGGGTTTTTTTATATTTAAACATGAGTTTAAATGAAGTTGCAATATATTGGATAATAACAGGATTAATTATACTTCCAATAAATTTATACTATAAGGCACCCTACGGAAGACATTCGTCAAAAAAATGGGGTATTTTAATTGACAATAAAACAGGATGGATCTTGATGGAGCTTCCTGCTCTAATTGTATGCCCGTTAACTTTCCTCTTATTAGAAGATGAAATAAATCAAAATTTATTTTTTATAATGTTATGGATAATCCATTATTTTAACAGAACCATCATCTTCCCATTAAAAATAAAAACTAAAGGAAAAAAAATGCCTTTATTGATTGCTTGCTCAGCTTTTAGTTTTAACCTTGTAAATGGATTATTAAATGGATATTTTTTGACAATCATTGATTTTAAAAACTTCTCAACTAATTTATTTATATTGGGATTAGTTTTTTTTTCATTAGGATTTTTTATTAATATTTCAAGCGATAACTTACTAATAAAACTTAGAGAAAAAAAACAAGGTTATTCAATTCCAAAGAGTAGATTATTTAATAGAATTTCATGTCCAAATTTTTTTGGAGAAATAATAGAATGGTTTGGTTTTGCTATCATGACCTTTAATTTAGGTAGTTTATCATTTTTTATATGGACTTGTTGTAATTTAATTCCAAGGGGAATAGCTCATCACAGGTGGTATAATGAAAAGTTTGAAAATTATCCAAAAAATAGAAAAGCAATTATACCTTATTTTTTATAAAATCTTATCCCAGTAGATATTGTAGACTATAAAAATTGCAAAAATGGCAGCAAAAAAAACAGCTCCAGCAGAAATATCCTTTATAAATCCAATTTTTTTATTGAAATCAGGGTGAATAAAATCGGCGATTTTTTCTATTGCTGAATTTAGTGATTCCGTTGTTAAAACTAAACAAATGGCGAGTATTTGAAATAACCATTCTGATTTAGAAATTTCAAAATAAAAACCTGCTATTAGAAACAGCAAAGAAATAAAGCTTTGAGCTTGAATAGAGTGTTCTGTTTTTAACAGATAAAAAGCGCCTCTTAGCGAGTAAAAAATGGCTTTAATTCTACCTATTATAAAATTTTTCATAATTAAATCACAAGGCTAATATAAACTTAATTTCACACAAATCTTTTTTCTATATTAATGGAACGATTATTGAATTATAATAAGTATGAAAAAAAATCAAATTATTTTAATCTTTTTATTCTGTATAAATTATTATTACTCTCAAGTGAATCCAAAAGATGTAGAAATAGTAAGAGACTACTATGGTGTTCCGCATATATACGGAAAGACTGATGCTGATGTAGCGTACGGTTTGGCATGGGCTCACTCTGAGGATGATTTTAAAACTATTCAAGAAGCCTATTTAGCTGGAAATGGTCTACTTAGTAAACATCTAGGACTAAAAGGCGCTCCTGCTGATTTTATTAGTCAATTAATTAGATCTGACTATGTGGTGGATAGCCTGTTTAATACAATTGATAAAAAATTTATAAAAATAGCTGAGGGATATGCTCAAGGAATTAACAAATTTGCTGAATTACACCCGGATCAAGTATTGGTAAAAAAACTATTTCCTATTACAACTAAGAAAATGTTAAAATATTCTTTTTTACAACTTTTCATTTCAAGTGAGGGTGATAAAGCAATAAGATCAATATTTGAAAATAATACCGGTAATATTTCTTTTTTAGATGAAAATAAACTTGGTTCTAATTTATTTGCCTTTAGCACTAAAATCACCAAGAACGGTGAAACTTATTTAGGAATAAATACTCATCAGCCACTTGATGGACCAACATCATGGTATGAAGCTCATTTAGTAAGTGAAGAAGGAACAAATATTATTGGTGCAACCTTTGCAGGGGCTCCATGCTTACTAACAGGAACTAATGAAAATTTAGGATGGACCCATACTGTTAATTACCCTGACAAGACTGATGTGTTCCAGTTAGAAATGGTTGACAAAAAACACTACAAGTTTGATGATGAAGTATTAAAATTAAAAACATTTAAAGCTAAAGCATATATAAGGATCTTAGGAATTCCTATTAAAGTAAAAAGAAAATACTACGAAAGTATTTATGGCCCTACTTTGAAAAACAAGAACGGATTTTATTCTGTTAGAACAGCTTCTTTATTTCATGTTAGAGGATTAGAACAATGGTGGAAAATGAATAAAGCAAAAGATTTTAATGAGTTTTATAGTATTCTTAAAATGAATCAAATTCCAGGATATAATATTGGATATGCAGACAAGAATGATACAATATTTTACATTTCAAATGGAATAATTCCTAAAAGAAATAATAGTTATAATTGGACCTCTATTGTACCTGGAAACACAAAAAAAACGTTGTGGAATGAATATTATAGTACTCAAGAACTTCCACAAGTCATTAGTCCAAAATCTGGTTATGTATACAATGCTAACCATAGTCCATTTAAATCAACCTCTATTGAAGAAAATCCCAATGCAAACGATTTTTCTAAAAACATGAATTATGAATTATATGATAATAACAGAAGTAAACGAATTTTCGAATTAATTAATTCATATAATTCAATTGATTACAATACTTTCAAGAAAATAAAATATGATCATACATTCCCTACCCCTTTTCATTATAATTTTTTAGATGTAAACAAAATAATGGAGATGGTACCAAATGATTATCCAGACATTAAAGAGTTGTTAATTCAAATTCAAGAATGGGATAGAAAAACTAACATTGAATCTGTTGGTGCGGGAACATATGCTATGTTTTATTACAACTTAAGAAAATACTACAGAAAAAGCTACATAAATAAAACATTTAGTAAAGATATTATTGCAGAAGCTCTTGGTGATGTAAAAGAAAAAATGATTAAGTATTTCAATACAACTAAGGTTAAACTAGGTGACTATCAGAAACTAGTAAGAGGTAAAAAAGAAATTCCTATTTGGGGAATGCCAGACGTTATTACAGCTATGACAGCTTCAGATCATACAAATGGTAGAATTAAAGTTACTCATGGTGAATCCTATATTCAATTTGCTAAATTCTCTAAAAGAGGAACAGAAATTGAGTCAATTATTTCTTTTGGAAGTAGTGATCATGAAAACTCAGAACACTATAACGATCAAATGGAACTATATTCAAAGTTTCAAACAAAGAAAATGTCATTTGATAAAGAAGAAGTTTATAAAACTGCAAAGAAAATCTATCACCCAAACTAATTTTTCTTTTTATTTTTAAAAAATGAAATTTCAATTAACATATATTTTTTTAATACTATCATTTATGTCTAGCTGTAACAATAATTCAGAAAACAAGTCAAAAGAAATCGAGGGTAAAATTGTTCATAGTGTTTATTTTTGGTTAAATGATCCTGAAAATGAAAGTGATGTTAAAGCATTTGAAAAAGCAATTAAAAAGCTTATGAAAAACACCCAATTTGCTAATCAAATGCATCTAGGGAAACCAGCAGCTACTGAAAAAAGAGAAGTTATTGACAATTCTTATGATTATTGTTTAATATTCACCTTCAACACATACAAGGATCAAAGAATATATCAGGATGAACCAGCTCATTTGATTTTTATTGGGGAAGCCAAACATTTGTGGAAGAAAGTATTAGTTTATGATTCTCTTCAGGAAGCTATTTAACAAGATTTAAAGCCTCTAAATATGTTTTTTCATATAATGGAACTATTTTATTAATATCAAATTCTTGAGCTTTTAAAAATGCGTTTTCTTTAAACCTATTTAAAATTGATTTACTTTCTAAAATTGAAATTGCCTTTTCTGTCATAAAATCAATATCATTAAAATCAGAAACATACCCAGTTTGACCATCAATATTAATTTCAGGTAGTCCACCAGCATTAGATGAAATGATAGCAACTTTTGAAGCCATAGCTTCTAAAGCAGCTAAACCAAAACTTTCAGTTGAGGAAGGAAGTAAAAACAAATCAGAATGACATAGGTTTTTTTCAACTTGGCTTGTATTTCCAAGAAAATCAACTATATGTGATATATTCAAATCATGACACATTTTTTCAGCTTTTGTTTTTTCAGGCCCTTCACCTATCATTAAAAGTCTTACATCTAGCTTTTTTTGAATATTATAAAATATTTTTATGACGTTTAGAACATTCTTAACTGGTCTAAAATTACTGACATGAGTTATAACAAGCTCTTTGGAAGGAACAGGGTTTTCAATAAGACATAAATCTTGTTGAAGTATATACTTATTCAAATCAATAAAATTTGGAATTACTCTTATTTTATTTTTAATATCAAATTGTAATAATGTATCATTTTTTAAACTGTTAGAAACACAGGTCACAATATCTGATTTATTAATGCTAAAAGTTACTGCAGTTTTATAAGATGGGTGGTTTCCAACAAGAGTAATATCCGTTCCATGTAGTGTAGTTACAATTGGGATATTAATTAATTGATCTTTTAACATTTTTTTAGCCATATAGGCAGCATATGCATGAGGAATTGCATAATGAACATGCAATAAATCTATAGAATATTTCTTTACTATATCAACTAATTTTGTAGACAAAGCAAGTTCATAAGGAACAAAACTAAACAATGGATAATCTGGAACTTTTACTTTATGAAAGTATAAGTTTTCATTTAAATCGTTTAACCTTACGGGTTTTTTGTAAGCAATAAAATGAACTTCATGACCATGATCAGCCAAAGACATTCCAAGTTCGGTGGCCATGACTCCGCTTCCTCCAAAAGTAGGATAACAAACTATAACTATTTTCATCTAAATCATTTTAAAGAATCGTAAATAATTCTTTGAATTTCAGTTCTAATATTGTTGTCGGAGAGTTTGTTATTACTCATAGTTGGAAAGGTTCGATTTGATAAAAAAATATAGACAATTTGATTTTCAGGATCTCCCCAAGCATATGTTCCTGTAAAACCTGAATGTCCAAAACTAGACATTGGAACACAACCACACGTTGAGAGATTTTCATCTATTTGAGGTTTATCAAAACCTAGCCCTCTCCTATTACCTTTCTCACAATAATAGCAATTGTTAAAGTAATCAATTGTAGATTTAGAAAAAAATATTTTTGATCCATAATTACCTCCTTGAATAAACATCTGCATAATTTTAGCTACATCATTTGCATTTGAAAAAACACCAGCATGACCGCCAATTCCACCCTGCATCGCAGCACCCATATCATGAACATATCCTTGCAAAGTGTCATGTCTAAAATAATTGTCAATTTCAGAGGGAACAATCTTTGATTTATGAAAATATTTTAAGGGTAAGTAAGTCGTCTTGTTTGCTCCAATTTTAGACAATAATTGTGATTTAAGTAATTGATCTAAATTTTTAGAATACTTAGATTCTAAGTAATCTTTTAAAAAATAATAAGACAAATCACTATATAGATATTTTTTATTCTTAGAAATTTCACTGTTGATAATTCTTTTTTTAATAGTGTCTAAATAAGATTCTTCTAAATACAGATCTCTATTTACTGTAACCGAAAATTTGTTGTTTTTTTTTTACTATAAAATGTTGTTAAAGGAAATTCATTGATAGTGTCAATTGTTTCCTTATAAAAAGGAATCCATGGAAATAAACCAGATTGATGTGAAAGCATTTCTCCTAAATTAAGATTTGATTTATTATTTAATATAGCATTAGGAAAAAGATCTGAAAGGGTAGTTTCTTTATTTATGACTCCCTTTTCGTATTCATTCATTAGTAATGGAACTGACGAAAGTATTTTAGTTAAAGATGCAACATCATATAAATAATCCCACTTTATAGGATCTTTTTTTTCATAAGTTTTGTATCCGTAAGATTTATTAAATATTACTTTTCCATTTTTTGCTACAATCACTTGAGCGCCTGGCATCATTTTATTAATTATAGCATAATTAACAACTGAGTCTATTGAATTTAGTTTTTTCAGCTCAAAATCTTTTTTTTTAGGAAGACCATAACTTAAAACATCTATTTTTTTTGTTTTAATAGATTTATGAAGGGGAAAATTTTCATTTATCGAAACAGGAAGTTTTCCGTCTGAGCTAATAGCACCAAAGATTATTTGGGCAGATTTGTTCTGAGCTACAGGGTTATTTTGATAAGAAACAATAACAGAATTAATATTACTAGTATCTACATCCATTAATGCGTAGGGCTTTGCAAAAACATTAAGAATAACTCTATTTTCTTTTGAAATTAGTTTTAATAATTCTTTTTCTTTTTCTGAAAATTTATAAGGGGCAAATGGACTTTTATTTGATTTATGAAAACCAACAATAACGTAATTATATTCTTTTAACTTAGTAATTAATTCATCATTTGATTTATAATTAATTTTATCAATTTTAGTATAAAGATTTAAAGAATTAAAAAAATCGTTGTGTTCTGAATCACCTAAATTTATATAAGCAATATTTGAAGAAAGATCTAATATTGGTAAGATATCGTTATTATTTTTGATTACTGTGATAGATTTTTCAGTAATTTCTTCAAATAAATATTCATCTTCTTCAGTATTCATTTCAGAAACTATATTTTTAAGCTTTATAGGTTGAAAATCATTTAAACCTGCTTTATATTTTGCCATTAATATTTTCTTTACTGAATAACTAAGTCTTTTTTCTGATATTTCGCCTTTTTTAATTGCTAATTTTATACTTTTTGTACTCTCATCTAAATCATCAGGCATTAAAAGAATGTCATTACCAGCTAACAATGCGCTTACATCTGCAGATTGATCTTTATTAAAATCAACTACACCTTTCATATCCATAGCATCTGTAATAACTAATCCTTCAAACTTCATTTTCTTTTTTAAAAGTTTAGTTATTATATTTTTTGATAATGTTGAAGGTTTTTTATACTCTTTCTCAAGTGAAGGAATTTCAATATGAGCCACCATTACACTAGAAAGATTATTTTTTATTAACTCACGGTATGGAAACAATTCAACATCATTAATTCTTTTTTCAGAAAAATTTATAGTTGGTAAGGTCTTATGTGAATCTTGTGAGGTATCTCCATGACCTGGAAAATGCTTAGCGGAACCCATAATGCCTTCTGATTGCATTCCTAATAAGTAGGAAAGGGATTTAGTTGTAACATTAGTCTTGTCCTCACCAAATGATCGGCTTCCAATTATTGGATTATTTGGGTTAGTATTTATGTCTGTTACAGGAGCATAATTCATATGGACACCTAATCTTTTTGCATGAGCTCCAATTCTTTTTCCTACTTGATAAATTAAATTATCATCATTTAAGGCTCCTAAAGTCATATTGTAGGGAAAAGAAAAACCGTCATCTAAACGCATTCCTATACCCCATTCAGCATCCATTCCAATTAGTAGTGGGACTTTAGAAATAGATTGAAACTTATTAGTATAAAAAGCTTGATCTTTAATATTTCCTAACGAAAAAATAAGACCACCGAGATGATTTTTCTTAATAAGACTAGCTATCTCATTCATTTTTTCAGGACCTTGTTTAGTTGCCACCCAAATTGTAAAAAGCTGACCAATTTTTTGATCCATTGATAATGAATTATAAACACTATCTACCCAAATTTTTTGATTTTTATAATCTTTGGTTTGAAGAGGGTTTTGACCTTTCGCTCCAACAAAAAAAAATAAAAATATTATTATGCTAAATAATAGAGATGATTTTATCATATTGATTGAAATTATTAAAATTATTAAGAAATTTTTTTAATTTTTAGATAAATCAACGTAAATGTACTATAAAAACAATCTTGAATGCCAACTTTTAGAAGCTGGAATTTCCCAATTTGATTTTAAATCAGCTTTATTAACCACAAGGTTATTAAAGACTATAGTATTTATTGAAACGGATTTGTTTTTTATCAACTTTTTAAAATCGAAAATAGATTTATATGAGATATCGTCACCCTGTTTAAAAACTACATTCATTTTATCCATCAAATCAATCTCAAACTCTTTTTCTAACTCTTGAATAAAACGAACTGAAGTATCTATAGAACATCCTGAAGCTTTATTGTTTTTTTCATCTAGGGCAATTATTATAAATCTATTATACTTTATTTGAAAACTGGAAGAAAGTTTTGAACCATGAGCTGTCCAATCGTTTAAAAAATGATTTAATTTGATAATAATTTGATTTTTTTCAATTTCTGAAAATTTCCTGCTAGACTGATAAATCCACACCCTAGATTCATCTGGCATTTTTTCAAAAGATATGATCATGAATCGTAAGCTTGTTTAATAATTTCTGCAATATCCATAACTTTAATTTCATCTTCCTTTCCTTTATTTTTCACACCATCTGTTAGCATCGTATTACAAAAAGGACAGGCAGCAGCAATTATATCAGGTTTTGTTTCAAGGGCTTCTTCAGTTCTTTTAATATTAATTTCAATATTACCTTTTTCGGATTCCTTGAACATTTGGGCCCCACCTGCACCACAACAAAGTCCCTTTTGTTTACAACTTTTCATTTCTGAAAGTTCAATGTCTAATTTTTCAAGAACTTTCCTTGGAGCTTCATATACATTATTGGCTCTTCCAAGGTAGCAAGGATCATGAAAAGTAATTCGTTTTCCCTTAAAAGATCCACCCTGAACTTTTAACCTTCCATCATTTAAAAGTGATTTTATAAACTGAGTATGGTGAATTACATCATAATTTCCTCCAAGTTCAGGATACTCATTTTTAAGAGTATTAAAACAATGTGGACATGTTGTAACAATTTTCTTAATGTTATAACCATTTAAAATCTCAATGTTATTAAGGGCTTGCATTTGAAACAAAAACTCATTACCAGCTCTTTTAGCAGGGTCTCCGGTACATCCCTCTTCACTTCCAAGAACTGCGAAGGATACATCAGCTTGATTTAAAATAGTAGCAAATGATTTGGTTATCTTTTTTGCTCTATCATCGAAGCTTCCTGCACAACCTACCCAAAATAATATTTCAGGAGTTATTCCTTTTCTTATTAAATCTGAAAAAGTATTTATTTCTATGTTATTCATAATTAATTGTGGTGTCCGTCATCAAAAACCTGAATAGTAACTTTTTTATCAACTAAATCCGTAAACTTTCCATTATATCTAGTAGCTTTTACTAAGTGGTTATCTATCCAATGGTAATTACCTCCTCTAGGTTTTCCCATAACCATACTATGAAATTTAAAACCATGTCTATTTAGCCAATCTTCTGTAACTTGTCTGTGATCCTCAGTTCTTGATGTGAAAAAACATATAATATGTCCTTTATCATACCATTTATTTAAAGTTTTCAATGCATCTGGGTAAACATTGGCTGTAGCCATTCTTTCAGGTTCTTCATTTGGAATATCATCACATATAGTTCCATCAATATCAATCAAATAATTTTTGATTCCATTAGGAAGTATAGGGCTAATTTGTTTTCCATCTTCAATTTTTTTATTAAGTAGTTTTTCAATCTCTTTTTGTTTCATTTATATTTATTGACATTAAAGTTCGTTTTTCCAGTTTAATTTATCCATTTGATTGAATGGCCATGGAGCACCATTATTTTCGATATTACTCATCATGTTATTTAATTCTGATGGAGCATCTGATTTTTCCATAACTAAATATCTTCTCATATCAATAATTATTGATAATGGATCAATACCTATCGGACAAGCTTCAACACAAGCATTACAAGAAGTACATGCCCACAATTCTTCTTTGGAAATGTAGTCATTTAATAATTCTTTTCCGTCACTTTTAAATTTACCATTATTTAAATCAATGTTTCTTCCTACTTCTTCAAGTCTATCTCTAGTATCCATCATGATTTTTCTTGGTGATAATTTTTTTCCAGTCAAGTTAGCAGGACATTCACTTGTACATCTTCCACATTCAGTACATGTATATGCATTCAATAATTGAACTTTATTAAGATCGAAAACATCAGAAGCACCGAATTTGGATATTTCATGGTTGTTTGATGTTGAAAAAGGATCAGCATTAGGATCTAACATCATTTTTACTTCATTTGTTACTGATTTTAAATTAGAAAATTTTCCTTTGGGACTAAGATTACCAAAATATGTATTTGGAAATGCTAAAATTATGTGTAAATGTTTTGAATAGTATAAATAATTTAGAAAACATAAAACACCAATTATATGAAGCCACCAGGCAGCTCTTTCTATAATAAAAACAATATTTGAAGAGATCCCATCAAATAATGGCAAAATAAATTGACTTACAGGGAATGAACCAGCTTTTATATAATTATAATTAGGTGCATTTTGCTGAATCCAAAAATCAGCTCCGTTCATTGTTAAAAATAACAACATTAAGATTATTTCTACATATAATATAATGTTACCGTCATTCTTTGGCCAACCTTTAATTTCAGAACTTAAAAACCTCTTAATATTAATTACATTTCTTCTAAACCAAAAAATAATAACAGAAATAATCACTAGAAGAGCAAAAATTTCAAAAAAACCAATTAAAAAATTGTAAAAAGAACCTAAAAAAGGAGCAAAAGCTCTGTGAGTTCCGAAGATTCCATCAACTATAATTTCTAATAATTCTATATTGATAATTAAAAAACCTAAGTAAACTATTATGTGAAGTAATCCAACGATGGGTTTATCTATCATTTTTGATTGACCAAATGCAATCCTTAACATTTGAGCAAACCTTAACTTTGTATTATCAGTTCTATTTATTTTAATTCCCAAATTAATATTTCTATAAATTTTTTTTACATTTTTTATAAACAAAAAAATTGCTATAATAAATAAACAACTAAACAATATGTTGGGTAGAAAAGAAGTCAATTTTTATTCATTATTTTTTTCGTAGGGCTTATTTTTTTTTCCGAAAACAGAAAAATGAATATATCTTTTTGGGTTAAGCCTAATATCTTCAAGTAATAAATCTATAGATTCCGATGCATTATTTAAATTGTTAAATAATGAATCGTTTAAAATTAATTTAGATAATGTTCCATTGCCACTATTAATATTTTTTAAAATAATTGAGAGATTGTCAGAAGATGATTTTAAGTTAAGTAATGTTTTTTCTAAATCACTATTATTAATATCACCAGTTATTGATGATAGGTTATCTGAAATTTCATTTATATTCTTCAAAGAATTATTAATTGATAATTTATTTTTCTCAGCTATTGATTTAATTAGTGAACTTGTTTCCTTTAAATCAGAAATTGTTTCTGAAAAGTCTGAAACACTAGTCCTTAAATTTGCTCTAGTTGAATCATCAAAAACAGAATTAATTTTTTCAAGAACATTGTTAGCACTAACGATCATCATTTCTATGTTTTCTTGAAGAGGTGTAAGTTTTTCATTAACTAAATCTGTTAAACCAGGTGCAATTGAAGAGTTTAATGTATCACGAGAAACTGCAATTCTGCTATTATCCATGGCTGGAATTATTGCTAATGCTTTTCCTCCAATTAAACCAGTTTCATAAATTTGAGCCAAACTGTTTATTGAGAATTTTATATCATTTTCAACTCGAAATTTTACTAAAAGTGTATTTTTTTTGAAAAAAGAAATATCTGTAATACTTCCAACAGGATAACCATTAACTGTTACTGGTGTGCCATTGACAACGCCTTCAACATCATCGTAAACTGCATAAAAAGTTCTATCGTTAACAAACAAGTCATTAGACTTTAAATAATTGTAACCAAAAATAAATAAGCCGATACCTAATATTACTAATAATCCTGTTTTTACTTCGTTTTTCATAAATAATAAACTATAATCAAAGTTATGAATTATTTTATTGAGAAATTAATTTTTTACAGATGACAAATAATCCTTCAAAGGAATTCTATTTCCATTTTTAAATGCAACTATCATCGCATCACTAAAACCAGTTTTTTTTGCATTAAACAAATATTCTTTGGCTTTAGCATAATCAGAGGTGTTTTTGTAAAAATATTTATACAAATCTCCAAATTTTGAACGAGTTAAATCTTTTAGTCCTTTAAAATTATAAGACTTTAAAGGGATTCGTTTTTTACTGGATGCTATTTGAATTTTTAAAAAATAATTATCAATCAATTTATCAGAGTCAGATCTCTGTTTAACAGAATTTGATTGACCTATATTTTGAACATTATTAAATTTATTTTTATAATCTAAAATTCCCTTAACAATTGAAGATGAAATCTCCTTTTGTCCATTTATAGAGTTTAAATAGGCTCCTTCTTTTTTGTTAGTTAAAAATCCCGTTTCAACCAAAACACTTGGCATAAAAGTATACTTTAACACTATAAATCCCGCTTGTTTAACAGTTCTGTTTTTTCTTTTTAAATCAGTAACAAACGCTTTTTGAATTAAATCTGCTATAATAATACTTTGGTCTAAGTAATCCTCCTGCATTAAGACTAAACTGATGACAGATTCTGGGCTATTAGGATCAAAACCATCGTATTTTTGTTCATAGTTATCCTCTTCAAATATTACTGAGTTTTCTTTTTTTGCAATCTCAAAATTTCTTTGGTTTGCATGAAGACCTAAAACAAAAGTCCCCGCTCCATATGCATTTGAATTTTCAAATGCATCACAATGAATAGAAATGAATAAATCCGCTTTAGCTTTATTTGCAATCTCTGCTCTTTTAAATAAATCAACAAAAACATCTTTTTTTCTGGTATAAATTACCTTAATATCTTTATACTTTTCTAATTCTAAACCAACAAGCAAAGAAATAGCTAAAGAAATGTTTTTCTCATAATACCCATTTCCAGTATTACCAGGATCTTTTCCTCCATGACCTGCATCCAAAACAACAGTAAATTTTTCATCAATTTCCTGTGAAAAAACATTAAAAGGAAAAATTAACGTAAAACAAAAAAAACTAAAACCAATAAGAAATCTCACTTTTTATTTTTTAAACTATGACTCCAAAAATATATGTAATTTTGACTAATCAAATACATAGTTCTGTTAAAATCAAATACATATAATTTATTGAGTTTTAAATTAATTTTTATTTTGATAGCTTTTGTGAGTTTACAATTTAATTATTCACAAGATATCAAAGAAAGGGACACTATTAAACTTTCTGATTCTTTAAAAAAAGAACCTTTGTTACTTGGAAAAATAACTAGAAATGCAAAGGGCTTTATTAAAATAAACAAAAAAGAAGGCAAACTTTATTTATATGATAAAGCTGAACTTTATTATCAAGACACAGAATTAAAATCTGGATTAATAATTCTTGATTATAACAAAAATGAAGTTTCAGCAGGAAGAATTAAAGATTCAACTGGAAATCTTATACAACCTCCTTATTTCAAACAAGCGGAAAATGAAATAAATCCCGATTCTATTCGATTTAATTTTGATACTAAAAAAGCACTTATTTGGAACTCAAGAAGTGAACAAAGTGGTATGAATGTTTCAGCTCTTACTACAAAAAAAGAGAATGATTCAGTATACTTTGTTAGAGAAGCTAAAGTTACTACATCAAAAAAAAATAATCCA
>Ga0129342_1000432_pt1 | contig 17851 bp, 11 predicted proteins | sample CPBDNA_5_FD_94426 | JGI IMG/M metagenome (GOLD analysis project Ga0129342, IMG submission 94426) | Freshwater to marine salinity gradient microbial communities from Chesapeake Bay, USA - CPBay_Sum_15_0.2_DNA | ecosystem: Environmental > Aquatic > Marine > Coastal | place: USA: Chesapeake Bay...
ATAGATTTTCAATATATCATAAGAAATTGGTCATTTATAAGCATTGTAATACTTGCTTTATTATTTAACCTTATTGGACTTTCAGAGCTTGGAAATGTATTTGGGACTCCAACTTATCCAAGAACATGGAAAATGCTTCAAGCAGGAGCCAGTTTTAGTTTATTTATAAACGTTTCAACATTTTTGTTTGCTGCAAATTTATTACACAGATCTAGAACGTCAAACATAAATCAGTTAATCGATACTACTCCTACCCCAAATTGGATTTTACTTGGCTCTAAGTTTCTGGCCATTGTAAAAATGCAACTTGTTTTACTTTCTCTAATAATGATTTCTGGAATATTATTTCAAATCTACAGTGGTTACTATGATTTTGAAATAGGACATTATTTATATGAATTAATTATTTTATCTCTCATTTCATACGTAATTTGGGCACTCCTCTCATTTTTAATAATCACTTTAACAACTGAAAGACTAGTTGGTTTTTTTATAATGATTGTTCTTTTTATTGGAATACCACTACTAAGCTTAGCAGGTGTTGAACAATCTATTTTCAAATACAATGCTGGTACTGGATTTTCATACTCAGATATGGACGGTTATGGAAGTTCACTTAATAGATTTTTCCTGTACAAAATATATTGGCTGTCACTTGGTTTAGTATTTTACATATTAACATACTTATTCTACTACAGGGGTTTACCCTCAAACTTCAGAGAAAGATTATCAATTGCTAGATCGAGATTTAAAGGGAAATATCCCAAATTTATTGCTTTATTTATGCTGATATTTTTAAGCCTAGGAGGATATATTTATTATGAGACAAATATTTTAAATGAAAGAACATCATCAAAAGAAAGAGAATTAGAAACCGTTGAATGGGAGAAGAAATATAAAAAATATGAAAATTACGATCAACCAAGAATAGTTTCTGTAAATGTTAATGTAAATATTTATCCCAAAAGCTTAGATGCTGATGCTAATGGAACTTATTTTATGGTAAATAAAACATCTAGTGTAATAGATAGTTTATTTTTAGACCACAATGACGCTATTAGTACCTTTGAGTTTGATAAAGAAACAGATCTTGTTTTAGAAGATACTTTATATAATTTTGACATATATAGATTAAAAAACCCTTTAAACCCAGGTGATAGTTTAAAATTATCATTTTCGGTGAAAAACAAACCAAATACAAGTATTCGAAAAAATTCCTCAGTTGTAAGCAATGGTACGTTTATAAACAATAGACTTTTTCCAACTTTTGGTTATCCAGGCGGAGAACTTACAGATGATAAAACCAGAGAGAAGTATGACCTTCCTCCAAATAAATTAAAGCCCCATCCTTCAGACTCCACTGCTTTAGGAAATACTTATATATCCAAAGATGCAGATTGGATTGATTTTGAAGCTACCGTAAGCACCTCAAAAGATCAAATTGCTATTGCTCCTGGATATCTTCAGAAGGAATGGATTGAAGGAGATAGAAGATATTTTCATTATAAAATGGATAGTAAAATTTTAAATTTCTATGCATTTAACTCAGCAAAATACGAGGTTGTTCAAGATAAATGGAACGATGTTAAGCTTGAGATATACTATCATAAAGATCATGACTATAATTTAGATAGAATGATGAAAGGAATGAAAGCAGCCCTTGAATATTGCTCTACCAACTTTAGTCCATATCAACATAGACAACTAAGAATTATAGAATTTCCAAGAACCTCCGGTGGATTTGCTCAATCCTTCCCCAACACTGTTCCATTTTCAGAAGATATTGGATTTATAGCTCAAGTGGACGATTCTGAGGAAGGTGGTAACGATTATGCTTTTTTTGTTAGCGTGCACGAAGTTGCTCATCAGTGGTGGGCACACCAAGTCATAGGAGCTGATGTACTTGGAGCTACTATGCTTTCTGAAAGCCTTTCTGAATATGTTACATTGAAAGTAATTGAACAGGTCAATGGAAAGAAAAAAATGCGAAAATTTTTAAAAAGATCTCTTGACACATATTTAACCCAAAGAACATTTGAAAGAAAAAGAGAAAATGCACTTATGTATAATGATGGACAGGGTTACATTCATTACCAAAAAGGATCTTTGGTATTTTATGCACTTAGTGATTACATTGGAGAAAAAACATTGAATAAAGCTTTAAGTAAATATGTTAAAAAAGTTGCTTTTCAAGAACCACCATATACAACTTCTATAGATTTACTTAATCATATAAAAGAAGTTACGCCTGATTCTCTAAACTACTTACTTGATGATATGTTTGAAACAATTACTCTTTATCAAAATAGAGTTGTTGAAACTAAATCTGAAAAGTTAGATAATGGAAAATATAAAGTTGACATTGAGTTTAAAGTCAGCAAATACAGAAACGATGAAAAAGGTAGAGCCTTTTATGGAGATAGAGAAAAAGATTCTATAACATATCAAAATGATGATATGAAAAAACCCGATTATTCTGTATTTCTAGAAGACTACATTGATATTGGAATATTTGGGGAAGACGATGATGAAAACGAAACTGAATTATACCTTAAAAAACACAAAATTTCTTCGATTTATAATAAAGTATCTATTATTGTTGACAAAGAACCTAAGGAAGTTGGTATTGATCCATACAACAAACTAATTGATACTAATTCAGATGACAACAGAAAGAAAATTGAAAATTAGTTTATAAATGAAAAGAAGAGATTTTAATCATATAGTAGCACTAGGAACATTTGGGTTAGCTTTTAGTAACCCTCAAATTGCAAGGAAAAAGATTTCTCTGGCTCAGTGGTCTCTTCACAGGGCAATAAAAATAAATCAAACATACTCTCCTTTTGACTTTTCATTAAAAGCTAGAGAAATGGGATTTGATGCTGTAGAATACGTATCCTCATTATATTGGAACGAATTAAAAACAAAACCAATTAAAAAAGTAACTAAAACACTTTTAAACAATTCAAAAGACCATGGAATTAAGAATCTTTTAATTATGGTTGATGGTGAAGGTGATTTGGCCTCAAATAGCAAAAACAAAAGGCAAAAATCTATTGATAATCATAAAAAATGGATTGAAATGGCTTATGACTTGGGATGTCATTCCATAAGAGTAAATTTAAATGGTGAAAAGAGTAAAAATAAATGGATTGAATATTCATCTGAATCTTTAACGCAGCTTTGCTTAATTTCAAGAAAAGATAAAATTAACATTATAGTTGAAAATCATGGTGGTCTTAGCTCCAATGCAAGTTATTTAGCTAACGTGATGAAAAATGTAAATTTATATAATTGTGGAACCCTACCCGATTTTGGAAACTTTTGCATTGAAAAAATAGATCCTGAAAATTATTTTAGTCAATGTATTAATGAATACGATAAGTATCAAGGAATGGCTGAGTTAATGCCTTATGCAAAGGCTGTTAGCGCCAAATCCTATGATTTTGATTCTAATGGTGAAGAAAACACTATAGATTTTAAAAGAATAATTAATATCACAAAAGAGTTTAAATACGATGGTTATTATGGAATTGAATTTGAAGGTTTGAACTTAAGTGAAATTGATGGGATAATTAAAACAAAAAGTCTACTCGAAAAATATTTATAATCTATTTTTAATTTGATTTTTTATACAACTTATTCGTTTCAAAAAAATCTATTTTTTCTGGTCTTATATCTACACTTAAACCTTATACAAACAAAAAAAATGAAATTAATTCTAGAAATCATTTTTAATAAAAAAGTTTTATTAACTTAAGAACATGAAAAAAAAAATTATAATTTTATTATTAATATTTCCTTTAGGAATTTTACTAAGCCAAAATAACCAAACTAATTCAACTGTTCAATTTCAAGAAATTCTTAGTAGAATTGGATCTGAAAAAATTGATAAAAATATTGAAATTGATGGTTCTTTTTATTTTTTTAAATCTCCTGAAGATGCCAATATTAAATTATTAGATTCAGATAAAGTTTTTAGAACTAAAGTAAACTATAATTTAAAAAATGAATTATTTGAGTTTAAAAGTGGTGATGACTTTTATAATCTTACATCTAATAAAGTTGAATCTGTAGTATTTCTAAATAATAAATTTATCGTTTTTAATTCAAAGTTTTACGAACTGATTTCTGAAAATGATAATTTTAAAATATTGAAATCTCATTTTTTAGAGACTATCGAACCAAAATATCAGCCTGGTATTGAAGAAAAGCCAAATTTAAGGTACAGAAAGTCAAGTATACTCAATCTGTTAGCTAATGGTAATATAAATCAAATTAAATCAAATAAGAAAGCTGTTATTTCTTTATTTAAAAAATCAAAACATCAAGAAATAAAATCTTATATAAAAACAAATAATATTTCGATTAGAGAAAATAATGATATACATAAATTATTTACTTTTTTCAAAAATGATTTAATGTTTCAGTAAATCACAAAATACTTTTAAGATTTTTTTTTATTATTTAAAAATCAAAATTTGATCACTTTAATATAGATGATAATTGAAATTATACAGAATCCACACTACATAATTGATTTTAAATCTTATGAAGGACTTAGAAACATTGCTATCACAATACTTGTTGTTATTTTTATATTAATTCTTGGAAAAAACTTAAACAAATCAAAAAATATATTTATAATAAAAATAATAAGTCTAATTGCAATTTTTCTCACTGTTTTTGGTCACATTAATGATATTATAATTGAAGCCTGGAGAGTTGAAGAAGATCTCCCCTTTCATCTTTGTTCTTTTTCAAACCTGATTGTTTGTACAATATTTTTTGTAAAAACAAATAAAAAAGTTTTTGAATTTCTGTTTTATTGTGGATTCTTGGGAGGTCTAGTTTCAATTTTAACACCTCAAATAAACTATTATGATGGAAGTTGGTATTTGTATATAAGTTATTATGTCAGTCATGGGATAATTATGTTGGCTCCATTGTTTATGTTATATAATTTAGACTATAAACTTAGTAAATACTCATGGCTTAGAACATTTGGAATTTTGAACATTCTAATGATTTTTATTTTTCCACTTAATTTTTTGATAGGAAGGGGTTCAAACTACATGTATTTGTATAAAGCTCCTCAAATAAAAAATCCTTTAGTTTTTGGTGATTGGCCATATTATATATTTAATTGGGAAGTTATAATAATCGTTTTATTTTATTTGACTTATTTAATGTTTTCCAGAAAATATTAGAATGAAAAAAACACCAATAGAAATATTTTCTGAATGGGTTGATAACGGAAAGGATGATGGAATGGAAATTAATCATTATGATGCAGTTAGTGCAATGTTAAAGCAAGTTTTAAATAATGAAACTAATTATTCATTTATTGATGCTGGATGTGGTAATGGATGGGTTGTAAGAAAGGTTTCTAAGGACAGTAATTGCTCCAGAGCAATTGGGATTGACGGATCAATAAATATGATAGAAAAAGCTAAATCTTTAGATACTATAAATGATTATTATTGTGATGAATTATCTATTTGGAAACCAGCAAAGAAAGTTAATATAGTACATTCAATGGAAGTATTATATTATTTCAAAAATCCAATAGTTGTTTTAAAAAATATATTTAATAATTGGCTTAAAGAAAATGGAAAATTCATTATGGGAATAGATTTTTATTTTGAAAATCAACCATCTCACGATTGGCCAGAGAAAACCAATATTTCCATAATGTCACTATTATCAATAAAAGAGTGGAAGGATTTATTTATTAAAACTGGATTTAAAAACATTCAGACTCTTAGAAGCGGTGAAAAGGAAGATTGGAAAGGTACATTAATTATTATGGCAACAAAAAGCTAATTATTACTTATTATCCAATTCTTATAACCACCCTCAAGATCATAAACTTTAGAGAAACCTATTTTTTTTAATATTTCTGAAGTTTTTTTACTTCTATTTCCAGATCTGCAATAGATATAAATTGGTTTAGATTTTTTAATTTTATTAAAAAACTCTATAAATAATTTTTTATCGTAAAAATCAATATTAATTGCACCTTTAATGTGTCCTAAATTAAATTCTTCCGTAGTCCTAACATCAAATAGAAGAGCATCTTTTCTACTAATATTCTCTTTAAAGTTTTCCTTATTTAATATTTCATAAAAATTATCTTCTTGAGAAAAAATAAAAAAAGGTAGTAGAAAGAAAAAAAAAATCTTAATCATTAACTAGTATATTAAAATTTGACTTTCTAATTGATGAAAAACCACCAGCAACATCAACAACAGATTTAAAACCATTTCTTTTTAATATGGAACAAGCTATTACACTTCTATATCCTCCTGCACAATGAATGAAATTTTTTTCATCACTATTAATTAAATATAATTCTTTTTCAAAAACATCAAGAGGAATAGACTTAGAAGCACTTAAATATCCATTATTTCTTTCACTTAATTTTCTTACATCAATTAGATTAATATCATCAATAATTTTTGAAAGAGAATCAGGATCAATTGTTTCAATTGTTTCAAATTTAGCACCACTATTTAACCATGCGGAAAAACCTCCTTCCAAATAACCTAAACAGTTATCAAAACCAACTCTAGACAATCTCATAATTGCCTCTTGCTCTTGACCTTCACTACAAACTAATAATAACTTTTTACTAACATCTTTAATAATTGATCCAACCCATGGGGCAAATGTTCCATTAAGCCCAATAAAAATAGATCCTGGAATGAAGCCTTTTTTAAAATCATTTTGATTTCTTACATCTAAAATTAATGTGTCATCATTCATGAGATTATTGAATTCAATGATTGTTAATGGATTTAAACTTTGTTTTAAAACAGAATCAAAATCAAGATAACCTTCTTGATTCAATATTACATTTGAAGGAAAATACTCAGGAGGTAATTCAAGATCACTTGTTAATTCAATTATAAAATCCTCTTTACTTAAAGAACCGTTTAATGCATAATTATTTTTTTTTTGATTTCCTAAAGTATCAACTGTCTCTTTCATCATATTTTTTCCACAAGCTGAACCAGCACCATGAGCTGGATAAACTAAAATATTATCTGGAAGATTTGAAAGTTTATTGTTTACAGAATCAAATAATATACCTGCTAATTCTTCTTTAGAAATATTCATTGATTTTTGTGCTAAATCTGGTCTACCTACATCTCCCAAAAAAAGAGTGTCACCTGTAAATATACAATAAGGTTTCTTTTCATTATCTAAAAGAAGAAAGCAAGTGCTTTCTAAAGTATGTCCAGGAGTATGAATAACTTTAATTGTTATATCACCAATATTAAACTCTTGATTATCTTTAGCTACAATACAGTCAAAAGAAGGATTAGCATTTGGTCCATATATTATTGATGCATTAGTTTTTTTTGATAAAGTTAAGTGACCACTAATAAAATCAGCATGAAAGTGTGTTTCAAATATATATTTAATTTTGGAATTAGATAGCTTAGCTAAATTTATATATTCTGAAACCTCTCTCAAAGGATCAATAACTGCAGCTTCTCCATTACTTTCAATATAATAAGCTCCTTGAGACAAACATTTGGTATATAATTGCTTTACTAACATAAATAAAAGATCAAATATAAAAATTGAAATATTAATTGTATTATTATTTTAAAATTTTAATTTTAAAATGTGTACGGAATTTGTAATCTAAATACCATTCCCGTTAGGAAAGAAAAATCTAGTAAATCAGAACTCACTACACAACTGAATTACGGGGAGATTTATATAGTTTTAAAAAAAGAAAAAAAATGGTACTACATTGAAATCAAAGATGATAATTATAAAGGTTGGATTAATTATTCACAATTTTATGAAATTTCAAATGACCTATATGAGAAAATCTTAAAGACTAAACCTGTTTTTCTTCATGAAATTTCAAAAGAAATTTTGACACTGGAGGGTAGAATGCAATTAAGTATAGGATCTAAACTAAGTTCATTAAAATTTCTAAATCATAGTTTAAATAACCCTTATATTAAAAAACAAACATCAATAACCGAAACTGCTTTAAAATATTTAAATACTCCTTATTTGTGGGGAGGCAAAACACATTACGGAATTGATTGTTCTGGATTTACTCAAATAGTTTTTAAACTAAATGGTATAAATATACTTAGAGATGCATGCCAGCAAGCAAATCAAGGAAAAGAAGTCGATTTCAATTCAATTAAGGAGGGTGATCTAGCATTTTTTGGGGAAAAAAAAGTAACACACGTTGGAATTATTTTAGATGACAATAAAATAATTCATGCTTTTGGAAAAGTGAGAATAGATTGTTTAAAAAAAAATGGGATATTAAATATTGAAACAAATAAAATATCCCATAAGCTTATAAAATTAAAAAGATACTACTAATTTTCTAATTCTTTTAATTTAGCATTCATCATTTTAAAATTATCTAAATCATCAATTGTATAGTAGATGTTTTTTGCTGTTTTAACAGCATCGATATTATTAGGGTCTATCTCAATTAATTTTTCTAAATAAGGTAAACATTCTCTGTAAAGATTAACTCTTTTTACTTCAAGTTGGTCGTATCTATCTAAATCACTTGATTTTCTAGATGTAACTAACTTATTCATTTCTTCAACAATTGGTCCCTCAGTTTCTAAAATTAAACCGACCAAATTTAAGTAAGTTGCAGTATAGCTAGGATTTAACTCAAGTGATTTTAAATAGAACTTTTTAGCCTCATCAAATTCTCCTTGTTCAGCATTAATCACACCTAAATTATAATACAGAATTGCGTTATCTGGATCTTTTTGCACAGCTATTTGCATCAATTCTTTAAATTTATCTCTATCACCTAACTTTATATATAAATCAGCTTCAGAAAGTAATAAATTAATATCATCAGGGTTAATTGCTCTAGCTTCTTTAATTGCAGATATTGCTAAATCCACTTCACCTTTTTGAACATATATTAACGCTATATTTTTTACAATTTCAGGAAACCTTGATTCAGTTTTACCAATTCTTTGATTTGTATAATCTTTTGAATTTTTAAATAAATTATATTCTGTCTCACTAACTTTTTCTTCAATATTAGTGTCGACAGGTGTTACAAAATATTCTGAAGAAATTCCTGTATAATCCATTTCTTTGAGTTTATTATAATATTCAAGAGCTGTATCGTAATCTTGTGAGTTTACTGCGCTGGATGCTGAAAAATACAAGTAATCTATGTTATCGTCTTTTTCAGGATTCATTAAATAAGCTTCATAAAGTTTTATGGAAGCACTTTTATAATTTTCATTTTTATTATCTTCGATCGCTGAATTAACAAGATCAGCTTCTGCTTGTTGTATTAAAATATTAGCATCTTCAATATATTTATTTTGTCTCAAAGATTTCTCAACTTCAATTGATTTTTTTAAAGATATTACAGAAGCTAAATAATCAGAATTTTCTTTTAGAGCCCACCCATTCAGAAAGTAATATTGTGCATGGTATTTTTTATCTGAACTTAAAATAAAATCCTTGTTAGTATTTAACTCATTTAAAGCTTCAGAATAAAAATCTTGATCAATAAGTTTTTCTGCTTGTTTTAACTCTTTTTTTTGAGCATATGTTAATATGGAGGAAGTTAAAAATATATAGTATATTATTTTTTTCATTTTATAAATAATTAATTTAGTTATCTTTTTATTCATCTTTTGATTCTACTACTTTAATATCATTATAATCTGAAACATCATCATTATCATTAATAACTTTTGCCACAGCAGCAATAGAATCATTTTCTTTTAAATTTATCAATTTGACTCCTTGAGTAGCTCTACCCATTACCCTCAGTGAGGATACTTCCATTCTAATAGCTATACCAGATTTATTAATGATCATTAAATCATCTCCATTAGAAACATTTTTTATAGAGACTAACTTTCCAGTTTTATTGGTTATAGATATTGTTTTAACACCTTTACCTCCTCTGTTGGTTGTTCTGTAATCCTCTAAACTGGATCTCTTACCGTAACCATTTTCAGATACTACCAAAATATCACTATCCATATCATTAACTGAAATCATTCCAACTACTTCATCTAAATTATCTTTTAATCGTATTCCTCTAACACCTGAAGCATTTCTTCCCATTGGACGGGTCTTACTTTCCTCAAATCTTATACATTTTCCTGATTTTACAGCAATTAAAACTTGTGAATTTCCTGTAGTAAGTTTTGCTTCAAGGAGTTCATCATTATCTTTGATAGTAATAGCATTTATTCCATTAGATCTTGGTCTAGAATACTGTTCAAGAGATGTTTTTTTTACTTGACCTTTCTTGGTTGCCATTATAACATAATGACTATTAATATAATCTTCATCCTTGAGATCTTGAGTACAAATAAATGCCTTGACTTCATCATCTTGATCAATATTTATCAAATTTTGCATCGCTCTTCCTTTAGATGTTTTAGTACCTTCAGGAATTTCAAAAACTCTCATCCAAAAACATTTTCCCTTTTGAGTAAAGAACAACATATACTGATGATTGGTTCCAACAAATAAATGTTCTAGAAAATCCTCATTTCTTGTAGTTGAACCTCTTTGTCCAACTCCTCCTCTATTTTGAGTTTTATATTCAACTAGAGGTGTTCTTTTAATGTACCCTGCATTTGAGATAGTGATAACAACTTTTTCGTTTGGAATCATATCTTCCATACTTAAGTCTCCTCCAGCATATTCGATTATGGATCTTCTTTCATCACCATATTTATCTTTCATTTCTAGTAGTTCATTTTTAATTATATCCATTCTTCTAGGTTCACTATCCAAAATATTCTTTAAATCTTTAATAGTTATCATTAAATCGTCAAATTCCCCTCTCAAATTATCTTGTTCTAAACCAGTTAATTGCCTTAAACGCATTTCAACAATAGCTTTTGACTGTATCTCACTTAATTTAAATTCAGAAATTAATTTGGTTTTTGCTTCATCAGTATTTGAAGATGATCTTATTAAAGAAATTACTTTATCAATATTATCTGAGGCAATTATTAAGCCTTCAAGAATATGAGCTCGTTCTTCAGCCTTTTTTAATTCAAATTTTGTTCTCCTAACAACAACTTCATGCCTGTGGTTAACAAAATGTCCTATCATCTGTTTTATGTTTAGAAGCTGTGGTCTTCCATTTACAAGAGCAATATTATTAACACTAAAAGATGATTGAAGCTGAGTGTGTTTAAATAATGTATTTATAACAACGTTGGGTACTGAATCTCTTTTTAATACATAAACTATTCTCATTCCCTTTCTATCTGATTCGTCTCTTATTGTTGAGATCCCATCAATTTTTTTATCATTGATCATTTCAGCAGTTTTTCTAATCATTTCTGCTTTATTTACCTGGTATGGAATTTCTTTTACAATAATACATTCCCTTCCATTAACCTCTTCAATTTCTACTTTTGCTCTTAATACAACTCTACCCCGACCAGTTTCAAAAGCTTGTTTAACACCATCGTAACCATATATTATACCTCCTGTTGGAAAATCTGGTGCTTTAACAAATTTTATTAATTCCTCAATTTCAATATTATTATTTTCTATGTAAGCAACTGTTCCGTTAATAACTTCAGTTAAATTGTGAGGTGGCATATTAGTAGCCATACCTACTGCAATTCCGCTAGCTCCGTTAATTAATAGATTTGGTATTTTAGTTGGGAGAACGGTTGGTTCCAATATAGAGTCATCATAATTTAATTGATGATCAACCGTATCTTTATCTAAATCAGCTACCATTTCCTCAGAAATCTTTTGCATTCTAGCTTCAGTGTATCTCATAGCAGCTGGACTATCTCCGTCAACAGAACCATAATTTCCTTGACCGTCAACCATTAAATATCTCAAACTCCACTCCTGAGCCATTCTAACCATTGTGTCATAAACCGATGAATCACCATGTGGATGGTATTTTCCTAAAACCTCACCTACTATAAAAGCGGATTTTTTAAATTTACTTGATGCTCTAAGACCTAATTGGTGCATACCGTATAGAACTCTTCGATGAACAGGTTTAAGGCCATCCCTTACATCAGGAAGAGCTCTTGAAACTATAACAGACATCGAGTAATCGATGTATGCAGATTTCATAGCTTCTTCAATGTTTATTGGGATCAATTTTTCTCCATCACTCATAACTATTTATTATTATTTTAATTATAATCTAACAAATATAACGATACCTCATATTTTTTTATTAAAACACATGTCTTTTTTTAGAAATTTTATTAACAAAAAAAAATATAATTCACAGTAAAGTGATCGAAAAAAACTTGCAATTAAAAAAAAATTTTTGTCTATTTACTATTAAAACTAATATCTAGCATGGATGATAATTTTTCCTCAAGAGTTAAAGATGTTATTACTTACAGTAAAGAAGAAGCCTTAAGGTTAGGTCACGATTTCATTGGTACTGAACATTTACTGTTAGGAATTTTGAGAGACGGAGGCGGTAAAGCAATAAACATTCTAAATTCACTTGAAATTGATTTAGATTATTTAAGAAAAAAAGTTGAAATATTAAGTCCACCAAATCCAATTAGTGATTTTGATCAAAATCACAAAAAGAATTTACACCTATCTAGACAGGCGGAAAGAGCTCTCAAAACAACTTTTTTAGAAGCCAAACTTTACCAAGGAAAGTCTATTAATACAGCACATCTCCTCTTATGTATTTTAAGAAATGAAAATGACCCAACAACAAAATTACTTATAAAGTTGCAGATAGACTATGAAACTGTTAAAGAACAATTTAAATACATGCTAACAGAATCTAACGAAGACTACTCAAATTTACCTAATTCAGAAACATTTTCAGACGAGTCAAAAGAAAATGAAGAACCAATTGAAGAGAATCCTTTTACCATAAAGTCAGAATCAAAATCTAAATCAAAATCAAATACACCTGTATTAGATAACTTCGGAAGAGATTTAACTGAAATGGCGAAATCTGGAAAATTAGACCCTGTAATAGGAAGAGAAAAGGAAATTGAAAGAGTTTCTCAAATATTGAGTAGAAGAAAAAAAAATAATCCACTTCTTATTGGTGAACCTGGAGTTGGGAAATCAGCAATAGCAGAAGGACTTGCATTAAGAATAATTCAAAAAAAGGTTTCAAGAATTCTCTACAACAAAAGGGTAGTTACTCTTGATCTAGCCAGTATAGTTGCTGGTACAAAATACAGAGGACAATTTGAAGAAAGAATAAAAGCAGTAATGAATGAAATAGAAAAAAATGATGATATAATACTTTTTATTGATGAAATACATACTATAGTAGGCGCTGGTGGAGCAACTGGAAGTTTAGACGCTTCAAATATGTTTAAACCCGCTCTTGCAAGAGGAGAAATTCAGTGTATTGGAGCAACAACTCTCGATGAGTATAGACAATACATTGAAAAAGATGGTGCTTTAGAAAGGAGATTTCAAAAAATTATTGTTCAACCAACTTCAATTGATGAAACATTGAAAATTTTAAAAAATATTAAAGATCAATATGAATCTCATCATAATGTAAATTTTACAGATAAAGCACTTGAAGCATGTGTAAAGTTAACTGACAGGTACATCTCAGACAGATTTTTTCCTGATAAAGCTATAGACGCTATGGATGAAGCTGGATCAAGAGTTCATATAACAAATATGGATGTTCCAAAAAATATTGTTAATCTTGAATTTAATCTAGAAGAAGTTAGAAAAAAGAAAAACGAAGTAGTCAAGAAACAGAAATATGAGGAAGCAGCTAAGCTTAGAGACGATGAAAAAAGAATTGAAAAGGATTTATTGATTGCTCAAGAAAAATGGCAAGAAGAACTTAAAACACACAGGCAAACAGTTGATGAGAATGATATTTCTGAAGTTGTATCAATGATAACTGGCATTCCTGTAAATAAAATTGCTAAAGCTGAACTAAAAGAATTAAAAAATCTTGACAAAAACATTTCAGAAAAAGTTATTGGACAAGAAGAAGCGGTCAAAAAAGTTGTAAAAGCTATTCAACGTAACAGAGCAGGAATTAAGGATCCTAATAAACCAATTGGATCATTTATTTTCTTAGGTCAAACTGGAGTTGGTAAAACTCAACTTGCAAAAATCTTATCATCAGAACTTTTTAATGGTTCTGATTCATTGATCAGAATCGACATGAGTGAATATATGGAAAAATTTGCTGTTTCTAGATTAATTGGAGCTCCTCCTGGATATATTGGATATGAAGAAGGCGGACAATTAACTGAAAAAATAAGAAGAAAACCTTACAGCGTAATTTTACTTGACGAAGTAGAAAAAGCTCATCCTGATGTTTTTAATATGTTACTTCAAGTACTTGATGAAGGGTCTCTAACAGATAGTTTAGGAAGAAAAGTTGATTTCAAAAATACTGTAATTATTATGACATCAAATCTTGGAGCTAGACAAGTAAAAGATTTCGGAAATGGTGTTGGCTTTGGAACTGAAGCAATGAAGTCTCAAGAAGAAAAAAACATTAAAAGTACGATTGAAAAATCTTTAAAAAAGACGTTTTCACCAGAGTTTTTAAACAGAATTGATGAGATTGTTGTATTTAACAGCCTAGATAAAAATGATATTAAAAAAATAATCAATATTGAGCTTAAAAGACTTACATACAGGCTGAAAGATATTGGTTATGAAATTAATATTACAACAAAAGCTATTAATTTTCTATGTGAGAAAGGATTTGAGAAAAAATATGGAGCAAGACCACTAAAAAGAGCCATTCAGAATTATGTAGAGGATTTAATTGCTGAAGAAATTGTTAAATCAAAAATTAAAGTAGGAACCAAAATAAAAATAGATTGTAGTAAAAACAATTCTGAATTAATTATTATTTAAAAATAATATATCAATATTAAGTTTTATTGAATAATTATCATTTTTAATCTTTTCATATTACTGATTTCATAAAAGAATTTAATAAGTTATAATTTATTGTAATTTAACATTTGATATAATATAATTTTACACCTTTATAACTTAAGAAAAAGTTTATATGAAAGTTGTGAAATTTGGAGGATCATCTATTTCAAGTTCAAGTAACATTGAAAAAGTTTTTGATATAATAAAAACTTATGATTCCAAAATAATTGTAATCGTCTCTGCATTTGGAAAAACAACAGACAAATTAATTGAATGTGGAAAACTTGCAAGTAAAAGAAATAACAGCTATAAAATATTATTTAAATCTTTATTAGATGATCATATTAAAATCTGCTCAAGTTTATTCGATTTAAAAAACCAAAGCGAAATATTAAGTTTTGTTCAAAAAAAATTTAATAAGCTTGATAACGTTTTAGAAGGAGTTTTCAATCTTCAAGAGTTCAGCCCTAAAACATATAACAATATCTCCAGTTTTGGAGAATTATTATCATATAAAATTATTGGAAAACTTTTTCAAAACCGAGGGATTGATTCTATATTAAAAGATTCAAGAGAGATCATTACAACCAAACTAATAAAACTTGGTTCAGTTCAAATTGATTATAATTTAACCGAAAGAAAATGGGAGAAATTTCACAAGGATGATAATAGTAGAATGATTTTTATGCCTGGGTTTGTTGCAAGAGACAATTTTGGCAATAACATCACTTTAGGTAGAGGAGGATCTGATTTTACCGCATCAATTATGGCATACATTACAAATGCTGATTCTTTGGATATATGGACAGATGTAAGTGGAATTTATACAGCTAATCCTGAATTTGTTAAACAATCCTTTCCAATTGAGCACATTACCTATAAAGAAGCAATGGAATTGTCACATTTTGGAGCAAAAGTTTTGTTCCCTCCAACCTTGAAACCTGTAATGAATAAAAACATTCCAGTAAATATCAAAAATACTTTTGATCCAAATTCCAGAGGCTCAATAATTAGTAGTGTCTCTAAAAGTGATTCTGTTATAAAAGGAATAAGCCATATTGAAAATATATCTCTTCTTACAATTGAAGGAAGTGGTATGGTGGGAATCCCAGGATTTTCCAAAAGATTATTCGAAGAAATCTCCAATAATAATATTAATGTTATAATGATAACTCAAGCCTCTTCGGAACACTCAATATGTATTGGAATAAAGGAATCAGAGGCGCTTAAAGCTAAAAAAATTGTCGACGATGGTTTTATGTACGAAATTGAAAATTCAATTTTAAATCCTTGTATAATCGAAAACAATCTTTCAATCATAGCTCTTGTTGGAGATAAAATGAAAAATCATCAGGGAATAAGTGGAAAAATGTTTAGCGCTCTTGGCAATAATAACATAAATGTTAAAGCCATTTCCCAAGGTTCTTCTGAGAGAAACATAACTGCTGTAATTCACAATAAGGATGTTAAGAAAGCTTTAAATACTCTACACGAAAGATTTTTTGAAAATAACATTAAACAGATAAATTTATTTGTCATTGGAATTGGAAATGTTGGATCTAAATTATTAAGTCAAATAAATCAACAAACCGAATATTTAAAAGAAAAATTAAAATTAAAATTAAGGGTTATTGCTATTTCTAATACTAAAAAAATGTTTTTTAGTGAAAGTGGAATCAATTTAAACAAATACTCTGAAATCTTAGAAACTGGAATAAAAAAAGACTTGACAAAATTCATAACAAAAGCAAAAGAACTTAACTTAAGAAACAGTATTTTTGTTGACAATACTGCAAGTCCTAAAATATCTCAATCTTACAAGTACTTTTTAAAAAATAATATAAATGTAGTAACATGTAACAAAATTGCTTGTTCTGAATCCTACTCTAATTACTTAGAATTAAAAAATATCTCAAAAAAATATGGGACATCATTTTTGTTTGAAACTAATGTTGGCGCTGGACTTCCTATTATTGACACTTTAAATAACCTGATTAATTCTGGGGATAAAATAATTTCAATTCAAGGTATATTCTCTGGAAGCTTAAACTTTATTTTTAACAACTATAATTCGTCAAATTCTTTTCATGAAGTGGTTGAAAAAGCTATGTTAGAGGGTTATACTGAGCCTAATCCTAAAATTGATCTTAGTGGTGTTGATGTTGCAAGAAAAATTTTAATTCTTGCTAGAGAAAGTGGTTATAAAATTGAAATTAATGATGTAATTAACCAATCTTTCTTGCCAAAAAAATGCTTAAAAACTAATAACAATAAGGAATTTATTAACTCATTGAAATCTAATGAAAAACATTTTAAAAAAATATTATCTGATGCTACAAATGCTAAATGTAAAATTAAATATGTAGCAGAATTAAAAAATAATAAAGCCTCTGTAGGAATTAAACAGATATCTAAAAATCATGATTTCTATAATTTAGAAGGTAGTGATAATATAGTATTGTTTTTTACAGAAAGATACAAGAATAATCCTCTTATAGTCAAAGGTGCAGGTGCAGGTGCAGATGTTACTGCATCTGGTATTTTTGCTGATATTATTAGAGTTAGCAGGAATTAATAATATATAATTAAATGAAAAAAATAAAGGTTTTTTCACCTGCTAGTATAGCAAATTTATCATGCGGTTATGATGTGTTAGGAGTATGCCTTGAAAATATTGGTGATGAAATTACTGTTAAAAAAACAAAAAACAAAGGGGTCACTATTAAAAATATTCAAGGACAAAATTTAAGCACAGATATTTCAAAAAACGTTGCAGGAGTTTCAGCGATAGCTCTTTTAAAAGAAACGAATATTGATTATGGGTTTGAAATTAAAATTAAAAAAGGAATTAAACCTGGAAGTGGTATTGGGAGTAGTGCCGCTAGCTCTGCTGGAAGCGTGTTTGCTATAAATAAATTAATTGGTGAACCATTTTCAAGAAAAGAACTAATAAAATTCGCAATGG
>Ga0129342_1000433_pt1 | contig 17825 bp, 16 predicted proteins | sample CPBDNA_5_FD_94426 | JGI IMG/M metagenome (GOLD analysis project Ga0129342, IMG submission 94426) | Freshwater to marine salinity gradient microbial communities from Chesapeake Bay, USA - CPBay_Sum_15_0.2_DNA | ecosystem: Environmental > Aquatic > Marine > Coastal | place: USA: Chesapeake Bay...
TATGCACCCTTATAGTTTTCTGGGAAAGTATGAATTGTGGTGGACCCAATTCCAGCAGACCAAGAAACTTGTCCTGCTCCAAACTCAACCTGGTTGATGGATTCTGTTCCATAACCAACGGTGCTTACTCCAGATCTAATTCTGGTTTCAAAAATGTTAAGTGAAAGTTCTTTGCTTGGATCTGGGTGATAAACAAGATTAATATTTCCACCAGAAACATTGCTAGAGAATGTGCCAAGACCAACATCAATAGTGTACTTCTGTGCATTAAGGTTGTTTATTCTTCCATATTCGAGTTCATAAACATCAGTTCCATCATACATCAGTGACATTTGATTAGTCTCATATTGAGACTCACCACTAGTTTCTATAGCTTGAACAATAACTTTAACTGAATTGTAGGTTGTTGTAGCAATACCAACGATAATATCTGCATCAGTCGTTCCAGCACCAATCCTTCTTGTGGAAGAAACAAATTCAACGTTGTCTCCAATCGTGGTAATTCCAGAGATTGTGAGAGGAATTGCGGCAGGAACATAATCTTGAGCTTGAATTGAGAATCCAAAGATCTCATAATTATTTTCTGCAAATTTCGTTGGGAAGAACTGAACCTGACCAGTAGATGCACTAAGTTCAAAATCAAATCCACCAAGATCTAATAAGGAACTGGTAAGTGCATATTGTGCCAAATATCCTCTTACACCATCGTGCAAGAAGTCAAATACCATTGCCTGAACTTCATCAGTATATCTGACATCTCTAATAAAACAGAAGAAACGAGCAGTTCTTGTGTCGGTGATCAAGAAGTCATCAACTACACTGAAAGGTGTTTGTCTAGGAACGTTACTGAATTGTGTGCTAATATTATCAATAGCAAGAACTCTGTTACCGATTGACTCAACGTAATCAGTGATAATTCTGTTATTGAAGATAACCTCATTAGAGAGATTCTTTGTACCAAATCTCAGAGTCTTTTCAACTCCAATATCAAAGTCAAACTTACAATAAGTCTTGACCTCTCCATCAAGGTTGAGAGTTACATCAACTAAAGACTCAGTTGGTGTATTTGCAATTGCATCATCATCCTCTGGTTGGGAGATGATTTGCATATCACTGAACTTTTTAAATCCTAAAGCGTGGTTGAGAGAGTTAACTGCCTCTTCCCACTTCTCATAAGAAATCTCAGACTTGAGAACATATGAGAAATTCTGATAATAGAAACTATCGTGAAGTCTTTGAGTGTTCTCTGATAAGAATCCTCTCTGATCCACCCATTCTGCTCTAGGAGCACTTACGGCATCAACTGTAAATTCCGAATCGTGATCGACCTTTGTTCTAACAACTGCTTGTGCTTTAGATGACAATCCTCTAACTGTTTCTTCAGCACTAAAGTTGAAATTTGATTCAACCTTAATGATCTTAGAAACACTATCCCAGTAATCAACCTTTCCAGTCTTTCCAGTATTGGAAACAATGGTTTCTCCAACCTTAAATTGAGTAGGAATTAGAGTAGCATTAAATTGTGGGAGATCTTGGGGTGGAATTACTCTGCCATACGATCTTGTAGTAACATATAGACCAGGATATGTTACAGTATCATCCAGTTTGTAGGCGATTGATCCAATTCCGCCGATATTCTGATCAACCTCAATAACTTCAAACAGTTTATAATTATAATCCGATGAGTTATAACCAGATCCAGTAGAAGCAATACCAACATTTTCTACAAGAACTTTATCGCCAATCTTGAATGGGAAAGTTCCAGAGGTGCTAAATCCAACATCAAATTTAAGTGTGACAATTTTTTCAGCACTATTATATTCTACCGTTCTGATACCAACCCCATTGGAATTGTTCAAAGGAAGAATGATTGGATTTGCATTTGACAGTCTGCTGCTGTTAGAAAGAATTCTAACTTTTCCGATTGAAGTTCCAGTCAGTTCAAACTTGAGTTGAATTTCTGGAATATATTCATTACTTGCACCATCAAACACGACAAACTCGGTTGGAGGAATAATATAGTTTCTTCCTCCAGTGACAATGCCAAGATTACCGATAGTAAAGAGACTATCAACGGATAGGAGTTCGGGGATGTTGCCTTTTGGTTTCAGTGTAAGGTCACTTGGATATCCCCAACCCACATCTCTGAGTTTTTGACCCTTGATCTTACCAATGCTATTGCTATTTGGTTTGATGATAGCACCAGTGCCTTCAGATGATCCAATGGATGTAATTCCTGGAAGTCTGTTGTAACTAAATCCACCAGACTTTAGTTTAATATCTTTAATTGGTCCTTGAACGTATTTGGAGTTAGTAATGTATGAGAAAATAGCTTCAGATCGCTCATAACCATTCTTTTCAAGATCCCTAAAGGAATTTAACTTGAATGAAGTTGATGCAATTCCTACAACACTATAGTTTCCATTATATCCAGAGGAATCAAAAAGCAGAGTATTATAGTTGGTTACATCATCATCTTCAACGAATGATAGTGTTGAAATCTTTCTATCCTTTCTATCTTTATCTGTAGGAATTCTATTGATATAATCTGGTTCAAATCTGTAGTATAATTTTTCTGGGAAATTTCTATTTGTATACAGAGTTGTGCTACTAGCAGTTGAAGGGTCTCCAACTTGACCAGTGGTTACAATCGCAAAGTTATCATCATTGCCAGTTGTGTAGAACTCATTTTCATAATTGGGATCAGTATAGAATTTTAAAGCATATGCTGGATAGATTCTATTTCCTTGTGAGAATGCCAAAGATGGATCGGTAGTTGCAAAAGATACTCTGTTTCCGAGAATTTCATTGATTGGTGGGTTTACCAAAGAAATGAGTTGATTTCCAGATCCAGCATCTGTAAAATCAATGAAAACTGGTCTTTCCGATTCTGCCTCTAATTTAGTTCTTGTAATTCTAAATCTATTGTCATTATCCTTGACAACATAGTACATACCATTGTCATCAATGACAGATGGAACAGTGCTAGATGCTTCTTTGGACCAGATAATCTTATCACCAGTTCTCAGTTTGTGGTTTGTAATTGTAATCAGGTTATTTGCAGTATCAATATTGGCAGTTGCTAGACCGACTCTATTGAAAACAATTCTGTTGTTATATTCATTAAACTGTACAAAAACAGATGTTGTAATTCCAGGCAGAACATCAAGTTGAACGTTATCATCAATTCCTAAATGATGGAAGATTTCTGTGTAAACTCTAAAATCAGAAATGCTCACATCTCCAGTAACCACATAATCACCGATAGCATCATATACAGTTCTGAAACTATGAGTTACTCCAGTTCCTACACTATGGAATCTTAATTGATATGCTGTAGACCCAACACCAACATAATCAGTGTTTGTTCCGATTGCAACTCTTGTAGTTGATAATCCAATGGCATTCTGATCCAATTCAATTGCATATACTGTAGAACCATCATTGAGAGTGAACAGTTCCGTTCCAATTGCTACATTGTTGGAAACTGTAAGACCAGTTCCACCATTCGTATGATAGGTTAATTTCTGACCTGTTCTAAATCCGTGTTTTTCAAGATAAATTCCACCAACTTTAACTTCTCCGTAAGTAGTGGTAGTTCCAATTCCAATATTGGATGGAATTGAAGAAACAATACCAATCCCAATTGTAGTGCCGATACCGACTTGATCGATTGGATTAAAATAGATTTCGGAATTTAATTTCGTAGTTAAACTTGATGTAACTCCTGTTACATCAAAAGTAAATTCTCTTGGGAAACTAATTACCTTGGCAAAGTAAGAGTGGGCAATACCAATCGTGCCTTGAGATTCTCTCTGTACACGAATTCTGCTGTGTTGAGTCTCAACGTTGAGAACTTTAAATTTCTCAAATGAATTGATGCCAACAGAAGTGGTATATGCAATACCAATAACATCATTTTCTTTAATACTTGTTGGACTCAGGTCTCCAGCAATTGAAAGATAAGTTGTTAACCCAGTAGTAGAGGGTGTTGAAGCAGCAGATACCAATCTCCAGGATGTAGTTGTAATTCCTACGGTTTTTCTACCTGCAAGTTGGGGAACGACATCTGTTGATAAACCACTAATAACAACACTGTCATTATTTCTCAATCCGTGAGGAATTGTGCAAATTCCAGCAGCGATGGCAGTGCCACCCTTCAAATAAAGTTGAACTTCTGGAAGAGTATATGTAGATGCTGCAATGGAAGTGATATTTCTTCCGCCCAACCAACTTACTACAGCTTGAGCATCGTCTCCAAGATTATTTTCATTGTCAACCTCAAGTCGATCTCCAACTCTGTAACTAGATCCAGCTGATACAATAGTAAAGTTTTCTACTTTTCCAGTAGTTGCTCTTTCTACGTTTACATACTGCCGCTCATCATCGGTTGGATTGATAATATATTCATTTTGACCATAAATGCTATTGATCTTATACGGAGTGGCATTTCGTATGAATCCAGATTCATTGAGATCAATGTCATCAGTATTTGATGTTCTTAGGAGGTTAAAACTAACTGGTCTGCTTCTGAAAGAGTCTCCAATCAGATATGGGAAAGCTGGTGGATAGTAACCTTTAAAAGTTCCATCATTGCTAATTCTGCCGCCAATGGTAGCAAAGTAACAATATCTACCCTTTGGAAAATCTGGGGTCTTGCAGAATCTGCCATTATGTACATCAAGATCTCCCGAGTTTGTAAAGATATAATCATTTACAAAGTAACCTAGGGGGAAAGTAGCTTCTGAAGGTCTACTACTGGAGGAAACTAATTTATATCCAGATTGCATTCTGCGGATTCTTCCGCCTTCAGGTCTATCGTAACCATATGGTCCATAGATGGGATTGCCATCATATGCCCATCCAATGATAGGAGAGTGTCTGATTCCCTCTTCTTCCGTAAAGGAGAAATTGAGATCATTTGATCCATAATTTTTAGATCCATTAATATTGCGAGAATATAGTTTTCTTCTCAGTGCCCTAGGAGCATAGAGATGAGTATATTCTGATCCATACTCAATTCTTGTTGGTGGTGACAAGAGAGAGTCATCTGGACCAAATCTATCTTCATATCTTGCTACATTGTTTATGTTCCAAGCACCAATTCTAGTCTTAAACTTTGCTTCAATTCCTCTACCTTCAATTTGGATAAAAGTTTTAGCAGTAGAGAATCCAACACCACCATTTTGAACAATTACGTCTACAATTCTTCCACCTTCAACAACTGGAATGATATTAGCATAATCCCCGTCTCCCTGAACTCCTAAAACTGGCGGAGAATTATATCCAGAACCTTCATTAATGACAATCACGTCAGAAATCTTTTCCTGTACAATGATTGGTTTGAGTTGAGCATTAATACCAGTGTTTAAAGTAAGTAGAGGTTGTTTCTCATAATTAACAACTTCAGAGTTTCCATAACCAATACCACCAGATACAATATTTGCCTTTATAATTTCACCAAGAACAATTGGTTGGATTCTTGCTGGGAACAGAAGTTCGGCGTTAGTGGAACCAATGCCAGTTACTGTATCTGGATTTTCGTCAATAAATGTTAAAGTGCTAATTCCAACGTCACCATCGATTGTTACAGTGATATCTGGATATTTAAATGTATGTGTGCCAATACCAGTGCTCTTGAGATCTTCATAGTCTCTCAAAAGATACTTCGCATCTGTTAATGTTGTTCCAATACCAGCTGCACTAACTCTGAAACTATCATCGTTTAATCTCAGTACATAATATTGCTGATCTGTTGTTAAACCACTAATACCAGTTCCATCAAAACGATATTCAATCAAATCGCCGTCTGCAAATCCGTGTTGTTGGAAAGATACAACATCTGAAGATGTATTAATACCAGATGGCTGTACTTTGATGGTATTATTAGTATAACCCTCTCCTGGATCAACAATGTCAATCCTGGCAATTACATTTCTTGGTAGGTCAGCTCTAAACGTTTGTTTTCCTTGACCAAAATCCGTAATATTTACAGTGTTGATGCCAACTTTTGCATCATCAGTATTCGTGTGTAAAGTGATGGTGTATAAATCTGGAGTATTTACAAAATACCCAGAATTTTCGTCAATATCATATATGCGAACAACATCGCCAGCAGTGGATCCAACTCCAATTGCTCTCTGGTCATTGTTGTCAATATAAATTAACTCACCATTCAAGAATCCGTGATAAGTTGAGAAAGCAACAGTATTTGCAGTTGTGCTGATCGTTCCAGCACCTTTGTTTACAATAATAGTTTGTTCGTGTACCTTCTGCTTCAGAATTGCTTCTGCTTTTGCTCCTTCACCATTTCCGCCCTCAATAATGACAGTTGGTGGATTAACATAACTAAATCCACCATCAACTACTTGAATCGAATTAAAGGATCCTCTAACAGTCAGGGTGGCAGTTGCGCCAGTTCCAACAGAATCTGAAATAATCAAACTTGGAGGATTGATTACATCATAATCTCTACCCCCACTAATGACATCGATTCTTTCAATTTCCCCATAGTAAATGTAATTCTCTGATTTATAGTTTTGAATCTCAACACCATTAACCAAGATGCCATTTCTAGCATCTGGAGATGTGGTAAATTCTAGTGCTTCATTATCAGTAGCAGAAGGAATTGCTCTAATAATCTTCTGAGCATCTAGTGGTTTCAGGTAATTTCTTGATGGATAGAGATATTGATTTGTGGCAATTCCACTAATATTCAGAAAAACACCAGAAGCAATATCTGCTCTACTGTTAGAAAGTTTAATATTATCTGTGTCTACAACTTTTACATAATACTGCTTCTCTGATAGAGATCCTAAAGCAGTAACTACCTCATCTTCAATGTCTTCGCCATAAAGGGAAATTTCTGTTGCATCAAAAAGTTCACTAGAGTCGATTGTTTCTTTGTCTGGAACATAGTTAACTTCTTCTCCAGTAATAAAACCGTGATTGGGAATATTGAGTGTATCTCCAGAATAGATGTTTGGAGGAATTTTAACTCCCCTATCTCCAAGTTCTAGTCTTACATCATAGCTTGGAATGCTATTAGATACAACATATACGTTGTTATCATCATCCTTATATGTGTTGATTACATCAGTGTAGAATTTATTTGCAGTTTCAAAATTGATTGCATCAGCATATTTTGGTTTTCTTCTTACCTCATAAGTATATCTCAGTCTACCAATGCTTGTGAGGTCACTTAGACCCTCAACCACAAAATCAAACTCACTGGAGATATCTACAACTCTACCAGAAGAAACCTGATTGAGTTCAATGTTAATTACCTCTACTCTGTCATTCAGATTTAACTGATGACTTTCATAACTTCTAAATTCAAATTTTCCAAGGTCAATATTATTAATGCTCTTGATTTTGAATCTATTATGAGTGTTGTATATAAATGAATTGCTTACGGGATCATTATAATCCTCTCCAAGAGTGCTAACATAAATTCTATCATCTTTCTCATAATTAACAACCTTATCTTGGTTGTAGTTGAGCGTATTCAATACACCAGTGATACTAAAATCAATTTGATCTCCATTTGGAGTCGTAGAATATACTCTATTGTTTTCAAGTACAGTTTCTCCAATAGAAATTTCATCCTCAATTCCATTAACACTTAAAAATTGGTTAACAGTTTTTTTGGAATAAGTTACAACTCCTACAGTTCCATTATTATATGAAACATATAATTCTCCTGCAGTTGCGAATCCAACTGTAGAGTCTACGTTAATGTAGGTGCCACCGACCGCAACATTATCAATTAACTTTGTCTTGCCAGTGATTTTAAACTCACCATATAAAGTTCCAAATATTTCAACGTCTCTACTGAAATCGTAGTCGATTCCAACTTTCACATAATCTTGATTTTCTCTTCTTAACTTTTCTACTTTTGTAATAGAACCATATGCTCTTCTAACATCACCATTAAAGTTGCTAGGATCTTGGAAAAGAGTCTGTCCTACAAGGTCATCTACATCAGCATCATTTTCAGCAACAATAACCTCAAGAACCATCTCAAGGTATCTTCTATATTTGGCATCAGATAGTTTGAATACACTATCTTGTGGTTTGATAACCTCTACATCAACACCAAAGAGAGCACGGAAAAGAATCTCAAATGACTTGTCCGTACCTTTCGAGGTATAAAAATCTTTTGCTTGCTTAACGAATAGTGTTTGATTTAAACCATCTGCAAGTTCTCTGTCTTCAAAACCAGGTGCAAATTGTGTTTTTAATTTTTTGAAAAATAATTTGAGGTATTCTGAAGTTAAGTTGAATACAGGAGTTCTATTAATATGTTGATCTTCTTCTGTTCTCTCAAATACTAACTCATCAGGATTCGTAGAGTCTCTGTATGAGGTAATACCAGAGAATCCCCTAATACATCCAGTAAATTGAGTATCGGTCTTTCCAGTATAAGAAATGATCTCATCATCAATTTTCAAGAGACCATATTCTTTTGGCCATCCATTAGTTGAATCGACGGTAATTGTTGTATCATCAAAATCAACGTTACCGACAAGATAAGTGACAGATACAATAGAACTATATGTTCCTACTTTTACATATTGATCAATATTTTGACTGATGTCGAGTGGACCACCACTATATTCTTGAGAAGCATAATATGTCTTAAGAAAATCGCCAAAAAGAGGAGATTCTAATTTTACATATTCAGGTAACTGATTCTCTACAATCGATTTTAATTGAACTCTTGTTTCAATCATTAGTAACCGCCGCCTCCGCCTGAAGATGTTCCTGAAGATGTAGTAGATGTTGTTGTTGCTGTTGTGGTCGTTGTATTACTAGTAGATGATACGTTATCATCTGAACGATTCACTGTAGTTGTAAGAGTAACGCTAGCGTCTCTCTGTACCACTCTTTGTTGTGGTGTGTTTGTCACTGCTGGAGCAGCAGCTGCCACCTTAGACTTGGTGATAACCTGTGCTGTGTCAGAGTGCTTAGCACCAGTCATAATAGTGCCATCAGGCATCGTATGATAAGGACCGTAGTATGGTTTTCCATTTACGAATCCAATATATGTATCTGCGGAAGAAGTGGTTACTAAAACAGAACCTCTTACAATCTGGTCATTTCTATGGTAAGAGGAAATAGGAGTAAAGTAACTAGCAGCAGCATCTTCACCAGAAGAAATTCTGTCTGGAACCATAGTAATTTCAGATGCTTCTGTATCAAACAGGGTATAAAGATCTTGTTTACCAACTACATCATTGGATTGTGGAATAGCATCGAATTCAATGATTGGTTGTTGGTCTGAGATATAAGTTGAAGAGACGATGATCGGATTGATTTTGATTTCTCCTCTTTCATAATCAATTGTTCCAATATCATCTCTTACTACTTGTGCCTCATTTGCACTCTTAAGAGTGAACAGAACCATTCTACCAACCGCTTCAGTCTGGTCATCGTCATCGATTGCACCTTGTCCAGGAACATCGCCAAAATAGCACCAACCATCAACGCCACTGACCTTGAATGCCGTGCTTCTTACATTGTATCCAACATCGTTATTAACTCTAATAGCATTGCCGAAACAAATCTCATAATCGGCAGGAGCATTGGTAACAGGTCTCAAGTTCCTTCTCATTCTGATGAGAGCATAAGAACTTGTCACAGCAGGATCGGAGTTATCAATAGCAGCAAGGAATCTACTGAACTTAAATCTTCCAGCAAATTTATTCAATTCTGCAGAATCTGAATATCTTTCAATAGCAGCCATTACATTTGACTTAGAAGTGCTTGAACCTGCTGCTTTGCTTACATCAAAGTAAACGCTTACATCTGCTTCAATGTACAGGTACTTGAGGTCTGTAATGGTCGGAATAATTCCAGCAACAGCATATCCCTTAAGTTTTCTTTGAATCTCAGATTTCAAGAAATTGGAGATATAGTTACCATTCTTAGGTTTGATACTGATAAAGACCTTTCCATACTGAGGTGGATCTAGATCCTCTCCGCCATAAACTGAAACTGAGTCTGTTTCTGGGAATAATTCGGGAATAATCGCAGCATAGTCATTTGCGGTAACGCAACGATTCTGTGCAGCATAATTTCTAGGGGCATATTTTCTAATTGACTCTACAGACTCAATATCATCTCCACCAAGAGCTCTTCCATTGACTGTAATAGCACCTACACCAGATGTTACGACTCTATCTGAATTATCTCTGAGTCTTCCTGAGAAAGTAAAGTTATTAACGCCATTTCCTGCCTTTCCGCTAGTGATAATATAAGTTGCTTCGACTACATTACCAGTTTCCAGTGCTCTACCGAATATTCCATCGCCAAAAAGCAATTCATACTTTTCATCTTCAATTTCCTGAAGTAAAAAGACTTCAGAAGTTGCAGTCATATTAATAATAGTCTCAACGTGATTATATTTTCTTCCAAAACTTGAATCTTGGTAATCTTTTACAAAAACTCTTAAAGTAGATGTATCAATATTTCCATTTGGAAGTACAAATCTGTTTTCTGGGGTTGTTGCATCAAATGTGAAAGCTTTTTTGATGAATGTACCCTCATAAATCTCAATATTGTCAAAATATGCAATTCCATCAACTACTGCAGTAGTGACTTTCTCTGGAATCGAAAAAATGAAGTTAGTTCCAGAGAAACTTTCGGAAACTGCAACAATTCCTTCCTGTAAGGTCAATGTAAGAGGAGGAGTTGATGCTCTTGATACATCTACGATGAAACTAACGGTTGCTTTTGCTGCTCTTTTTGATCTAGGGACGTATCCAATATTTCTTGCGAGTGAAACAACGTTTTCTCTAAGTGTTGCACTATCAATAAACCCCTCATTTGCCACCATATTGGTGTTGTATGAGTTAATATAGGTATTATACGCTAAAACGTCAATCAGAACAGAAAAATTAGATCCCTCAAAGTCAAAATCAGTAAAATTACTGTTTGCTTTGAGGTACTGTTTGATCTGTTCTTTGATTTGATCAAAGTCTAGATTGGCGAACTTTGCGAGAGGCATTACCGTACCGATTTAGCGATGTAAGTGACTTGTTGAGGAGGAACACTCAACCCAATAATCTCATAATCTATGACGATTGTTAATGCATTAGAATCAGGTCTTGCTTCTACAAAGACATTGAGTACATTGACTCTTGGTTCGTTCCTTTGAACGACTTCTCTAATAGAAGCACTGTATGATGCAGCAATTCTTGGATCAAATGGCTCAAATAAGATTTTTGCCACAGGAGATCCAAAATTAAGATCAAATGGTTTCTCCCCAAACGCTGTTCCAACGATATTACGAACAGATTTTGCTATAGCAGACTCGTCTTTCAAGACCACCAAGTCATTAGTCACAGGATGTCTCCTAAATGACAGGGAAATGTCTTTAAAACCTCTTGAAATACGAGCAGGCACCGTTATAAGAGTATAATCTTTCTTTATTTAGATACTTTATTTGCCCCTTCTTTCTCCATAAAGAGGTTCAGTGCCGTATTCCCAATCATCATAATCCTCATCATTGCGAATTTCGGCGTGAATCTCATTTTGTATCTTAAATCTATTCTCTTTTTTCGTTGGTAAGGTCCAATAATCGGTAATTAACCGTGTTGTACCCCACATTTGACGCATATAACTGACATCTCTATCGGGGTGTTGGCTCATTGCCATCTGTTTTCTCCTTTTTTGAAGGTTGAACAGAACTTTTAGAGGGGTTTCTATCCCGTTCGGACTCGGATTCCCAAAAATATTCGTCTGTGTGACCCAATCTACCCCATTCAACGCCATTTTCAACCTGAAAATACTGTGTTGAGACCTTAAAATCGGGTATTTTGGGTGTTTCGGGGGTCAAACTGTTGTCATAGATCCTGCATCTGTTGTTTGGATACAGTGCAAACTGCCCATTTTCCAGTTCGATTAGGTTAAATGACTTATGTTCAGCAGGATTTTCGCTTGTTGAGTAGTCAATAGTATCAGGGTCCTCGTGATAATTGTCCAGAGTGCATTCATATTGCCCTCTAAGGACCCCGAAATGCCTTGTTCGTACTTCCCAGTCCATTGAAGCAACAAACTGCTTACAGACGTTTACAACCCCATAATCCATACAGTTCCAAAATTGAAGATTTGGAAGATCTAAATCAGGAGTTGGTATTTCTGGTTTGGCACAAAATGCTGAAATGGGCAATTTATCATACATTGCCGCATATTCAGGTAAATATGTCTCAAAATAAAAAGCGCGTCCAGGAATCGACTTTGCCGAAACCCAGACGCCCTCTACAAATTCACCATATCCACTTTGAAAATCGGTTAGGTACTCTTTACGAACCCAAACTTTTCTAGATGGAAGATTGGTGATTAAACAACTCATTATCCTTTGCCTTGACCCCGATAACGCTTACGAGCAGCATTACGACTACTCGCTGAATATTTAGTATGCTGACCATTACCCTGACGAGTCTTTTTGGGTTTGGACTCAATTTGCTGCTTTCCAGTAAGAGACTTTTTGATTTTCATCGAGTAAAGCGGATTGTTTACTTAGATATTATAGCATAAAAAAATCCCCCCGAGTCACGAGGGGACGGTTTTATAAGTGAATCAGATAATCCGAGTCTTTTCGTGTCCAACGCGAATCCGAGGATCGCACCAGATCTCATAACCCATATCCTTTGCATCAAGACAGAATGATACGTCTTCACCACACATATCTTGAACTTCACCAGATTCAAACTGCTGCATCTTCGGAGCAAACCAAGGATACTCCATATTCTCAAAAACGCCGTTCTTAATCATTACCCAACCAAACCCAGTGTAATCTACTGTGAAAGGTTTGCGACGCTTGCTGATTGATTCAATGGTTTCGTGATTCATCACACCACCATTCTTGCGGAAGTCATCTTCTTCCAACCAGTGTGCCACAGAAGTGGTGTGTCCATCTTCCGTGCAATACCAACCAGCAGTGATGGCACGTTCTTCACCTTCAGCAGGCAGCGCAAGATCGCACAGTTGCCAAAACTTATTGGTGTCGAATACAATGTCATTATCAATCCAAAGTTGATAATCATAAGTCAGTTTACCATCCCAAGGAATCTGCTTAGGTCCACGCAGAACATTTGCACCTAATACCTTACAACGTGCAAAGTTCACCATAGAACTATAGTCCTGAGAAATCTGAATACTCAGACCACTCTGTACAAGATCAAAACAAAGTTGTACAAAGTTCTTCAGAAAAATATATGAACAACCGCGACCAGGAAGGCAGAACACAATGTTCTTACCACGCATCCTTTCCTTAATCGCATCATAGTCCCACTCTTCTGCTTTCTTCGCAGGAGGAGTTTTTGCCTTAACCGTAAATCCTTTAGCCATAAGATGTTCAAAAATTGTTTAACAAGCTTGTCAGTTCATTGATGATGAACATATCAATGATACTCCATTATTTATCCTTTGTCAATAAGGATCTTCTCAAATGTAAGATCTGCATCCTCATAGTCAGTTCTCATTAAACCAACCATTCCTCTTAACATATTCCAAGTGCTCTTGAACTCTACCTCAGGCAGATCCTTATACAAACAAGTTTTCTTAGCATAGATGTTGTAACTATACTCTTCCATAATTGTCCTCCAGACGTTCAATGTCCTCTTCTATACATTCATTTCCAAATTGAATTTCCATAATCAAAATACCAGAGTCTCCACCAGTTAATCGATGCACCTCTCCAACTTTAATATGAAATACATCATATAACTTTGCAGGTTGAATAAAATCACCTAACTGAATGATTCCATCACCCTTTACAACAACCCACTGCTCACTTCTCTTAAAATGCTTCTGTAATGAAATTGATTGTCTTGTATTTACAAACAATCTCTTTACTTTATACCCTTCACCTTCATAAAGGTTCTCATACCATCCCCAAGGGCGTAAAATTTTTTCGGGAAAAATTTTTTCAGCAGTCGAAATAATTGGTGTACTAAACTCCATTATGTTTAATTCATTCTGTGTGTATTTATTAAAAAAGGTGCATTGAAGCACCTTTTAGACCCTTTTTATATGGCGGCGATTTTTTTATTTCACTCGCGTTTTGTCACCTCTGTAGGTTAGGGTCTCTATTGTTTTTTATACCGCCGCCCGCCGATATAAACAAACGCCCCAAATCGCTGTCCTCAAAGTATACCACAGATCGATCAATCTGTCAAGCTATGTGTAACAAACTCCCAGTGCTTCAGTGATACTGTGTGGACGCAATCTGCCACGACTTGTCTACATCATCTGTGAGGTCTTTGATTGATACTGAGACTGTCTCATTTGCATTGATTGAAAATAGATCCTCCCAGTCAATTTGATAGGGGTCAAAGTCATCCATCACGGTGAAATCAAGTGTTACACTGTACCGCTGCATTTGTCCTGGGAGGGTGTTCATAACCTGCTGCTGTTGAGTGTTACTTAGACAGTATAGACTGCTGGTGGGGGTGTTGTCAAGTCCCTGTGAGTAAGTCTCATTATACTCAGAAATCTTATGTGGGATTTCAGACACTGGCGGGGGGTGGACTTGACAAACTCGGCGTGTTTATGGTACGCTCGCTTAGATCACAAGACCTCGACACATTTACGACAGCATTAACAACACCTCAGCACATTTACAAGAACAATAACAACAACTCACACACACATTTCCACAGTATTCACAACCTTTTCCACAGACATTGTGGAAAACATATAAACAACGCACATACATTTATTTACACATTTTTAATCAATTTTTACCTATTTTTAACACAAATTGGGGTGTTTTGAGTGTAATCAACGTCATTCCAGTGACGTACAGCATTAGCAACGATTGCAACATTGGTGATTAGATAAGAGGCAAAGATCACGGTGCGGATGATTGCAACTGTATCTGCCTCGTTGTTATCTTTGCCAGTCTTTGCGCCTAGAGCATAACACCAAAGACGCCACACTTTTCTGACTTTACTAACCATCACTGAACACTGGGATGACATCAACGAGTGGCGAATCTTTGGCAAGTGTTTGCATAATGTATTGGGCAGCATCTTCACCGAACACGATTACACTGTGCTTCTTGAATACACCCTTATGATGTTGCTTACTTTGCCATTCCACGCGATACTTATTCGTGGACAGATTGACGACTTTTGACATAAGTTAATTCACTCCACTGATGAGGATAACATACGACACAAACTCTGTTGTTTCTGTGTATTGAACAATCTTTGAGATTTTGTTCATTTTTTGGGATGACTTGGGTTTCGATTGTGATGTATTCTGAGTCTACAAAATACACCCAACCTTCAACTTTTATGTACCCATTCCATACCACATAATCATTGATTTTGGGGCGATAACACTCGGAAATAGACTCAGACATTCTTCTTACTTTTTCAAGAATCTGTCAGGATGATCTTGATGATAAGGTTGGACAGTTACTGATGCTGTATGACCAACATTTGCAGGACCTTGAATCACAATCGCATCTGTTCGATCTTTCAGACTGCCGAAATACTGAGAAAGTTTAGTTTGAATGTCAGAGAGTAGATGATAAGCATCAGGTCCGATTCTGGTGGAAATATCAGATAGAATCTCTGACAAATCTTCGGGAGTGTTATCATCTTCGTGAATCATTTCAAATACAAATGACTCAACATTTCCATTCACATCAGCATCATTGAAATCATCAGAGTTCTGTAAGAGAGTGATAATTTGTTGTTTGCAATGTTGTGACCAGCGATCTTCTTTAGGTGTACTCATTGGGTCAGGTCGTTGATAAAAATCCATTGGTATTTACCGTCATTTGGATCTACACCATCCACCACAAACTCATTGAAAATTGCATCAGCATCATCAAAACGATTGTCATCAATGAGGCGTTCTAGTTGCTCTGCATAGTGATAAGCACAGAGATCAATCGACTTCTCTTGAATGTTACTCATTTGCTGAAGTGGCGTTGTAGATCAGAGAGGACAGTTTGCATCGCAGAACGAGAATAACCCGTCGCGTAAGGATAACCCAGTTCTGGATCATCAGGAGCATCATAACACACTTGGATTGCATTTTCAAGTGTGCGAATTAGATTCTTGACAACTAATTCTTGATGACTATCGGACATCATAATTATCCTCCACAACTGTTACAATCTCACCTTCATCAGTTAAAACTTCATACTGTGTTTGTGTTGGAGAAATGTTCACGGCACCTACAAGAATTGACGTGGAAAGTAGAAACTCAAGCATCGGAATCAGTAACGAAAGTTGAACTCAGGAGCAGGGCGAATCATCTCAGAGGCATCATTCAGACGATCAGAGATAAAGAATCGTGCATCCTTTGATTGATAAAGAAGCACACCAATCACAATGAAAAGAAGAACTTTCACTTGGTTTGAGTAGAAGTTTGCAGGACGAGACTTGGTGAGAAACTTTATCATCAATCAAGCAGCAATGGGAAGTGCAGAATCACCAAGATTCAGACCAGAATAGAAAGGAACAGTCTCGAAAGATTTGGTCAGATTGTTATACTGACGAACGAACCAAGTGTAGTTCTTTTGAAATACACCTTCGCCAGCAATAGCATTAGCATCGCAGATAGCATTGAGACGAGATTTAGTAGTGTTGGATTGCCAACCACCATCGAAAAGTTGCACCGAATCTTCACTCACGGTAGCAATATGATTGCCGTGAAGATATACACGGGAAACTTGATCTTGTGCATCAAATTGAACTTCAGTGTTGCCAGACTTCCAGTCGATGCTGTTAGCAATCGCGGAGTTCATCTGCTGTTCGATCTTACGCATTGGGTTCGTTTCGTTTGATTGATCTTAGTATGGCACGGATTGGGGAGGAACTCAAGGGGTCTTGTGCCAGTTCCTCAACTGGTTTCTTTCTTTATACTTTCAACCAGAAATCACCTCATAAAGTGCATAAAATGCACCGTGAGAAGTGAAATAAAATGCCTGACGATTCTTGTCCCACAATTTGAACATATCGTTGCCAATACTGTAATCAGCAACAACATATTCAGAATATCCGTCGCTTACAACAACTCCCAGCATTTCGCGGACTTCGTTGTAATCAATCGTTGCAGGCATTTCGTTCCTTTGTTTGGTATGCTTTAGTATTGCACGGATTGGAGAGGAAATCAAGCAGGGTTGTGCCAGTTTGCCAACTGTCTACCCCTAGCGGCAGTCGAGTGAAATGTCTTTAAGTTGTTGGCAAACTTGCTCGTTTCGTTGTTTCAAACCATCGAAGAGTTTGTTATCACGTTGAATGAGAAGATAATTCCATCCAAAGATCGCAAAGATGCCCATCATAATGAGAGCAACTGTTTTGGTGTCGAAGTTCATAATCAGGTCAAAACGTGACGGTAATCTATACTTTTGATGCACCATCCTGATGCTGCTGTGATCTCTTCAATGAGATCATCTCCATCATCTGCTTCCCAGATTGTTGTAATATATTCCTCATTTAGTTTCTCTTCTGTGCAGATTCGATCACTTTCTGACCAATCATCTTCACAATCAAGAGAACAATCAAACTCGATTTGTGTAATTTGGAATTGCATTTTTGATCGTTTGTTGTGCAAATAGGTTTTAATCAGTGACATTTAACCTCCAAACATATCATCGAAAAGTGTTTGACCAGAACGCTCACGTTGCTCCATTTCATATTCAGCACGGACACGATAGATCTCGTCTTCAACCATCTTAACCTCGAAACGTTTCATATTCAATTTGTGACGCAGTTCAAATAACTTTTGGTTGCGTTCGGTGATAGTCATTTAGTGAAAAACCAGAGAATGATGAGTGAACCAATGATGACGGTAGA
>Ga0129342_1000435_pt1 | contig 17796 bp, 17 predicted proteins | sample CPBDNA_5_FD_94426 | JGI IMG/M metagenome (GOLD analysis project Ga0129342, IMG submission 94426) | Freshwater to marine salinity gradient microbial communities from Chesapeake Bay, USA - CPBay_Sum_15_0.2_DNA | ecosystem: Environmental > Aquatic > Marine > Coastal | place: USA: Chesapeake Bay...
ATACTTGGTGAATAAAGCTATACAAAGCCATAGTGATTATATGTTTTGGATGGATAGTGATATGTATCTACCATCAACAACTATACTAAGGTTACTAGCTCATAACGAAGATATTGTATGTGGGAACTATATGAAACGAGCACCACAGTTTAAGACGGTTGCTTATACTGATTTAACAGATTGGGAAAGTTGGGTTCCACTTGTAAAAGAAGATGAGTTAGTAGAAGTAGAGGGGGTGGGGTTAGGTTGTTGTTTGATGAAAACAGACATCTTTAAGAAACTCAAAAGACCATTCTTTGAGTACAACTACCAACCCAAAACAAAAGATTGGGGTGGTGAGGATTTTATGTTACAAAAGAAATTGAGAGAACAAGGATATAAGATATACTTAGATATGGTATTGAGCGAACAAGTAAAACACATTGGAACATTCGCATTTGGAGATAAGATGAGTACCAATCAAAGAAAAATAAAGGAGAGACAGAATGTACTTTAAGGAACCATACATACCCATAACAGATAAAGAAAACATTTATTACTTGGCACCTATACCTTTGTATGTAAAAGTATTTGACGATGAAGATTTACATACTGAAACATATGATTGGGGTATGGAAAACTTGACGGACATAGAAAAACAAATGGGTCAAGAATTACCCGAACAGTATGACTCCCAACGACAAGAGAGTATAGACCTTTGGGAAAAGAGGGATAAATGGGTTGAGGGAACCGAACGTAACCCAATTGGTAGTAGGTATTGGGTTCCACCTAATAATGTCTTAGACAGAGATGTAGAATGTATGAAAACCATACGTAATAGAATTGAAACTGAATTTACATCGTTTATAGAACAATTAGGGTTTGGAACAAACGAACCATCACTGACTGAAAGTTGGATGCAGTATTACGACCCATACTCGGGTAGAGGTCATAATAAACACAATCATTCACGATGGCAACCTGAAGAAGAAGTACCACTTGGATTCGCAGGTGGATATTACTTATCTGACGGACAACCACTAAAAGACCATCCTTATAGTGGGGTATTTACATTTCACGTCAGAGAGATTAGTTATATGTTAAAACCAAAACGTGGTATGTTGATGATGTGGCCGAATGATATTGTACATTCAGTCAAACCTTTTTACGGACAATCTCACCGATGTGTAATCAACTTTAATATTCAGGTTTAGTGAAAGATTTTTGTATTGGTATATCGTGTGTAGAAGATTTAAGTGAAGGTATTAATTATTACACATCGCTTACTTTAAAACATCTTGATAATCTAAAAGAACAGGGTGATGTTTTTGTTTATACCAATAATGTGAATCTTTTTAAGGATAGGGGTATTAATGTTATACCCTTTGAAGGCGATTTACTTACAGTAGAAAATGCTTTGAAACTATCTGATGCTGAAAGAGATAGTTTAGATTTAGATATGATATATTCAACCCACGATAAATTAAACATAGTTGATTATGTTTTTAATTTAGGATATACGGGTTGTTTAATATTGGATGCGGATGAGCAATTGACGTTAGAATCAAATTTAATTTTAAATAAGTTTAAGAAAGATATACCTAATTTAGAGGCTGGTTTTCATTTCTTAGGTTATTGGGATAGTTTTTATGAAACACAGGATGAGATACATTTTTACCCACAGTGGGGTCATTTAAAAAAATATGATTATTTTAAAGCACTAAACGATAATATATCGTTTGAGTTAAGTAATCAAGTTAAACCTGTAAGAGAAAGTAATTTTTTTGTAAGATATTTTGATGAGTGGGATATTTTCTTTGAGAATACAAGAAAGTATAGAAAGATTGTGATGAAGAATGATTTAACTAAATTTAATTGGGAAGATAAAAAGCCATATAGGCCTATTGGAACGGGTGAAGGTTTAAGTTGGATTGTTTCTTTTAACGAACTTAATTTAACAAAGTATATTCATATTAATGAACTAATGAAGTATTTGGATATAAGTATAATAAGACATTATCACCCAAGAAACGATGTATTCTATTTACAATAAAAATTATAACTACGTATATCTTTTCTCAAACAGAGTAGCATCTCATACTCAAAGAAAATTTTATATTGAACTTCATAGAGATGAATTTACGGATGATGAGTATAATTTATTAGAAAATAATAGTCTTTTTAACAAAGAATTACTTCATAAATTTCCACAATATAAAAATCAAGATTGTTCAAAGATTTATTTATCAAGAAATCCATATAATAGGGCTGTATCAACTTATTCATTATATCTAACAAAAAATATGGAATTTTTTAGTGAAAATATTAAGAAACAAGCAAAAGATTTTTATAGTAAAAATAACGAATACACTTTTTTAGATTTTTTAAAATATATAAATACAAATGAAATAACAGATTCCCATATACTACCACAAACATTAAATTATGAAAAATTTAAAAAAAATATTGTATTAGGAAGACTCGGAAATCCAAAAGATGTTTTATATAATTTTTATTCAAATATTGGATTTGATATGAATTATTTTAAAAAAATATATAATGAAGTTTTTTCACAAAAATTATTTAAAAGTTTTTTAGGTCTTAAAATAGAAAATTTAATAACAGATGAAATTGAAAATTATATTTATAAGTTTTATAAAAAAGATTTTGACTTATTTAAATACGATAGGTATAAATTTACGGAGTAGATATGATTAGTATTTGTATTTTAAATATGAATAGATTAGATACGCTTAAAAGAACATTTTCTATACTAAATGAACTTGATATAGAAAATGAAATACTTGTATTTGACCAAAATTCAACAGATGGTTCTGTTGAATTTCTAAATAAACAGAAAAATGTAAAACTATTTTTATCTGATAAAAATATTGGAAATTCTATATCAAGAAATAAAATGATACAAGCTTGTAAGTATGATTACATTTTATTGTTGGATAGTGATATTGTTCCAATACATAAATCAGTAGAATCTCTTTATTTGTTTATGATTGAAAATCCACAATATTCATTTGTTGGCTATGATTATGAAAGTTGTTCCAATATAGAAAATAAAATAACGGAAGTGGAACTTGGTATAAAACAAGAAGATGTAGTAAGTGGGATACGAATAGCTCTTACTCAATATGGTATATTTCGTAAATCAGATTTACTTCAATGTCCATTTCCTGAATTTGAACCATTTAATAAAGAGGGCTGGGGGGCTGAAGATGATTTGGTTGGAATGACTATTCACGATAATAATATTGGATTGACGGGTAAGATTAAGGGAAGAGTTTATTATCACGATTATCAAAAAAGTAGTTGGCAATTTATAGATGATGAAGTGGAGCGTTTATACGCTCTTCGTTATATTGTGTATAAATACTTTGATTTATTTCTCACACCAATACAAAAAAAGCAATTATTACAATCAAAGGAACTACCCACGGTAAAATTAGACTTAGCAAAATATCATTGGGAAGATGGATATAACTTTGGAGATATCGCCACCGATTGGGTTTGGAACAAATATTTTCCATTTTTTGAACTCACCGTAGATTCGGAAAATCTTTTATTTTTTGGAGGTTCTATAATAGAGCATTATCCAAATGCTAAAAGAAAATACAATAGAGAATTTAAAAAAATAATAATGTTTGGTGTTGGTGTTTGGTCTGATTCGTATATGCTACCAAGTATTGAATTTGAATTGTATCCTCGTGGGTTTGAGACGGGAAAAAGTTTAAGACGTAATGGACTAAAAACAAAAAAGACAGTTGGTGATGTTTTACAATTGCTTTCTCTACTACCGTATAAACAATCAAGAAAAACAAGCATACTATCAATACAAGATGTTTTCAAAAAAATAGAAACACCAAAAACAGAGAATAGAGTTAGAGTATCTCAACATAATCCTTGGTTTGAACACCCCGCTCCATATGTAAATTTATCTGATTTTTTAGAATCTGTTTCAGATTATAGTGGTATTGTATCATCACAGATACATCCTTTTTTATACTATATATCAAGTGGAAAATCAGCAACATTAATAGAAAAAGATTTAAGAGCTAAAGATTTGTTGTATTTTTCAAATTTACGTTTTGATAGTGATGATACCGCAAGTATGAATTGTAGAAAAGAAATGCATAACAATATCCCAAAAATGATAGATACGTTATTTGGTATGTTACATATATTTATAAATAAAAAAGGATAATATGGTAAATTCTTATGAAGATGTATTAGGTTGGATTGGTGATGAAACAACAAGGTTGTTTGATATTGCAATAGAAAACGCACCTGTAAGTGGGGCTGTGTTTGTGGAAATAGGAACATACCGTGGTAAATCTTCTATCTGTATGTATGATAAAATACAAGAGAGTGGAAAAGATATAACACTCTATACGATTGATAATTGGTCATTGACTTTACCACACGACCAACCCGAAGATAATAACAGAGATATTTTTATTGAAAACCGAGGTACACGTTCTATAAATTTAATAGATGATGATAGTATATATGCAGCTGATTTATTCACAGACGAATCAATTGATTTTTTATTTATAGATGCTAATCATTATTATTCCGAATTTCAACAGGAACTTAATGCGTGGCTTCCTAAAATAAAAAGTGGCTCTATTATTAGTGGCCACGATTATCATTGGGATGGTATTGGTTCATTTGTTGATATGAATTTTCCATCTGCTACTGTTTTAAGTGAATCAATAGAACACGTAGCCGAGTTTCCTGATATGCAACCACCTACTTGGAGACATCACGCTTGGTATGCTATTGTTTAATCAGTTATGAAAAACTTTCACGTATTTTGGAGTAAACCCACTATAACGGGAACTTCAGGTCATCATTTACCTAACGTAGGTACATTTAAGATGTACAACTTTGAGTTGATACATTTTATTTGTTCTGCTCTTATGTGTAAACGGTTACAGGGTAATATAACTCTCTACACAGATGAAACGTTTTATGATTATTTAGCTGAAAGAGATTTAGATATAGTTTGGGATGAGATAAACACCGACTATTACAAAGAGTTTGAGTCATTAAACATAAATCCAAGAAATAATTGGACATCTTTTAAGGGTTGGTTGTTTGGTAAATTACCTACACCCTTTTTATTTTTAGACCACGATAATATGTTGTATCATCCAATCAATGATGAACTATTTAATGTGGATTGTAGGTTTGGTCATTATGAAGAAATGGACACGGATGTTTATTTTCCAAAAGACCAAATGGACGTTGAGTTTGACTATGATGAGAATTGGGATTGGACGTTAGACATACCAAATACGTGTTTATTGTATTTTGGTGATGAAGAAATAAAAAATAAGTATAGTGAGTTAATAGTTAATTTTTATAAAGAAAACAATACTGTTGATGGTAAGTTGGCTGATAAACAATACTTGTTTGCAGACCAACGGTTATTGATGATGTTATTGAAAAGTGAAAACAAAACATATGGTTCATTTAGTAATAAAAGATATATTCCAATGATTGATAATTGGGAAATTATAGATGATGGACAACAAGATTTCTTTGACCACACGTGGGGTTGGAAACACACATTAAAGAAAGACCAACGGGAGTGGGAAATTTATATGAACAGACATAAACAATTAATACAAGATGTATTCCCACGGTATTGGTTTTTACTAAAAGAGTTATTTGATTATGATAAGGAGATTAAATAGAATAATACATCAGATTTGGTTAGAATCCCCAACGGGAATATCAAAAGACAAATATGATGACTTTTCTAAAACTTATAAGGATTACGCAAAAAAACATAATTGGGAATATTATTTATGGGATGATGAATCATCACAAGAATTTGTTAAAAAAGAATTCCCTGAATACTTTGATGAGTTTAATAACTTAGATTCAGTCATAAAAAAAGCAGACTGCCTGCGGTATATGGTTTTGTATGTTATGGGTGGGTTATATGTTGATATGGACTCATACTTAAAGGGTAGTTTAGAAAAGTTCATTCGTCATAAGTATATCATACGAGATAAAGGAGAACATATAAAGAAACAACACGACGGTGTTGATTGGAATTTAAAACCAAAACTACATATTAAACACGACTATGATATAGTGGTTGGGCAAGAAAAGACATTGAATAAGTTTTACTATGATAAGTTTGGAATGAGAGTGAATAAAATAAACAATGCAGTTATATTTGCAAAAGAAAGACACCCTTTGTTTATAAAACTAATTGAAGACGGGTTTAAGAACAAAGATAATAGTATCTACAATTCGTTTGGTGTGAACTCATTTATGAATATTTTATTTTTGTATATGAACTTGTTTGTGGGTGAGATGTTAGATACTAACAAATATAGTACCAAGTCAAATGTATTATGTTTACCTTACATTTACTTTTATGAAATGGACGTAGACGATGAGAATTATTTAGAATGGGGTGGTAAAAAAGATTTTGTAAACGATAAACGACAAATTATTGTTCATAAATTTGACAGTAATTGGGACGATACAACTGATATACCTAAAAAATAGTTATGATAACAGTAGCAAGAAGTTGGAGAACATTTGGACAGCAACAAACCATAGGGTTACTGTCGTTGTATAAAAAAATACATTGGATGAATCCTGTATTTCATTTGAATATCAATGAAGATGTAGACGATGACTGTTTAGAGTATTTATATAATTTTATACCAAGAGAAAATGTTTACATTTATAGTGATAACTTTTTTGATGAATATGCTAGAATAAATGAAGTAGATGAATCATTGATACAACAATTCCCAAAATGGAAATGGATATATCACATTTTATTATATTATTATTTATATTCAGAAATAGATATACCCTATATACTAACCTATGATGATGATATTTTATTTAATGAAAAAGAAATACACGAAGTTCTTGGTTTATTAGAAAAAGAAATACCATTTGGTATAGGGGAGCCTAATGGGTTTGCAGACAAAACGATGTTGGGTAAATTGTCTATATACTTTCAAGATAAGTTTGACATAAACTATATGTTTTGGTCTTGTTGGCCACAAGAGTTTTCTATCAATAGTGGTTTTATGGGAATACGTACCGAGTTTTTTAATCATTATGATTCTCTTGTTGATATTTGTAACCTATTCAATTACGAAGAATACATACACACCGATAGTCCTACGTTTGATTCTTTATTCAACAAACTATTGCAAGAACAATCATTTTTATCAATTAACAACAAATCATTTTACAACGATGAATATGTAACACTTACACCTGATGATGGGTATGATATTAGATGGGATGAGATTGATGAAAACTATTCAAATAAGACAAAGGTAGAACACTATGTTCATACTAAAAAATACACAAAGATTTACCAAGACCGATTAAAAAGTGAATTACAAAGGTTTGATGAACTACTGATGGATGGTAAATTTGTAGACAAGTTTTATGATTAATTTAGTTTCAGTCATAGGCCACAACGCACAGATAATACCACATTGGTATAATCACTACAGACACATCGTTGATGACATTTATGTCATTGTTTACCTTACAGATAATGATACATCTATCATCAATACATTAGATGAGTTAGGTATCACACCTCACCGTATTGTTCGTTCACCAAAGTTCCATTGGGAAGAAGTTACACGATTGTATAACGAAACTAAAATGGAAAAACCTGACGAGTGGTGGGTGGTTGCTGATAATGATGAATTACATTTATACCCTACCGACTTAAAAAGTATGATAGTAGAGTGTGAACAAAACGGTTGGGAATTTATTACAGGTGGTTTTATAGATAGAATTGGAAAAGACGGATATTTTCCTCATATTACTAATCAAAGTATATGGCAAACGTTTCCACTTGGTGGTTTTTTTAGATACCCATTAAGTGGTGCGTGTCCAAATAAAGTATGTGTTATGAAAGGTAACATAGAAGTCACAAGTGGACAACATTACGCTAGGATAGATGGAAAAACTGTATGGGGTATTGAGGGAACTAAACACTCACTTCGTTATCCCGTAGATAAAGGATTCATTCAGGTTCATCATTTTAAGTGGGATAGTTCATCTATTGACAGACTACACGAGGTATCAACTATCAAAGAGGATTATACTTTTTGGTGGGAATATGAAAAAATGTATAAATCAGTAAAAGATACAAAACGAATTAACATAACTAACAAGAATTTTATGTTAGAAGAAATATTTTGTAACTTTAATGATTATACGCATTGGAAACAACTAACAACTAAAATCATAAAAATATGAGCAAAAAACAAGATATAGAAGAGTACGTACCTGATAACGTTTTGGAAGAACGTAAAGTACGAGCACTTGAAAAGATAGCTAATTCTTTGGACGCTCTCACTATTTGGTTTGAAGAGATTGAAAAAGATGAATGGGATGCTAGATTACAATGGTATTTAGCCGAATTCCATAATAAGTTTGTAGCAATTGATGAGGAAAAGTAAACTTGGTATTGTAATACCATATCGGAATAGAAAACAACACTTAGAAAAGTTTTTGCCCACTATTCAAAAAACACTTAATCAACAAAAGATTAACTATGAAATTATTATAGTTGAGCAGATTGATAATAAGCCATTTAATAGAGGAAAACTTTTAAACATAGGTGTAGAAAAAGCATTACAACTTAAATGTAACTATGTTGCACTTCACGATGTTGATATGCTTCCTGTGGATGTGGATTACTCTCCTGTTGATAAACCAACTCATTTAGCCACTCACTTTATATCAAATCACGGTGAAAAAAGGGAACTCTTTGATACATACTTCGGTGGTGTTACATTGTTTCCTATCCGAGATTACTATCAAGTGAATGGATACTCAAATGAGTATTGGGGTTGGGGTTATGAAGATGATGACTTACTGTTTAGATGTAGAGAAAGCTTTTTAGATATAAACGTTAAAAAAGAACCAATACGAACAAGGAATACGGTTGGTCTTTATTTTAATGGAATTGATTCCAAGGTAGAATTACCAAAACCTTATGGTTTTAAAAGTTTTACTATATTATTATCGTGTCAACCCTTTCCAATAGAATTGAATGAGGATTTAGATATAGATGAATATTCTATATTAGCTATACCTGGGTATGATACTGGATTTTCTTACAATTCATTTAAACGATATAAGTTTGAAACTTGGACTACTAAAAAAGAATTAATAGCACTTAAATCATCTATATCAGAACCAAAAAGAACTTGTTTGGTGGCTACCGTTGATTCTTACAATAAAAAGGTTAAGTTTTATCAAGATGGTGAACTTATAGATGAAAGTTCTTATGGTGGTAAAGTGATGCCTTACCATAATGAAGATAATATTATATTGGGACAAAACGGTTCAAATCACAATGATAGAAAAGCATTTGAGGGTGTTATTGATTACGTAGCTGTTTGGAATCACTCATTAGAAGAAGCCCAAATAAAAACATTATCAGAACACTTACATATGGGAGTTATTGAAAACTTTGAAGATTATATAGCTAGTCATACATTAGAATCTGTTTATGATATGAAAATATCTACTAATAAAAAAGTGTTTGATTTAAGTGAACGTAAATTGGAAGCTGATGTTTATAACTGTAAACGAATACCAATATCTCAAAAGTATGAATATATGGAAATCCCCATCCCGTGGAGAAGAAACTCAACATTTGAGTTATTACCACACGAAGATAATGGCTTTTATGAAAATAAATGGAAGTTTACCGAAACAAGAAAGAATCAAATACGATTCTTTAACAAGGTATTAAAAGGAAAAACAAATTGGAAGAAAGATGGTATTGATTCTGTTCGATATGTTTTGGCGAATGAAATAAAAAAGAACGAGTATAATCATTTATTTGTAGACTTATGAAACTAGGGGTATGTGTACCATATAGAAACAGAGAAGAACATTTAAAGGAGTTCATACCAAAGGTAGGAAAATATTTAAATGAACAGGGTATAGAGCACGAATTCTTTATCGCGCATCAGGTTGATGATAAACTGTTTAATAGAGGGGCTATGAAGAACATAGCCGCTAAACACGCTTTTGAGAATGGATGTGATTATATTGTATGGCACGATGTAGATATGATACCCGAAGATGGTTGTGATTATTCTTTTCCAACGGAAGGACCAAGACATATCGCTACTAAAATATCTCAAATGGATTACAAACTAAAATATTATGAGTATTTTGGTGGGGCCGTCATCTTCTCAAAAGAACAGGTTGAGAAAACCAACGGATACTCAAATGATTATTGGGATTGGGGGATGGAAGATGATGACCTCTTTTGGAGATGCACTCTCGAAGAATTAGTGGATGGAACCTACCTAAGAACACCACGGAATAATCAAACATATTTACAGTTTGATGGAAAAAAATCATATGTTAGAATACCATACCAAGATGAATTTAAAAGAATAACAACTAAATCTCATACCGTATCGGTTGTTGTGAGGGCTAATCAACAACCCGAAAAGAATAGAGTTTATTTGATTGGAGATAAAGATAAAAGTTATGTAGAATATCCTATATTTAGAATCCCCGGCCACGACTATGGATTTTCATTTAACAACTCACGTGCTATGAGTTTGATGTATTGGGATATTAGGAATAACTTTAACTATATGTGGTGTAAAAGATATGATAATCAATGGACTATTTTGACGGCTACTTTCGATGAATATGATTGTATCTCTCGTTTATTTGTAAACGGCGTTGAGGTAAATGAAGAAGATGGGTTAGGTTCTAAATCTCCACATTCTTGGGGAAATACTCGATTGAAGAATTACAGAAACTATGATTGGTATTTAGGGGTATCGCCGGGATTACCAAAGACAGCTAGTAACAAATTCTTTAAGGGTGATATTGCTGGATTACATTTTTGGGATAGAGTATTACATATCGATGAGATTAAAACATTACACAATAGAATACCGAGTGGTGGTAACATACTCACATTAGATTTTAATAATCCAAATGATTTCGCAAAAATAGAGTGTTACAATGCACAAATAAAAACAGATGATAACTTCCAAATACCAAAATCTATTTTACCATATCGAAAAGAAGGTAGAATGTTTTGTTTACCTCATAAAGATGAAGGATTGGTAGATGGGGAGTGGGTAAAAGGAGAAACCACCGCTAGAAATGAAAGAAGATATGTTCTCCAAATGCAACAGGGAAAAATAAATTATAAAGAAGATGGTATTAAACAACTCAAATATGATGTAGATAGTATTGATGTTACTGATAATGTGTATATGTTAAACGTCAAACTATGAGTGATACTATGTGTATATTGCCTTTTATTCACTTTTATACACAACCCGATGGTGAGGTCAAGGCTTGTTGTATAGCCGATGGATTCGATACACCACAGTTACTATCTGAAAAATCTATTGATGATATTTGGAACTCGGAGGAATACAAACAGTTACGAAAAGATATGTTGGAGGGAAACCGTAACAAAGTATGTGATGTTTGTTATAGGAAAGAAGATTTAGGTGAGCATTCACCTCGGCAGATGTTTAACGAGAACACACTTTGGAAAATGCCGGAGGTAAATGATGACTTTTCATTAGAAACACAATTTCAGCACATTGATGTACGGTTTAGTAATCGCTGTAACTTTAAGTGTAGAATGTGTACTCACACCTTTTCAAGTAGATGGTATGATGATGAAGAAAAAGTAAATCCATTATTTCATAAGAAAGACCATAAAAAAGTTTTGGTGGCTAGTGATACAATCATTGATGATTTATTACCACACTTAGATGAAATACGTAGTGTTTATTTCGCAGGTGGTGAACCTCTCACAATGCCGGAACATTATGAGTTACTAACGTGGTTGTATGATAGTTTACCATTCGAGGAAATAAATGGAAGGATGTTAAAACCACTATCAATTCATTACAACACAAATTTATCCACACTCAAATACAATGAGGATGATTTATTAAAGTATTGGAAAAGTTTTAGAAGAATACAACTCGCTATATCTTGTGATGGTGTAGGTGAAGTAGGTGAATATCAAAGAGTTGGATTTAACCATAAAAACTTTATCTCAAATTTGGATAAAATAAAAGAATTAGCAAAACCATTATCACACGAAGTAGAGAACAATGGTGATGGTGAATTTTGGTATTCTTTTCAATACACTACTACTATTTTTAATATACATCATATCTTTGAGTTTATTGACTTTATGAAAGAGAATGATTATATTAAACATACGGATACAATAGATTTCTTTTATGCTTGGCAACCTCAATATTTCGCAATAAATAATTTGAGTGACCTACAAAAAGGAGTTTATAATAGAATGTTTGATGAAAAAATACCAACATTTACATCAGAAAAAACCAAAGGTCAGTTATTATCTTTACAAACGTTTATGAACAATGATAGAACAATGGATTTAGATGATGTACGAGATAAAGTAGTTGTGTTGGATGAAATAAATAAAACAGATTATAGAAATAACATACCACTTATAGTATAATGAAAGAATTATCAGAAGAAGCAAAAGAAAAGATTGATGAAAGAAAGGAAGCTCACGAGAGTGATGAGAGTACTTTATATTTTGGAATGAAACAAAAACTGAATGAGATTGGATGTGGTATGTGTTTGGCTAAATGGACACAGACTACTCTACACTTACAGTTAGGACATACTCATTCTTGTCACCACCCTCGTACACATAAAATATCGGAAGCAGAGATTGCTAGGAATCCATCAGCTCTACATAACACACGATATAAGAAATTACGTAGAAAAGAAATGTTGGAAGGTAAACGACCCGATGAATGTGATTACTGTTGGAATGTGGAGGATAATTCTAATAGGTTTTCGGATAGGATATTTAAATCGGCTGAAAGTTGGTCAAGACCTCATTACGATGAAATAAAAAATTCTGATTGGAGAGAAGATTACAATCCACGATACGTAGAGGTGGCTTTCTCGAACGCTTGTAATTTTAAGTGTTCATATTGCGCTCCTCAATTCTCATCAACGTGGATGGAAGAAGTTAGAACTCACGGTGGTTATCCAACTACTGATAGATTTAATGACCCAATCCATATGGAGAATGAATCCAAAGTACCAATTCCACATAAAGACTATAATCCATATGTAGATGCGTTTTGGAAGTGGTGGCCGGAGTTATATCGTGATTTACACACGTTTAGAATCACAGGCGGTGAGCCACTATTAGCAAAAGATACGTGGAAAGTGTTAGATTTTATTTTGGAACAAGAAAATCCAAATAGAGAATTACAGTTGGGTATAAACTCTAACTTAGGGGCACCCGACCATTTAATTGATAAGTTCATTGATAAAATTAAACAGATTGAGGATGAAGGTAGAGTTAGAGAACTTATCATCTTTACATCGGTTGATACTTGGGGAGAGCAAGCAGAATACATTAGAAATGGATTACAGTTTAATAGGTTTTGGAATAATGTAAATAAAATAATGACTGCCTGTCCTCGGGTTATTGTAACGTTTATGGTTACATATAACGCTCTTTCGGTTCCAAACTATTACCAATTGATTGATGGTGTATATCAACTTAAAACAGACTACGCATCTGCTGATAGATATTGGAACTCCGCAGTATTTTTGGATAGTTCTTATCTACGATACCCAGCACATCAAACCGTACAAGTACTAGAACCCAAGTGGGATAGAGAAGTTTTACGGCAATGTCAAAGGTTAGATTATTTTGGTGTACCTTTGTTTGACCATAAGTACTTTGGTTATTCTGATGTTGAGATACAGAAACTAAAAAGGTTATATGACTGGATGCACTCACGAGTGGATGATAGAAGATTATTAGAACAACGTTATAACTTTGGTAAATTCTTCGAGGAACACGATAAAAGGAGAGGAACTGATTTTAGTAAAGTATTTCCTGAATTGGCTGATTTCTATGAAAAATGTAAGAGGATTAAATTATGAGATTTGAGAAAGAAACATTCTTTTTTGTAAAGAATAGAAATAAGTATGACTTAGCACTTACACCAATTGACTTACTTACATCTAATGATTTTACTTTTGTAGTTAAATGTAAACCTGATTGGGATGCTATTCCTGATAATAGTACAACCGCTATTATAGCTAAAAATGGAAAACACATCGGTATACTCGCTAAAAAGTTTACTTCACCATCCGATGGAGTCCAATACTTTATTGGATTAACAGGATGGACGAAAGTTAAAGATATGGATGAAGAAATCGCATTCGACTATGATATGGTTGTGGATAAAAATGAAAAAGAATATGTAATTTCATTTTCACATAACAGAGAAAAAAAAGAAATTACTCTTAATGTAAATGGAGTAGAAGTAAAACAAAAATATAGAGGTGAAATTATAGACTATTCAGATTCTTGGATTTGGATAGGGTGTGGTTGTGGTTTTAGTGATTTTCCAAAAGAGCATCAATGGCAATTCATAGGTGATATTGATTTTGTTGGAGTTTATAAAAAACAATTATCATCAGAGGATATAGATAAAATTATTAATGATAAAATATTAACACAGGCTACTCACAGAAGTAACAAACCGGCGTGTGTTACTGACTTCAAAAATAGAACACCATATAAGGTAGCAGATGTGAGTGGTATGGGACATCATTTGATTGATGGGGAATATGGTTGGACGTAACGTAAATTTTATTTATGAAATAGAAACTCCATTTGGTTATTTACCTATGGGGTATAAACATACGGATATTCCTCTTATATTTGATTATATAAACGAAAATGATTCAGTAAGTCACGGTGGAAGTCCTTTAATATATTTTGGATACACTTCAAGTACAAGTTTATTTGATAAATTATCCGATGGTAGTAACATATACAGTTCCTTTGATATAGGAGATGGAAGTCTAAATAGAAAGCTAATATCTGATATAAATGAAAGTGATATTGCAAATATGATTAATGTTTTCGCTATAACACCAACACATAATCAAACAATAATACAAAAGATTTTAAGTGAAAATATTGAGGATTACTTTACAAAAAAATCAAAAGAATTTCTAAGAAAATATAAAAACTTTAAGATAGTTTTTGTTGATGATAAAGAAGGAGGATTTGATTATCCAAGTTCTTTTTTTGATAAACTAAACAGAGTAAAAAAGAAGCTCAAATTAACCGATAACCAATTAGTTTTTATAACAAACACATCTAACATTGATTCGATTTATAACGAGTATATAGAAAAGCACAAACTAAAATCTTTTATGAAGTGTGTTCCTCTTCATTTTTATATTTACGATGATGCTGGTTCTTGTATTATTGATTACTTTTCTAAATCGGAAAGTGAAAAAGATAGTGTAAATTATGATGGTATTGATTATACAATACCATACGAAATTGAAATGGATAAGAAACGAGATAACTATTATCTATGTATGAATAGAAACTCTGAACGAATACATAGAACATATTTAGTTAGTGATTTAGTTCGTAGTAATTTATTTGATAAAGGATTAGTATCATTGTATCAATCAGATGCGGTTGATAAAGAATGTAGAACTAATAAAATTCTCAAAGAAACAATCGGTGATAAGTATCCGTTTGTAATTGATTATGATGATAAAGATTTTGTGGCTAATATGCACAATTACTTTAACACAAAAGATTCTTGGATGGATTCATACTTTTCCATAGTAAATGAAACAACAGTATCAAATAGGCATATTTTTATTACAGAAAAATGTGTAAGACCTATGATATACTTTCATCCATTTATAATATACGGTAATCCATTTTTATTAAAGCATTTGAGAGAGCTTGGGTTTGAGACATTCCCCGAGTTTTTCGATGAAAGTTATGATGAGGAAATCGACAAAGTGAAGAGAAGAAAACTCATTGTGAGTAATGTTAAAAGATTATGTGATAAGCCATTGGATGAAATACACGAAATGTATCAATCAGTTATACCCAAGCTGATTCACAATAGACGATTATTAGTTGATATGACTTTCTCTAATAAAAAGTTTAATACATTTTTAGAGGCGATAGTAGATGAAGATTAAAAAGGTTTATGATTACAAAGCTAATGGTACTATTTTACCAAACGCCTTAAATACAGATTTTTTACGATTATTTGTAAAGTATGATTATGATACTAGTTCTGGACTTCTTGACGAATTTACACAAACATACAAAGATGGTATAAATTCTTGGGACTTGGAGGGTGTTTTAATTGACAATTGTATCTTAGATGAATCTATATCAACGAATGATGTGGCTTTGGGTGAAAATTGTTCTAATGATGATTTGTATCTGTATGTAGTAACACCATACGGTGGGGCTAGTTCATCGTATGGTTATGGTGGTACATATAGTGATGGTCGTTCTTTTTTCTATTTTATACCCGAAGTTACTAAAAAAATGATTAAGGAAAAAGATAACTTTTATCTTATGATTAATTATGGTAATGAGGGTACGTTGGATAGATTTTGGTTTAATATTATTCATCACGATGCTAATTACTTCGACATACCATTGGATAAAATAGTATTCGTAGTGTCAGACTTTACAATAAAAGAAACATATGATGACTATTGTGAGGAGAATGAATTCACGGGGAAGATAAAAGTATTTCCTATTCTATGGTCATTAAAATCGAAATCTAACGAATACAATAAAATATACAACAACCAAGCTACAACATTTAATAACTATGAAAATGAGTGTAGTATCTGTAAAGAAGAAGATATTGAGTTAGATGAAGAAAGAACAAAACATTTTCTGATGTTTAACAGAAGATTAAGACCTCACCGGTATTATTCAATTCTTTTGTTTAATAAATTAAATATATTAGATAAATTTTATATTAGTTATGATTTTGAAAACTGCAAACCATATCATTTTGATGAAGAAGGTTATACATACCACGGAACTGATGAAGAGTTTAGAGATGAATTGTTAGAAGAAAATAAAAAAGTAGAAAATGGATTATTAACTAAAAGTATCATAGATTATGATGATTTAGTGAATGTGTGGGGATTTAACTTTGAGAAAAAAGAGCCATATTTAGATTCATATATTCACATCACGGCTGAAACAAATTTTTTTGAGAGAGGATTATATCTTTCAGAAAAAACGTGGAAACCTATGGCTCAATTACAGCCATTTATTATGATGGGAGCGGCTAATTCGTTAGAACTAATTAAAAGTTTAGGATTCAAAACATTCGATGGCTTTATTGATGAAAGTTATGATAAGATTGAGAATAATGAAGAACGTTTTAAGGCTATATTGGCTGAAATAGAACGATTATCTAATATACCACTACACGAGTTAAAGGATTGGTATAAATCTATTTTCAATGACATACTACTACACAACCAAAATCTTATTTTGAGATATGATAATATTGATAGTAAAGATACACGAAACGAATTTTTGAGGCTATTCAAATGATAATACCAAATGTAAATAATGAATGGGGTGAGTTAAAAGAAATTATAGTAGGTGATGCAATGAATGCTCAAATACCAACTGTAAAGGACAAAGCACTTCATTGTATCGACTACGCTCATTTATCTGATGAGGAATTTGATAAAATACCAACAGGGCGGTATCCAAAAAAGGTAATAGAAGAAACACGAGAAGATTTAGGGCATTTACACTTTATATTAAAAGAATTAGGAATTAAAGTTCACAGACCCCTACCCGTTGATTTTAGTATTAAACAATCTAATGGTGACTGGGAAGTTGATGGGTATTATAATTACTGTCCACGTGATTCTATGTTAGTTGTTGGTGATAAAGTACTA
>Ga0129342_1000438_pt1 | contig 17669 bp, 14 predicted proteins | sample CPBDNA_5_FD_94426 | JGI IMG/M metagenome (GOLD analysis project Ga0129342, IMG submission 94426) | Freshwater to marine salinity gradient microbial communities from Chesapeake Bay, USA - CPBay_Sum_15_0.2_DNA | ecosystem: Environmental > Aquatic > Marine > Coastal | place: USA: Chesapeake Bay...
ATCACATATTAAGGTATTTGCATTGGGTAGAGCACTGGTTGATGTTCTTCGTTCCATTGCTCACGAATTGGTTCACCACAAACAAAATGAAGATGGTGAATTAAAAGGTAAACACTCAAACGTGGGTGGACCTATTGAAGATGAAGCCAATGCGGTTGCGGGGGAGATGATAAAAAAATACGGTTTAAACCATCCTGAAATTTATCCTGAAGGTATTGAAACTGAAATGGCTGAACAAGAAGAGGGTGGTGGAGATTCATCTTCAACTAATGCTAACGTATCTACGTGGGAAACAGGACTAACACGTGGTCCTGCGAATACATTAACAATAAGTGTATGGGACTCAGGAGTGTCTCGTGGAAAAGGAAATCCTATTGACCAAAATAGCAAATGGGAAAGTGGTGCCAGTAGGGGTAAGGCGAATTCATTAACTTGATATATTTATTAATAAAACATCATGAAAAAATTAATAATAACTGAATCCGAAAGACGAGAAATATTGTCCAAATATAATTTAATTAATGAAAATTTAACTAACGTTCAACTTGAACAGGTTTTATTATCTCCATCGTTATCAATAGCACGTATGTTCGATGAAGAAGGTGAATTTATGTTATGGAATCATGAAGCTGCGGGATATGCTGAATTAATTTTAACGATTGGTGGAGCTATAGTTGGTGCTACGGGTTTTGGTGTCCCAGTAGGGTTAGCAATGGTTGCGGGTGGAACAGCTATTGGCGTTGCAGATGCTTTAGTTTATTTTAGTGAAAATAGGCCTTATATGGGAACGATGATGTTATCCTTACAACTGATACCTGGTGGTGAATTGGTGTCAATATTAAAGAAGTCAGGTAGATTTGTTAAATTTGGTTCTGAAGTTGCTGATTATATTAATAAAATGACACCACAACAAATGAAGACCTTAATAGAAAAAGGTAAAAAAAGTTTTGATTCGTTAAGTGATTTTCAAAAAAAAGTTTTTAGGGCTTTTGCAGAAGGTGTTGAAGATACTGCACCGATTATTGTTAAGAAAGTCGCTAAAATGACATTAAGTACGCTCAAAGATAAATTAAGTCAATCGGCCTTTAAGAAGGTATTAGGTTTTATATTAGGTTTAGGTAAGATGGTTGTTAAAGTTGCAGGTGTTGCAATTGGTGTTGATAAATTATGGACAATATATTCTACACCTGAGTCTTGGAGAACTAAAATGAGAAATAAAGACGAATTCTCTGAAATAATGGACATGTTATATGAAGGCACATTAGATGATGCATTAATTAATGGGATGTGGGCTATATGGCAAAAATTATGGAATAAGGATGGGTCACCAAATACCGAAGGTACTGAGGAAATCAAACTGGATTTAATAGCAAATATCGATGAAGATTTATTGAGTAAAGCTAACCAGACTACTATTGATAATGTAGTAAATAATATAGATGAACAATTTAAAACACTTGAAAATCCGTGGTCTAACTATGAGTTAGTAAATAAAATTGAATCTAATTATTCACCAGTAACGTTTGGTAATTTACTTAATGGTATACAAACAATACGTAGAGGTCAGAAAGGTGATGTTGTTAGAGACATTCAAAGAATGTTAGTAACCATAGGTTATGAATTAGGAGATACGGGACCAAAGGGTGATGGTGTTGATGGTGATTTTGGTGAAACTACTGAAGCATCTATTTATTTGTTACAGTTAGACCATAATTTAGACGCTCTTGATGGAGTCGTTGGGCAGGAAACTGCTAAAAAATTAAAAGATTTGTATGATGAAAAAAGATAATAAAAAATTACTAAATGAAATTAATAGACTGAATGAATTAATGGGTCTAAATAAAAAATTCCTAAATGAACAAGCGTGGATTGATGATTTAATAACTGGAATTATAAGTGCGGGTGCAAAACAAGGTGATGATATTATAACTCTTGCTGCGAAATTAAGCGACGATACATTAACTACTTTAGAAAAAACAAAAACTCTTGAAGATATTATACAAATCGCACGAAAAAAAGGTAATGTTAGATTATTAACGGCTATAAATACACAACTTGTTAAGTCTGGTGGTGAAATGATGACAAAACTAGATGATGTAATTCTTAAGAATCAAAGTTTAATTAAGTCCGGTATCGATAGCGGTGTTTCAAAATCAGATGTGATAGATGAGTTAATTAAAAAGATTAACCCTAATAGTGGTGATGAAATTTTAGATGAGTTAATTAAAAGACAACTAAAAAATAAAATAGGTAAAGAATATGATAAATTAATTTCGGCAGCCGATGATGTTACATCAACAACTACTAGGGTGACTAAAGATACCGAGACGGGCACTAAAAAATCGCCTGATGATGCTACCGATACGAGCACTAAAAAATCGCCTGATGATGCTACCGAGACAGGTAGTAAAAAATTACCTGATGAAGAAACTGAAAAAATCCTTAACGATTTAGAAAATAATCCATGGGGTGACGTTGAAAGTATTAGTGAAGATGTTGCCGAGCACATACTTAATAATTCAAATAAAGGAACTTTCGGTAGATGGGTTAAGGGTGATTTTAGAAGTTCGGCCGAAATATTAAAAGAAAAAAGTGAAAATATTATAAAATTATCTAAATTATATACTGAAACAACTAATACAGCATTAAAGGCTAAGATAGAAGTAAGGTTAAAAGAAGATTTATACGATTTAGCTATTAATAGTAAAGACTTAATGAGACAAACTGATTCTAAATTAAAAGAGGTAATAAATTCATTTGAAAAGGATGTTAGAGGAAATATAGTAAACCCTAAGGAAAAAAGATTTGCAGATTACATAGGTGATTTAAAAAGTGAATCAGATGGTTTTAAAATAGAGAAAATTTTGAATATGACATCCGAAGGTAAGGAAACTATTTCAGTTTTAGGGGATGCGTTTAGGGCTAGTTGGAAATGGAGTAAATTATTTACAACTATCAGAAATATAGGTAAAAGTGTTAAAGAAATTCCTGCTAAAATAATGGGTAAGGAAATAGACAAGGCAACAAAAGAAACTATGGAAAAAATAGGCAATGACAGGGAATCAACTTTGAATTGGTTAAGAAGTGGTTCACCTAGGGGTAATCCTTGGAAAACGAAATATCGAAAAAATTATTTAGAAATAATTGAGTCAGGTGGTTTAAGTGCAGCTAAAAAATCTTACATTTTAGAATTAGTATTTAGGATGATACAGTGGAAAATTGTTTTTGCCATAGTATATGCAATTAGGAATGCGTTGATTTCAGGTTTTACTGGTTCAGAGAAAAAAGAAAGGCTTAAAAATTGTATTAATTTAAGAAAAAGTTCAGACGCAACACAAGAACAAATTAATAGTGCGTGTTCAGAGTATAATGACCTATTTTCACAATGGGCGATGGATGCTCTTGAGGGTAATTTAGATGAAAATGATAAAAACGGAATAAGGTTTATTAAAGATTTAGCCGACCAAATATTTAGTAAATCTACCCAAGATGGTGAAACTGATTGGCTGGGTGTTGCGGATGAGATTACTGACTTTATACCAAGTAAGTATGATGATATAGCTTGGTTTGTGTGGAGAACTGTTGTTTTCCTTAGTAATGACAAACAACAGGAAGAATTACAAAATTCACTGATGGATGGTGAACAAAGGGCTCAAACCGAAATAGAAGACCTTACTCAAGAAATTGATAATGCTTTAGAAGAAGAAGGTTTAGATGTAACACAAACAGGTAACAATTCAACTCCTGAAAGTTCAGGAGAACCTGGTAGTTTACAACACGCTAATGAAAGATTCGGAGGTGGAGTTACTCAAGAAGGTGAATTTTTTATATGGCGAGGTAATAAGTATGAATGGGATGGTTCCGATTACAAATGGTATAATAAATAATAAATAATAAATAATATGGATAATCAATATGAATTTTGTATAAAATGTAAATTAGACTCAGGAGAAGAAGCAGATGTGCCGGGACAATGTCATAGTCAATGCACCCTAGGGAAAGCCGAATGTCTTGAATATGATTTAGATAAAATTATAGATGAATTACCAGTGTTAAGAGATAAAACAGGTGAGGTTATAACACCATCAAAAAAAAATTTTCAAGTTAAAAATGGTAAATTATATCTGAAAGGAGAAAGTAGGATTACTGATAATGTTAACAAAGATTTTGAATTTAAAAAAGAAAATAATGTTTGGATGTTCTACGATGAGGATAAAGACCCTGTTGCAGGTTGGATTCCATTTACAGAATATATTACAACAGCAGTATATGAGAATACTATAATAAAAGAAGATAAGGGTAGTTTACCACAGATGATAGATGATAAACTTAGAGAGTTTAATTTCTATACTGTTGACCCTAAAAAAGGAAAACAAAAGATTTCATTCACAGATGATGACCGTGAGGTTATGAAAAATAACTTTATTGATATGTTGAAAAAATATCCTGAAGATATTGCATTTATTCGTTCAGTTGTTTCGTGTAAAGATATTGATGAAAAGACAAATGAACCATTTGTAAAATTAGGTTCATACAGAGATAGTTCAAATATTAATTTACCATTCAGTAAAAGAGTTAATGGTTTAGAAAAAGTATTGGACGGTGGAATAAATTATTTTACCATCGAGAACAATCCAGGTCCTGATAATAGAGATTTTAAAATATTACCAGGTGATTTAATTAAAGATATTAAGTTTAGTGAAGACTCAAATATGGGTGAACCTATGATACAACCAAAACAAAAGGTCAATAAAGAAGAACCTTTTGAGGAAGTTATGAAGGGAAAAGAAAAGAAAGGTTTATCATCTTTAATTCAAACAAATGAAGTTGATAATAATTTTACAAAAAAACAAAAAGAAATTTTAGAAAAACTTAAGAAACAGGGATATTTATTTAAACAACCTGTTAATAAAGAAGGTTATGAAATGAAGAAAGTGAAGAGTAAAGAATTCACTGAATCACTTAAAGTATGGAAAAAAAAGTCTTAAGTTATGAATCTTAAAAATACCATAAGAAAAAACATCCAAATATTACAAGAGGAAAAAAGAAGACATCTAACGGAAGAAAAAATCGTTAAGGGTAGAATGTCTGTTTTACCTAAGAACGTTAATAAGAACTCAACTATACAGGTTAGAAAGGCGTTTAATGGTTTATTCTCGGAGATGAGAACATTAAAATCAAATGGTATTTCACAAAAAGTAATAAACGAAAATTTAATATCAGTATTAACACAAATGTTCGATGAGGAAGGTGAACGTTTTATTGATACTGTTAAAGAAAAACTAGCAGACTATTTAAAAGGTAAATTAAATTTAACTGACGTGGAACAAGACATTTTAGTTCGAGCAATTGGTAATACTGAAATGGATGACGTTCCTGAGTTATTTAATGACCCAAGATTTTTAGCTAACAAAATTGTTCAAGCTTATTCTGAAGATATGGGAGGTAAATATTCAATGATGAATATGGATGGTTCTCAGGATATGGTAAAAGGTTTGGAAGACCGTTTTGTTGACGAGTTAAAGCCTGTAATCGGGGGTGTCAATTCCAATATGGAATTGAAGTTGAAAGATATTAGAGATAATATTTTTTCATAAACTTTTTAAAAAGAAGGGGGTGTTCAAGTATCTAATGAAAGAGGGACAATTGTCCCTCTTTTGTTTTTTGGTTACGTCTTAATAAAAAGACCGTTTAAAATCTGACCAAATCTTTTCAATGTCATCGTGAACAATATGTGAAAATATGGTTGGTTCATAAGGTTTAACCTTTAACTTCATACCTGATTCTTCGGGTGTTAAACTACCCTTATTTGAATTACATCTAAAACAACACGTAACCATATTTTTCCACGTGTTCTGTCCTCCACGAGAACGAGGTATAACGTGGTCGATTGTTAGGTTCTTTTTTGAACCACAATATTGACACGTATAATTATCCCTTTTAAATATACGTTTCCTATTAACCTTAATAATTGTGGGTCTAAATCTAATATAATTAAGAAGTCTAATAACTAGAGGTCTAACAAAATTACCAATGCTTGTTACGATATCTTGTTCACCTTTTTTTATGATTTCAGCCTTTCCTTTATCAACTAAAACGAATCCTCTTTGTAAAGAAGTAACGTTTAATGGAGAATAGTCAGAATTTAACACCAATACTACGCTCATAAATTTTTAGAATTGTTCTATATATAATTATTGAGTTTAAACATAAAAATGGGGGGGTCATTGACCCCCATTTCTTTTTACCATCTCATCATTACTCCTGCGGTTCCTTTCCATTCTATGATTGCTCGTTTTGGAATCCAAAACTCAAACTCACCGATTTCATCGATTTTGTTTGACATATCGATTTTGAATTGTTCAACATCTTTTATTGAGTTAGGATGTTTAACACCGACATATCCTGCACATACCGGACCGATACCTGTCACTTGAGACATTTCATCAGTAAGTGTTCGTCCACAACAGCGACAGATACCTCCGTTTTCTTTTGTGAGTTTTGCTTTCAATTTGAAGGCTTTGTTTGACATAATCATTACCTCAGTAACATCAACCAAGATTGGGTGGAAGTCTAAGTTATAGTTTTCTTTGATACCCATAGCTACTTTACGTCCGATTTTGATGGTGTTACCCACCAATTTGATGTTCATCTCTTTCTGAGAATCTTTTTGAATCTCACGGTCGATAGCTTTGTAACCTGCAGAAACTTGTTTGTCAGTCAATTTACGGTATTTCTTGAATTTCATCTTCAAGTCATTAACGAAGGTAGACTCGCCTGTGTATTCCACAATCGCACGTAGTTGAGTTGGAAGTTCTTCTACTTTGATTTCATTTTGACGCTCTTCGTTCATAATTACTTTTTCTGCCGCTTGGTATTGTCTTGGTGTTAGACGACCCCATTTCATAAGACCTGGTTTAAGGGCTTTGATGAAGTTGTTGGTTCCTTCGTAGTTTCTTACTTTTTCTTCGATGTTGATTCCTGTTACTGTCATAATGATGTCTTTTTTAATTCCTTACTGATGATTACAATACAAAGATAAGCCTTTTTTTGTTTCCACCAAATAAAACTTTTAAAAAATAAAAAAAGGGATAAGAATCTTATCCCTTTAATTGTGGAGGTGTCGGGTTTCGAACCCGAGTCTTGCTCGCAATATCCATAAAGGACTACACGCTTAGGTCAATACTGATTCTCAATATTCCGAAATAGTCAGTTTGTTCTTCACCATCGTAAACCTGACAACCAATGGACGACTCGATTTTGGGTTCAGTCGTTTTTTCACCACAACAACGGACTTCTGTTCAAAGGTATATGTCCTGACCGACCCGTTTCACTGTTGCGTCTTACGCTACAGTTACTTCTTCAGTGCGGATTAAACCAACAGTCTGAAGTTTTGCGATTGTTTCGCCATTTAAAAAATTGCATCCATAGATTAAAGTGATAGGAAACCTCTCACTGCGTGCCCCGTATGACTATCTACGCCAATCAATTCCAGTTCACCCCCATATTTCAAAGAAATTTATTCTAATTACAAATAATTACAAATATAAATAGTTTTTTTTTTACAATCAAACTATTTATATAAAAATATTATTATTATGGGAAAAAGAGTTATCAGGTTAACAGAAGCCGATATTGAAAAAATAGTTAAAAAAGTTATTAAGGAGCAAGGTAGTGGGGATTTGACTGGTGTAAAAAAAAGAAAAAAAGTAAAAACAGGGTCTATACCCAATTGGGGTGGTGGTTATGAAGGCACTTTAGATGTTAATATGGTTCCAAAATCACAAGATGGATGGGGGTCTGTGGCACCATATATAGCCGAAGGTGTTGGTCTTGGAGAATTTAATATCGCCATACATAATGATGTGGCTAAAGTTGGTAAAGAATTACCTGGTGAATCAACTCCTCCAACTGAAGGTGTTACTAGAGACATTGCCGACTTTGAAATTAAAGGTAGCGAATTACCATATGCGGACAATATGGTTACACCTGATTTTGACAAATATCCTGATGCTAAGACTTTATTTAATAACATTGTAACTTCATTTGTTAAGTACATAAAAGCGGGTGGAGGTTCTAAATTAACTAATGTAACAATTAAAGGTAGTGCAGATTCAGCAGCACCAAATGAAAATATTCCTAGTGGTTATAATAAATTAGACCATCCAGGAGGTAAACTTTTTGGTGGAATCCCAAAAGAAAACTTAAAAGAGAGAAACCAATGGTTGGCAGATAATAGGGCATCTGAATATGCTAAGTTATTAAAAAATAGTATTAGTGAACAATCAGGTGGTTTTGAATTAAAAATTAATGTATTACCTGGTGACAATTACTACGGTAAAGGTAATGAATTTAGAGGGGAAGAGTATCGAAAAATTACATTAACACCAAATGCTGAACCACTTAAACTTAATACACCGTCTCCAACAAATACACCTGGTTCTCAAACATCAGGTAGTAAAGTAAAATTCCCTAGTAGACCATATGGTGTTGAATATTATTGGAATGGTCAAGGAGGAACGGTTAGTGGTTATGAAGTTTTTGATAGCAGAGGTAATAGATTCTTAGCTATATCAAAAGAAGACTCAGAAAAATGGGGAACACCTATTTTTGATGGTAAGTTAAATGCTAGTATTGATGGCGGTATTAATGGCGGTATGTTATATGTAGATGGTAAAAAAGTAGGTAAAATACGAAAAATACAATCTTGGGATACCAACATTTTGAAGAAATTTTCTAGTTTCACTGGTGAACCAAAGTATTTGGTAGGTCCAATTTCTAATGTTACGGGGCAGTATATAAAAACAGAGATTGAAGGTGAAGATGTTGAGGTAGCACGTTTAAGAGAGTCTTACTTCTTATTCTTTTATTAATCTTCAAAATGTAGAGCGTATAATTGGACGATAATAATCCAATTATGTTTAGGTTCGTAGACAATACTTTGTCCGTATTTAATTGAATACACGTCACCTAAACATCCAACATTCTCAAGAAGTACCGCTTCTCTGTGTCCATTTTTTGAGTTCATAAAATTATTATGTGCACGAAGGGCAATATTGTCATTACTATTATATGTGAAGGTTGTGATATTTTCATAGATAATTAAATTTTTATCATTACTTAGACTGGCAACTCGGTCCCAACAACGCTCAAGTTTTGGATTTGGGTGTACGTGAGTAATATCCTCAATTTTTTCAACGGTCAATAAGTAATCTGATTGAATTTTGGCTGCTTTACTTAGTTTTTCATTGTAAGTCGCAGGAGTTAATGAATGTTCAATTCTGGCATCATTAACTAATTTAAATAATTCATCACCAATACTGTCTAAATTCTGTGAACTTACAATATTGGTTACAATTAATAGTAAAACTGTTAAAATCTTTTTCATATAACAAATATAAGGCTAAATTTTCAATTATCCAAATTGTCAAGTATTTATTATAAAAGTTTTTCATGAGTTTATTAAATGTCATACTCGAAGGTAAAAAAGAAAATCTAATTGATAAATACAAAGATAGTATTAAAATCGATGGTTTTGAGAATTTATTAGGTGAATTTATTGATAAAGACCCATCTGCAACTAAGAAATATTCTGAATGGATGATTAAAGAACTTATTCGTATTTGGAAATCACCTGGTTATTCACAAAATAGTTTAGTGGACTTAATGAATTTTATGGGTGATGAAATTAAAAGATTTCACGAACTGTCAAATTCAATAACAGATAAGGATGTTGAATATTTCTTAAAACAGATTGATAATGCTAAATCTCGTGGAACTAACTACTTTGATAGTCCGAGTAAACAAGACCTAGTAAAAAGGTCACCAAAAGACATTTATTCATATCCAACGTTATGGGTAGTTCAAATAATGAATAATTCTGTTAAGGAAAGAAAACGATTACAACAAGAAGAAGAGGAAGCTAAAAAAGATGTTGAGAAAATTTATGAGGACGGTAGGTTCTTGATTGTTCAACCATTTTCACATAAAGCCTCTTGTTATTATGGTGCCAATACTAAATGGTGTGTCAGTATGAAAAATGACAGTTATTATTTTAATAGATACACTACTGATAGTAGATTATATTATATTATAGATAAAGACTCTGCGGGGAATAATAGTTTAGGTAAGATGGCACTCGTAATTAATAATAATGGTAATGTGGCTGTTTGGGACCAACAAGATAATCAAAGAACGGTTGATTTTATGTTGGAACGTTTTGAACCAATATCTGATTTACTTAAAAAAATGATTAAAGGTGATGATGATTATGAGAAACTTAAAAATGCCAAATCAGGTAGTCGTGCATCTTTAAATGAAGTATTATCTGCCGATTATTTTGATAAGATGGACCAAGATTATGTTTATCTAGAATTTGACAATCTTGAAGATTATTTAAGTTTATTTGTTGATGATGTCGATGAATATTATTTAAAAGATATTGAATACGCTATTGAGACACCATATGGTTATGATAATATGTATTACGACTCTTACAATTTCGATGAAGATATGCGTGAAGGTTATCCATTATATGTATTAACTCAAAACCATTTAAAAAAGTTAAGGGAAATTATAAAATTATCAGGAAGTGATTTAATTAAATGTTTTAGTGCTACAATACCTAAACTTAATAAAGACGATTTACGAAAATTCATAGAAAAAGGTAATGATGAAAAAGATTTTTATGACCTATATAATTTAAGAATTAATAATGGTTGTGAATCTGAAATTGGTAAATTTTTATTAAATTTTGATACCCGATTTACCGATGATTTTGCATATGCCTATTCAACCGCTGAAGATGAATCAATGAAAGTAGGTGTTAGAGAAGCATTAAGTGATGAAGTATGTGATATATATTCACCTATAGGAATGGAGAAGAATGGTGATTGTTTTTCATCATATATGATTCCTATAGATAACCTAATAAAATTTTATGAGGAAGATTTAGAATCATACTCAGGTTTAACTTTAGACCAATTACTAAAAACTGTTGTTCCTAATAAAGTCCCATTTGACATACGTGAACCTCGCGAATGGGCTTATGAAGTTAGAGACGATGAAACATTTAGTTATCACTTTGATTCTGATATGGATTCGGCTTTAGATACTTTATTAAAAAAACTTGAAGATTCTGATGATTACTCAGATTTGGATGAATATAAAAGAATTTATACGTTCATTAGTAACAAGTATGGTTTTGACAAGTCAATACCTGTTGAAACAACGGAGGGTGATGTGACTATTAAATTAATTAATATTGACCCTACAGATAATAAAATAAGTTTTGAACTTCTGAGAAGTGGTGAGAATTACAACTTTAAAAAAGGAAGAGCCAAACTTTCAACAATCCAACAGTTAATGTCGAACTATCAATTGTTTGACCCTTTTGAGGATTAATGCGTATATTTTGACATTAGGTGAGTTTTAATAACCTCATAAATGTCCAACATTTCTTCATCATCCAACTCAATTAAATCACCTGTAAACTTTGATTCGATAGTCATACCTTCCTCCGATGTGGTTACGATTAATCTTTCCATATCGATTTCATCTTCATATAGTGTATCATCATCAAAATCACTAACATCAAACAAATCTTTATTTGTATTCCATATGGGTTGTTGGTATTCGTATTGGTATTTATTAAGACCTAACACAGATACTGCTTGTTTTGCAAAAGTGAGTGCTCGTTCAACATCATCAATAACAACGAACTCTTCTTTAGTGTGCATATTGTAATACCCACACGAGAAATTAATACAACTGAAATCCCCTTTCCTTTTAATCTGTGACACATCAGTATATGGATGTGACTGTTCATTTGATTTAACACCCATAACATCTTCAAATAATGGTTTAATCGTATTAATGAATTTACCATCTTTTTCATATAGACGTGTCCCCGAACACACTTCAGTAATTAATGCGTTTCCTGGTGCATCAAACTGAATAGCGTAACCCACATCGTTCAAGAAGTTGAGGTCACATTTACTTGAACCATGACACCCTGTTTCCTCAGATACGAATAACCCTACTTTTACCTTCGGTAGTGTCATTAAAACTTCAAGTGCAATGAAAACCCCACACTTATCATCTCCACCGATACCTGTAGGTTCACCACCAGGGGTATAACCTTTTAAAGAATGGAATGTTTGGTCGTCAAACTTAAGACCAAAAGTATTGGGTTTAATAAGTGTTTCTTCTTGAACAACAATCTCGTCCACAAGAGAGTGAACAGTATCTGTGTGGGCAATAAACATAGGATAGAACTCACCTTCATTAAGTTTACCTTTCGTGGCGTAAACATTACCCATATCATCGGTATAGTGTTCTACATCGGGCATTGCATCCAATACCTCGCGTAAATACTTTACCATATTATCCTCTTGGTATGTTTTAGTGGGAACCGAAAGGACTTCCTTAAGTCGGGTGAGTTGATTATTATCCATTTTGTTTTTTGTTTTGTTTCACAAATATAAAAACTAATTATTGTTTTTCCAAATAAAGAGGGAAAATTAATTTCCCTCTTTTACTTCGAGTTCTTCTTCGTCTTTCATTACAATTGTGTATGATTTGTCTTCTACAATAGTTCCACGAAGGACTTCTTCAGAAATAAGGTCTTCAATTTTTTCTTGAATTGCTCGTTTAATAGGACGTGCTCCGTATTTCTCATCGAATCCAACCTTTGAGATAAATTGTTTAACCTCATCGGTAATTGTGATGTTGTAGTTCATATTCTCTAAACGAGAAGTTAACTTCAATAATTCAATTTCAACAATTTGTGATACCTCATTTTCTCTAAGTGGGTTAAAAACTACAACTTCATCCACACGGTTCAAGAATTCAGGTGTGAAGTGATTTTTAAGTTCCTTTTGTAGAAGTGCTTTTTTCATCTCTTCATCGTTAGACATACGGTTTGAGGTTTCAAATCCCACACCAGTACCAAAATCTTGAAGTTTCTTAACTCCCAAGTTTGATGTCATAATAATTAAACAGTTCTTAAAGTTAATCTTTCTACCAAAACTATCGGTAAGGTGACCATCATCCATCATTTGTAAAAGAATTGAGAAGATATCTTTATTTGCCTTTTCAATTTCATCAAACAATACTACTGAATAAGGTTTGTTCTTAACTGCCTCTGTAAGTTGACCACCTTGGTCGTGACCAACATATCCTGGAGGTGAACCAATTAATCGAGACATAGTGTATTTTTCTTGGTATTCACTCATATCTACCCTAATTAATGCATCAGCATCTCCGAAGATTTCCTTTGCTAACTGTTTAGCTAAGTGAGTCTTTCCTATACCTGTTGAACCTAAGAAGATAAATGAACCAATTGGTCGATTAGGGTCCTTAATACCTACACGGTTTCTACGGATTGCTTTTGAAATCTTTTTAACTGCAGTTTCTTGTCCGATGACCGACTTATTAAGATTTTCTTCCAAACTAAGAAGTGATTCTTTATCTTCAGTATTTAATTTATTCACAGGAATCTTGGTCATTGTTGCCACTACCTCATAGACCATTTCCTCTGTGATTGGTTTGCGAACGGAGTCCTTCTCTTCTTCGAATTTTCTCTTTTCATCTTCGAGTTTTTTAAGGATTTTCTTTTCCTTATCTCGTAGTTCAGCAGCTTTCTCATATTGTTGAGACTTAACGACTTTAATCTTTTCTTCTTTGATAAGACTTGCTTCTTCTTTAAGTTTCTCAATAATTTCAGGAAGTTTAACATTAATCTGTGCACGTGCACCAACTTCATCCATAATGTCAATTGCTTTATCAGGGAACTCTCGGTCAGTAATATAACGGTCAGCTAAAGAAACACATGCTTTAAGAGATTCATCACTGTAAGAAACCTTATGGTGTGATTCATAACGAGATTTCAGGTTTTTAAGAATTTCCATAGTTTCTGATGGTGTTGAACCGTCAACCACAACTTTTTGAAACCTACGTTCTAATGCACCATCTTTCTCAATATTCTCACGGTATTCGTCAAGAGTAGTTGCACCAATACATTGGAGTTCACCACGAGCAAGTGCTGGTTTGAAGATGTTAGACGCATCCAATGAACCTGATGAATTACCCGCACCGATTATCGTATGGATTTCATCGATAAACACAATAATATCAGGGTTTTCATAAAGTTCATCAAGAATTACCTTTAGACGTTCTTCAAACTGACCACGATATTTTGTTCCAGCCACGATTGATGTCATATCCAAAGACACAATTCGTTTATCACACAAATTTTGAGGACAGTCTCCATCAAAAATTTTCATAGCAAGACCTTCAACAATTGCTGTTTTACCCGCACCTGGTTCACCTATTATTATAGGGTTATTTTTTTTTCTACGAGAAAGAATCTGTGCAATACGATTAATCTCATTTTCACGACCAACCACAGGGTCAAGTTTACCTTGCTCAGCGAGTTTAATCAAATCACGTGCAAAATTATCTAAAACAGGTGTTTTAGAGTCGCTTATTCCTTTGGACTTACGTCCACCTTTTTCATTAGGGTCAACTGAATCTATCATAATATTTTAATTGTTTTTTATAGTTCAAATATAACAAAAACCGTGTATTAATCAAACGTTTGTCAAATTATCACAACTTTTATTTCAAGAGTGTCAATTTGACATTACATATTAAAAAATAATGTCAAATTGACATTATTTATTGCTTGGCACATTTTTGGCTTTTACTGTATACAAAGATAAATAATAAAAATTAAAAACCTAAAATTATGTTTGGAAAAAAAAGATTTAACAGTTTGTTTGGAGAATTCGACTCCTTATTTAATGAAATGAACTCAATGTTTAGTAATTCACCTTTATACTTAAAAGGTAAGAGCAATGTTGAAAATGGAAAAGATGAAAACGGTCAATGGACCAAAGAAAGTTTTATCTCAGATGATGGGTCTTATTCAATAACCACAATTATAAGAACCAATAATGACAGTGGTAAAACACAATATTCAAATAATAAACTACAACAGTTGAAGTCTGAATTGGAAACCGCTGTCGAATCTCAAGAGTTTGAGAAAGCTGCAGAATTAAGAGATAAAATCAAAAGTCTTAAAGTAAACCAAGAAAAGATTGATGATTTGAAACAAAAACTTAAAACGTCAATCGATAATCAAGACTTTGAAGAGTCCATTAAATTAAGAGACCAAATAAAAGAACTTGAGTCTTAATTAATCTAACCCCTCATTATTGAGGGGTTTTTTGTTTCTTAATATATTTATATTAAAAATAGAATTGTGAAACATTTACTAAATAACCTTAGCGAAGAAGAAAAAAATAATATTCGTAAACTACATGAAGGTGGTATGAAATTATCCATCGAGAATTTTAAAAGATTGGTTGAGACAAAGTCAGGTGATGTAAAACCTTACCTTAATGATGATTCTGAACAAGAAATTAATGAAAGACCTGAGGAGGGTAGTGACATGGTCGGTTTAGATTCTAATTACAACCCTGTAGTTCCAAAAAATACTGATGATGTTGATAAAAAAAACTCAATTAATGAAAGTTTAGATGTTAATGTTCATCGATTGAAGAGTACTTATTTACAATACAATAGGAAGGGTTCTGATAAAACGTTTGATGAAATATTTGGCGAATTACGTAAAGAAAAACCTTATTCTGATTTTAGAAATGGATGTGCAACAAAAGTTTCATTGGCGTTACAAAACGCAGGAAAAAATATAAAACCCGGATTCATTGTTCAAGACGGGCCAATGAAAGGCACTACAATACAGACTTCTGCTGCAGGTTTAGTCAGAGAATTAGGTGAACCAGATATAAATATTCAAGATAATACGATAATTGGCAAAGAAGAGTTTGCGAATAAAATCGGTAAAAATAAAACAGGTGTTCTAATTTGTTCCCCTTGTGGTTTTGGTCCAGGAATTTCAGGACATGCCACCATTTATAGTAATGGAAAAACATTAGATAACACAAATTATCACCTTTCTCCTGGTGTAACTGTTAAGTTTTGGGAAGCAAAAACCCCCATTTAAAAAGGGTTTTTATTTTTAAAATGTTTTTAAATCACCTTTGGAGAATGTATACTCAGAAGTATACAGATATTCGCCGAAATTAAGGTTATACCAAGGGCCCTTTCCGTTATCACCAACTAAAATTTGAATGTCTTGTGCCGGCATATAGCTTTGTGCTAACATGAATTTAACTTCTCCTATCTCATTGACACATTTATCAACAACAATAACCGCATGACCAGGAAACCCACCTATCACAAAAACATCACCGATTTCTAAATTTTTAATTTCCTTACTATTCATTTGTTTACTTAATGAATAGGTATTTGCATATGCAAAAACATTACATAAAAAAGACCATAAATTATCTTCATTTGCGGTTTTCCCTTCAAGATACTTGAAATAGTTTACTACTTTACCACTAACATATAAAAATTCAATTTCATCATATCTTTTTTGTGAAAATAAATATTCTGCCCGTAATCTCATGATGGCGTCAGCACATTGGTGATTTCTATTACCTCTTAATGGTAAATCTACAACTGCACAATAAGCGGAAGTATTATATTTATAGGTGCCATCAAAATGTTTTACTTTACTGCCGTTTGGTTTTAAAGGAAGATTTCGTAAGTAGTTACCCCAAGAATCAGATTCGACTCTTTTGAACCCGTCCGGCGTGTTAAAACGACTCATAACAGTTTCTCCGTCAACATTTATAATATTGTGTTCTTCAGTGTTTAAATCAATGCCATCATTATTCGATATTAACACATCGTTACTTGAATGAGACTTAAAAATAAACACGGCACAAATAAGTAATACTAAGGATGATACTTTTAACATAATAATTTTTTTTTTCATGGTTAACTTACTTTTATCGTTAACACAAATATAGGAATTTTATTTGAAGTAGTGAAGAAAATTCTAAATAAATTTTTAATTTCCTATCCACAGTGAGGGGTTTTTTTTCTTAATATATTTATATGTAAAAGAATTTAATTATGAAAAGATTATTTAGGATAGACGAATCTGAAAAAAATAGAATCTTAGGAATGCACAAATCAGCATCTTCAAGACAATATCTTAAGGAACAAGAAGCTTCTTCAGAACAACCTGCGACCGATGCTGAAGCATCATCAGAACAACCATCAACAGATAATGATGCGACTGAGCAAGTTGCTTTTGATTGTCAAAAGATTAATGAGGTTTTAGAAACACCTGATGTTAAAAAATGGGTTGAAAAAATCACAGGTCCTGCAAGATGGACAATTAGAAGAGGTGGTGAAAAATTAGCTGAAAAAGACGTATATAAAGGTGTTATTGATGTTATTAAAATCATGCAATGTAAATTAGGTTTAGAACCTAATGGGGTCTTTGATAACGAAACGGACACAAAACTAAAATCACTCCAAAGTGAAAAAGGTTTAAAACCTGATGGTATTGTCGGACCTAAAACGTGGGGTGTAATGTTTGTTGAAGAACAAGAATCTGAAGAAGCACCATCAACGAATGAGTGTTATATGAATTTTGGTGAAGAAGGAACTATGTTACCAATTTACGAAAATGAAGCTAAAGCAGCAAGAAAAGCGGCTGGTTTTAGTTTCTACTTTTTTGAGGATGGTACAGTTATTGTTTGGGATGAAAACGGACCCCTGGATGGTAC
>Ga0129342_1000439_pt1 | contig 17666 bp, 20 predicted proteins | sample CPBDNA_5_FD_94426 | JGI IMG/M metagenome (GOLD analysis project Ga0129342, IMG submission 94426) | Freshwater to marine salinity gradient microbial communities from Chesapeake Bay, USA - CPBay_Sum_15_0.2_DNA | ecosystem: Environmental > Aquatic > Marine > Coastal | place: USA: Chesapeake Bay...
AATTTATAAGAGAATTTCTCCGTGAATATATTTTGATGCCTGAGTTGTTTTTGGTTTCTTAAAAAAAATATCTGCGTCTGTTTGCTCTATAACCTTACCTTTATTCATGAATATTATGTTTTTCGCTAATCTCTTTGCTTGAGCCATATCATGTGTTGTTAAGATGATACAGGTACCTTTTTCATTCTCTTCTAAAATTATATCCTCAATTAGTTTTAAGGAAAAAGGGTCTAAATTGGCAGTAGGTTCATCAAGAAGTAATATTGATGGTTGTGACAACAAAGCTCTAGCTAGTGAAAGCCTTTGTTTTTCACCTCCTGATAATAATCTTGCTGATTTTTGATCATAACCATCTAGACCACATCTTATGAGAGTATTTTGAATAATTTTCCTATCAGCATTTTTATAAATTTCAGCAATAAACTCCATATTAGATAAAACAGATCTTCTCAATAAAGTTGGATATTGAAATACAAGGGCCTGTTTTTTTCTTACAGCATTACTGTTTAAAAAAGAATTAAATGTAATTTTACCTTCTTGGATATTAGTTAAACCATTAATGGTTTGTAGTAAAACACTTTTCCCTGCTCCATTTGGACCAATTACAGCGGTAATATGTTTGTTCTCAATTTTAAAACTAACATCATTTAAAATATTTATATTACCGAATGAAACAGACAAATTATCTGCTACAATTGGTGTTATCTCATTTTCAAGTAATTTATCTTTATTATGCATACATATGCCGTTTAGCATTCATCTTGATAGTGATTAATACAAAGTTTGTAACTAAGGCTATTAATAAAAGAATAATACCTAAAGCCAAAGCTAAAGATAAATTACCTTTAGATGTTTCCAGGGCTATTGTCGTAGTCATTACTCTTGTTAAATGATCAATATTACCCCCAACTATGATGACAGCACCCACTTCTGATATAGCTCTACCAAACCCAGCTAAAATTACAGTCAAAATAGAATATCTTGCATCATAAAGATAAGCCATAATTGCCTTATGAGATGGCACGACCAAAGATACAAAAAGATCTTTATACTCTTGACTAATTTCTTCAATAATCTGAGCTGTTAAGGATACTATAATTGGTGTGATTAATATCATCTGAGCAATTATCATTGCTGTTGGAGTGTATAGGATACCAAGCCATCCCAAGGGACCAGACCTAGATACCAATAAATATACCATTAAACCTACTACAACTGGTGGTAATCCCATCATAGTATTAAACAAAATTAAAACACTATTTCTACCCCAAAAATTCTTAATTGCTAAAAGCGTTCCAAGAGGCAAGCCTATAAAACAAGATAGTAGTAAGGATATTCCACTTACCTTGAATGAGAGAAGTAATATTTCAAATAAACTCTCATCAAATGTTATAACTAGATCTAATGCCTTTATTAAGGCTTCTTGAATGATATTCATATTCATCTTGATTTTTTATGTTTTAAGTTGCAATATTATGCATATTTTACATAAATAGCAATTTATTCATTTCAATTAGATTTAAAAATATATGCTAAGACTTAACCTTTTTCTTATATGCGCACTTCTCATCTCGAAACCTTCTTTGAGCGATAACTCCATTATAGTTCAATCTACAACCTCCACTTATAACTCCGGCTTCTATAACTACATACTGCCAATAATAAAATCTGAAATTAATATAACAGCTCATGTTGTTTCAGTTGGAACTGGAGCAGCACTAAAAAATGCTTCAAATTGCGATGGAGACGTAATCATAGTTCACGCAAAAAAAAGAGAACTAGATTTTGTTGAAAAGGGCTTTGGTGTCAAAAGATTTGATTTAATGTATAACGACTTTATCATAGTTGGCCCAAAACAGAATTCTGCTAAAATATTAATATCAGATAATCCTGTTGAAGCGTTTAGGAAAATATACGACACCTCTTCAACTTTTGTATCTAGAGGGGACGACTCTGGAACGCATTTTAAAGAAATGTCTATCTGGTCAAAAGCCGAAATAAATCCAACTCAATTTTCTGGCACTTGGTACAGAGAAGTTGGTTCTGGAATGGGCGCAACCCTCAATGTTGCAAGTGGTATGGGAGCTTACACTATAAGCGACAGAGCGTCTTGGGTTAATTTTGATAATAAGCGTGACTTAAAAATAATTGCCGAAAAGGATAAACTAATGTTTAATCAATATGGAATTACAATGGTTAATCCCTTAAAATGCCCAAACACCAAATCACATAATGCCAAGAAGTTCATTAACTGGCTTATATCCCCAAAAGGACAAAATTTAATTAAAAATTTTAGAGTAAATGGACAGCAATTATTCTTCCCTAACGCAAACTAACAAATCAAACAACACATTGCTGGAGCGGTAAAACATGAGAATTTTTCATCTCCTGCAGAGAAATACTTGAAGACATTTTCGTAAACTCAACTTCGCCAATTAATTTTTGTTGGAATTTATCATATTCCTCAATACTTGGGGCAACAATTTTTAATAAATAATCTGCATCTGATCCAGTTAATCTATGTGCCTCTATAATCTCATCATATTTCCCAATTAGACTCTGAAAACTAGAAATCCAATCCTTTGAATGATGACTTACTCTTATTGATAAAAACACAACTATTGATAAATTTATTGCTTCACGATTCAATACAATAGTTTTTGCAGAAATAACCCCACTTTCTTCCATTTTTTTTATTCTATTCCAGCAAGGGGTCGGAGACACCCCTACCCTTTTAGAAATTTCAGATAAGGGTAAACTAGAGTTTTTTTGAATAAGGGCCAAAATTTTTAAATCAACATTATCTAACATCAATCCTCCAAAAAGAAAATATTTCTATAAATTATATTTAATAAAAAATAAATTTTAAATGTCAATAATTTTGATTGATGAAAAAGAATATTTATCTATTAAAGAATTTAAAAGGAGATTCAAATGCTTACAAACATAATAAACCAAACTATAAAATATTTATTTAAAACATTTATTTTAATTGTTGCTTTAGTACTAGCTTCAAACGCATTTTCAAATAGCTTGAAAGTTATAACAATTGATTATGCTTACTATAATCCTGTTAGTTTACTTATGAAAGATAGAAAATCTCTAGAAAAAGAATTTAAAAAAGATCAAATCAAAATTAGATGGGTTCTTTCTTTAGGATCAAATAAAGCGCTTGAGTACCTTAATGGCGGAAGCGTAGACTTTGGATCCACTGCAGGAGCTGCCTCTGTTATTGGCAGAGCTAACGGTATACCTATCAAAGCTATATATGTCTATTCAAAACCTGAATGGACTGCCCTCGTTACAAATAAAGACAGTGGAATCAAAAAGATTAAAGATCTGGAAGGCAAAAGGGTTGCCGTCACAAGAGGAACTGACCCTCACATTTTCCTTCTTCAAGCTCTAGATAGTGTAGGTCTATCTGAAAAAGATATAAAACCAGTCCTGCTACAACACCCAGATGGTTATAGAGCTCTAGTTAGCGGACAGGTAGATGCTTGGGCAGGTTTAGATCCACATATGGCGAAAGGTGAACTAGAAACACAAACACCTTTATTCTATAGAAACGCAGACCTAAATACATATGGTATACTTAACGTCAGGGAAGATTTTGCATCTAAATACCCATCTATTGTAAAAAGAGTTTTAAAAATTTATGAAGACAATCGTAAGTATGCCCTCGCAAACAAAGAAGATCTCAAAAAATCCTTGATTAAGGCTGTAAAACTTAATGACGCTGTAGCCCAGAAACAACTTAATGAAAGAACAGACTTAACTAACCCTTACATAGGAGATAAGCAAATAAACACATTCTTAGCTGCTGGTACTATTCTACAAAAAATAGGTATAATTAAAGATACAATTTCAATTAAGGGTATTGTTAATGAGCTAGTAGATACGAGCTATTTAGAAAAAAATTAGTAGGGGTTTGTATCAATGAATATTATTTTAAATAACAAACACCTAAAATTACCTTTTAAATCTTTTAATGTTTTACACACTAAGATATTTACAAAGCTATTACAGAATAGTGTTTGTGCTATTCTTCCTTTAACGATCATTTTTATTTGGCATTTTTTGAGTGTTAACGAAATCGTCAGAAGCAACCTCTTACCACCTCCATCAGAAGTTGTTAATGAAATATTAATACTCACTAATGACGGAGAACTTTTTTCACATATTTTGATTACTTTAAATAGAGTTTTTAATGGGTTCATTCTTGGGGGTATATTGGCATCTGTTCTAGGAGTGATAACAGGTATCTCTCCTACTTTAAGAAATCTATTTGATCCTACAATACAAGCTTTAAAAGCCGTTCCTTCGTTGGCTTGGGTTCCATTATTTATTTTATGGTTTGGAATCTTTGAGAATAGCAAGGTAGCTTTAATATCAGTTGGTGTTTTTTTTCCTATTTATTTAAATCTTATGATGGGAATAAGACAAATTGACAAAAAAATTATTGAAGTAGCCCATATAAATAACTTAAACCACTTCCAAACAATAAGATGGGTTTTGATACCAGGAATTATTCCTGAATGGATAACCGGACTTAGAAGTGGACTTGCCCTAGGCTGGATGTTTGTCATAGCCGCTGAGTTAATGGGTGCAAGCGAAGGACTTGGGTATCTAATGATAGATGGGCAAATGACAGGAAGACCTGCATTAATTATAGGGGCCTTAATATTATTTGCGATAGTTGGAAAATTAACTGATCAGTTGATCTATTTTTTATCTAAGCCATTTTTAAAATGGAAATCATCTTTGAACAATATGCAAGAAGAAGAGTATAATGCTTAACATTAAGAATGTTTGCAAAATCTATAAAAATAAGGATTATTCACAAAATGTTCTTAAAGACATAAACCTTTGTATAGAAGATCAAGAAATAATCTCATTAGTCGGTCAAAGTGGTTGTGGAAAATCTACTCTACTAAGAATTATTGCAGGCTTAGAAAAAGCTTCATCTGGTTATGTTGAGCTTAACAAAAATATTATAAACAAACCAAGCTCAAATATAGGCATGGTGTTTCAAGATGCACGCCTTATGCCCTGGTTAAATGTTTATGATAATATTAAATTATCTATATTAAATGATGACAAGGAAACACAAAGATACAAAATTAATGAAACGCTTAAAAAAGTTGGTTTAGAAGATATTGGTAATCTCTGGCCTAAACAACTATCCGGTGGAATGGCTCAAAGGGTAGCCATAGCAAGAGCTCTTGTTCAACAGCCCCAGGTCCTTTTGCTAGACGAGCCATTTAGCGCATTAGATAGCTTTACTAAAAGTAACCTCCAAGATCATGTGAGACATTTATGGTCATCACTTAAAATAACAATTGTAATGGTTACACATGATATTAATGAGGCTACAGCAATCTCAGATCGTGTTTTAATACTAAATAAAGTACTTGATAATAAAATTACAAAAAATCATATAGTTAAAATTAACAAACCAAGATCATCATTCCCTAAAAATGAATATAATGAATTAATCAACAACATTATTTTTAATAAAAATTCAAATCAGTTTAATGCACTAATTTAGTGTTTAATTATAATGATGCTGTAATTCCTCCATCTACATAAAGCGTGTGCCCATTTACAAAATCTGATGCACTTGAACTTAAAAAAATACTTGCCCCAACAAGTTCCTCAACCTTACCCCATCTTCCCGCAGGGGTTCTTTTCTCTAGCCAAGACGTAAAATCTTTGTCTGAGACAAGAGCTGCATTCAAAGGAGTGTCAAAATAACCTGGAGCTATAGCATTACACTGAATTCCATACTTTGCCCAATCTGTTGCCATACCCTTTGTAAGATTCCCAACAGCGCCTTTGGTTGCGGTATATGGAGCAATGCCTGGTCTAGCAAGTAATGTTTGAACACTAGCTATATTAATTATTTTACCGCGCCCTCTTTTTATCATATGCTTGGCAACAATTTGACTAACATTAAAAACAGAAGAAATATTTGTACTTAATAGTTTTTCAAACATCTCAGGGGGAAAGTCTTCAAGAGGAGTGCGGTATTGGATGCCTGCATTGTTAATTAAAATCTCAATAGATCCAAAACTCTTTTCAAACTGATCAATTTTTTCTTTAGCTTCTTCATGATTAGTAACATCAAAACATAATTTATATAAACTACCTTCAGATTTTAAGTCTTTAGCTGATTTATCTAACTTTTCCTTATTTCTTCCATTTAAAATAATTTCTGCTCCAGCAGAACTCAAACCTCTTGCTAATGCAAAACCTATTCCTTGAGAAGAGCCAGTTATAAGAGCTCTTTTACCTTTAAGATTAAATAGTTCAATTCCAGAAACCATTTTTTTCTCCAAATTAAATATAATTTAAATATATATAAATAATAAAATTATTGCCAATTTTCTTCTGTAAACCTAACTTTATTAAATATTATTTTGGAGAGAAAGAATGAGATCTTTGAAAATTCACGGTGCAGAAGACTTAAGGATTGAAGATTATCCATTAGAAACACTTTCATCTAATCAGGTTGAAGTTTCTTTGGCTATAGGTGGTATTTGCGGAACTGATTTGCACTATTATAAACATGGTGGGTTTGGGCAAATAAAGTTAAAAGAGCCTATGGTTTTAGGTCATGAGGTTTCAGGCTATATTAAAAAAATAGGTTCAAATGTAAAAAATTTATCTATTGGACAATTAGTTTCTGTTTCGCCATCAAGACCATGTAACAAATGTCATTTTTGTTTAGGTGGGATTCAAAATCATTGTTTAAACATGCAATTCTACGGATCTGCAATGCCATTCCCCCATATTCAAGGGGCTTTTAGAGAAACTTTAATTGCTGAATCATATCAATGCATACCAGCAGACGGGCTGTCTCCAGAGGAAGCCGCAATGGCAGAGCCTCTAGCAGTATGCTTGCATGCTATTAAACAGGCAAAAAAAATATTCGGGAAAAAAGTTTTAATCATTGGCTCTGGTCCCATTGGTACACTTTGTATTCTTTCAGCAAGAAGAGCAGGCGCCGAAGAGATAGTTGTTACAGATATTTCTGAAAACGCTCTAAAATTTTCAAATTTAGTTGGTGCAGATAAAATCATTAATACAACAAAAAACTATAAAGAAATTGAAGAACTCCAAGTAGGGAAAGGTTATTTTGATATTGCAATTGAATGTTCAGGTTCTGCATCTGGAATAAATGATGCTATAAAATGCTTAAAGCCAAAAGGTACTTTAGTTCAACTTGGCTTAGGAGGGGATATACTTATGCCCTTAGTATCAGTAACTACAAAGGAGTTAAAATTAAAAGGCTCTTTTAGGTTTCATTCTGAATTTGAATTAGCTGTAAAAATGATGAAACAAAAATTAATTGATGTTACTCCTTTAATAACTCATAAGATCCCATTTGAAAATGCTGAAGATGGGTTTAAAATTGCTATGAATCAAAATGAAAACAGTATGAAAGTTCAAATAGCTTTCTAAACTAAAATATTAAATTATTACATTTACTTAATAAGTTAATAAAAGATTGACTCTTTAATATTATTAGATGCAACATTGTTCAAAGAAAACTTATATGGGGAGTTCTTATGAAAAATATAAAAAAATTAATGTTAGGTGTCTCAGCTTTAGCTGTCGCATCAAGTTTATCAATTACAGCTATAGCTGAAGAATGGAAAGGATGGAATATTCATAAACCAGGTTATCCTAATACTGTAGCGATGGATAAGTTTGCAGAATTATTAAAAGAAAAGACAGGTGGTGAAATAACCTTAAAAATGTTTCACTCCGGTGTTTTAGGCAACCAACCAGATGCAATTGAACAAGTAAGAGTAGGTGGACTTGCTATTGGAAATTTTAATCTTGGTCCTATAGGCCCAATGGCTCCAGAAGCAAATGTAGTTTCATTACCTTTTATTTTTAAAGATATGGGACATATGCATAGAGCATTAGATGGAGAAGCAGGTGACAAAATCAGTGCTGGAATGGCTAAGATTGGTATTATAGCTTTGGCTTGGTATGACTCAGGTGCTCGTTCCTTTTATAATTCTAAAAAACCTATTATGAAGCCATCTGATGTAGAGGGTTTAAAGGTAAGAGTTATGAACAATGATCTCTACTCAGGAATGATATCTGCTCTAGGTGGCAATCCTTCTCCAATGGCATTCTCTGAAGTTTTTCAATCACTTAAAACAGGTGTTGTTGACGGAGCTGAAAATAACTGGCCCTCTTATGAATCAACTGGTCATTTTGAAGTAGCTAAATATTATTCACTTTCTCAACACTTAATTATACCTGAATGTGTTTGCATTAATGATAAAGTTTATAATAACTTATCAGACAAAAACAAAAAAGCTGTAAAGGATGCTGCAAGAGAATCAGCAAAATTACAAAGAGCTTTGTGGGAAAAAAGAGCCATTTCAAGTCGTGAAAAAGTCATGAAAGCGGGAGTTAAATTTAATGAAATTCCAAACAAACAAGCTTTTATGGACGCAATGACTCCTGTCCATACAAAATATTTATCAGCAAATCCAGATTTAGTTCCATTAGTAAACTTAATTAAAAACACTAAATAAATAAATTCCAACGGTCATATTTAAAACGTATGGCCGTTGAATTAAAGATGTCTATGGAGACTAGAAATTAATAAAAGTCTTTCTAAGTTAATTGTTTTTTACTCTAACTTGCTAGATAAGATTGCTTATGTTTGTAATATTATAACAGGAATTGCGTTAATCGTGATGACTGTAATATTCAGCTGGTTAGTGTATGGTAGATACGTATTAAACTCAACTCCTACATGGGTAGAGCAGGTGTCTCTTTTACTTGTAGTACTCATTGGTTTTTTAGGTGCAGCTATCGGTATCCATAGAAACACTCATCTTAGTGTCTCATACTTTAGAGATAAAATGCCTTTATTTTTAAAAATTACTTTTGACTTAATAACTCATTTCATGCTGATGATATTTGGTTACATTATGATGATATATAGCTATAAATTAGTTATTTTCAAATGGTCTACTCAAATACCTTTAATCAATATTCCAGAAGGACTTAGGGCAGTACCAATTATGGTTTGTGGTGGATTGATCTTACTTTTTTCTATTGGTCACGTCTTAAATTATAAAAATACAGTGATCGATAAAAAAAGGGTTAAATAAGGTAAAGATATGGGCCTATTTATAATGATGGGAATTTTTGCTTTTGGGGTTGTAATAGGTATTCCTGTTGCTTTTGCCCTTGGCATTGGGGCTGTTTCAGCTTTTTATTTTGAAGGTCTACCTTTAATTGTCGCTTTTCAAAGAATCATATCAGGAATAAATGTTTTTTCTTTACTCGCTATTCCTTTTTTCATTTTTGCTGGTGAATTAATGTTTCATGGAGGCATTGCTGTAAGATTAGTAAGATTAGCTTCATCTGCTGTTGGTGCTGTAAGAGGTGGTCTAGGCGTTGTTAATGTTTTTGCTTCTATGTTGTTTGGAGGAATTTCTGGTTCAGCAGTTGCAGATGTGTCAGCGCTAGGCTCTATATTGATTCCAGTAATGAAAGAAAAAGGATATGATGAAGATTACGCTGTAAATGTAACAGTAACTTCTTCTATTGCTGGCATTATGATTCCTCCTAGCCACAATATGATTTTATATGCAGTTGCAACGGGCGGTGGTGTATCCATAACACAACTTTTTCTTTCAGGAATAATTCCAGGGATTGTAATGTGTGTTTGCTTAGCTTTAGTTGCTTATTTAGTGGCTGTACATAGAGGTTATAAATCTGAAATATTTCCAGGTCTTTACGCTTTATTTTTACATTTTGTTAGTGCAATTCCAGGTCTGTTTACTGCAGTTATAATTGTTGGAGGAGTTTTATCAGGCATTTTTACCGTCACAGAATCTGGTGCTTTTGGAACTCTCTATGCTTTCTTAGTTACAGTCTTTGTCTATAGAGCTCTAACTTGGAAAAATTTTAAGATAGCAGTAATAAATTCTGTGAAGACAACATCTATGGTTATGATATTAGTGGCTACTGCATCTGCTTTTGGATACATGTTAACATTCTATCAAGTTCCATCTCAGATGATAACTTTTATGAATGGAATTTCAAATAATCCAATTGTTATTCTTTTAATGATAAACCTAATGCTATTAGTATTGGGAATGATTATGGATATGGCTGCATTGATTCTCATTTGCACACCAATTTTCCTTCCATTAGCCGTTTCTTTGGGTATGGATCCACTTCAGTTTGGAATGATATTAATGATGAATTTAGGTTTAGGCTTATGTACACCTCCAGTGGGCGCATGTCTTTTTGTTGGTTGCGCAATTGGAAAAGTTCCAATTGAAAGAGCTGTTAAGACTATTTGGCCATTTTATTTTGCAATACTTATGGCACTCATGCTTACTACTTTTATACCCGCTATATCACTCACCCTACCCAATTTAATGAAATAGCTAACATCATGATAACTTTTCATCTTTATGGAGGATATTTTGGGCCAAATTCATGTAGACTGTGTATTAGATATTAAAGCTAATCTGGGAGAGAGTCCATTTTGGTCAATTATTGATCAAAATTTATACTGGGTTGATATAAATAATTGTCTGCTTTGTAAATTTGATCCTTCGAACGGACAAAATCAAATTTTTGATGTAGGAAAACCAATAGGATGTTTTGCTATAAAGAAAAATCTAAATGTTATCTTGGCATTAACTGATGGTTTTTTTGAATTAAATCAAAATGATGAGAGTATGTCTTTTATTTTAAACCCAGATGATAATATTGCTGGTAATAGATTTAATGACGGTACTGTTGACTTAAAGGGTAGATTCTATGCTGGGACCATGCCAATTCTTGGATCAACTTCAAATTCAAATCCTAAAGGGAATCTATACTGCCTAAATCCTTCGGGAATTATAAAAAAAACTATGGAGGGATTTTATACTATAAATGGTCTGGCCTTTTCTCCTGAAGGGAACGTAGCCTATGTTTCTGATAGCGCACCTTGGATAAGAACTATTTGGGCATATGATTATGATTTAGATGAGGGTATTTGGAGGAATAAGCGTATTTTTTTTGATACTAAAAGTATAGCTGGTAGACCAGATGGTGGCTGTGTTGACTCTGATGGATGTTACTGGATGGCAGGCGTATCTGGCTGGCAAATAGTTAGAATAACACCAAAAGGAAAAATTGATATGGTTATAGAGATGCCTGTTGAAAAACCCACCAAAATCACTTTTGGCGGAAAAAATTTAGATATCATTTTTGTAACTTCTATTGGAAAAGATATAACTATAGGAACTGAAAAAAAACAACCTCAAGCAGGTGGTATTTTTGCATTGAAAATACCAGGAGTTCAAGGATTTAGTTTGCCTTATTTTGGTTAAACATATTTACACAGATCTATTTCTATAGATCCTGTTATAGAACCATTTGGTAATAAAAAGTTATTATCTATATTCTCAATTTTTTGATCAGACAAATTAAAACCATCAGTTGGATGACTTACAGGTTCTAAACAAAAATATTCTGCTCCATTTGGAACATGAACTATTAAATGATTGAAAATATTATCCGCTCTGATAAGAATTTTTTTTTTATGAAAAGGCCAAGTAATAGCTGCTTCTCCTTCAAAATCCTTATATGACGCTGTTTTTGCTCTTTTCCATAATAAACTTCCATCTATCATGTCGAATCTATTTTCTACAGGCTTTGTTTTAATTGGAAAGTTTTCGGGAGGTCCGACCCACTCTCTAGAAGCCCCAAATTTTAAAATAATTTGATCGTTAAAATTAAAAAAAGGATGTATTCCAAAACCAAAAGGCATATTAGAATTTGAAGTGTTCTTCAAAATTAATTTAATAATGCATGAAGAATTTTTCAAATAAATTGACTGAGTTATTTCATATGACCAAGGCCAACCAAAATCATTTTCTTGATGATGATATATTATAGTTAATGATGATTTTGTTTGTTCTGAAACAGTCCATTTTTTTAAATAACCATGGCCATGAATTGCATGGGGAAAATCATTTTGATTTAATTGAAGCTTTGATCCATTAAAATTAAATTTTGCATTTTTAATTCTATTTGAAAAAGGAACCAAAGGAAAACATCCACCTTTCAAACTGTTTCCAGAATTTATAGAATCTAGAGATAATGGACGTAATATGTGAAAATCATCAAAAATAAAACTACTAATTCTCCCACCTATTTGAGGTAAAATATTTAATTCTATGCTTTTATCTTTCAGAGTAATAACTTGTAAATTTTTATAAGTCATTTTTTTCAGTTAGTTTAGTAATAGTATTAACTGATCTTAACAAAGAATCCTTTAAGTCGGCACCTAAACCAATTCCTTCCATAGGAAAAGCATAACCTTTTTCAATTTTAGGAAGATTTGTTACTAATTTTTTATAATAACCATTATAATATGATCTTACACTTTCTAAAATCATGGAATTGGAGAAAGCGAGACTTATATGCAAATTTGCTATCCAAACAATAGGGCCAGTACAATCATGAGGACACATCATTCTATTATTAGCATGGGCTAAACCTGCAATTCTAATAGCTTCTGAAATTCCTCCCACCCAACCTAAGTCATAATGCATATAATCAATTGCATTCAAAGCCAGTGCATCTCTATACCACAAAGCTGTTCCAAGAGCTTCACTACCTGCAATTGGAGCTAAGGTTTTACTTCTAAAATCTGCTAGATCTTTAAGGTGAGCCATATTAATAGGATCTTCGTGCCAAAACACATCAAATTCATCAGCTTTACGTGCTATTTTTAAGGCTGGAGCTAATTGCCATAATGAGTGATACTCGATCATAATATCAATTTTTGATCCCACAGCTTTTCGAATTTTTTCAATCCTGCTTAAACCTATCTTTAGATTATCATTTGAAATCATTTGACCTTTTGTTGTGAAAGCAAACTCATCAAATGGCCAAATTTTCATTGCTGATATACCCTCATCTAGTAAGCTCTTTGCTAACTCACCTGGGTTTTCAACTTGTAACTCTAAATCATCATAAAAATGTTTTTTACCAATGATATTGCTACTGCCAACTGAACGAGATAGAGAATCCGATTTCCAATTATAGCCATCAGCCGCACATGTATTATAAATTGGTATATTATCTCTACTAAGGCCACCTAACATATCAACTAAGCTGAGGTTACTTGCTTTAGCCTTTAAATCCCAAAGGGCTATATCGACCGCAGAATTGCCTCTATATTCAACCGATCTTGTTGGATAACCTATATATCTATTCGGTGTCCAATTGATAAGATTATCTGAATGTTCATTAATTCTAAGAGGATCTTTTCCAATTAAATAAGGGGCACAAGTTTCATGTAAATATGACACAATTGCTTGAGGATTTCTGAATGTTTCTCCTAAACCTGTTATCCCCTCATCTGTGTGTATTTTAACCCATACTAGGTTTGAATATTCTGTATTCTGTATTGTTTCAATGCCTGTAATTTTCATTTTAAAACCTAAAAAATTGAGGAATAAATAAGAGTTCTAACCATCAAAAAGAAAAAAAATAAACATATGATTATCATAACTCCTAATAATCCCATACCAATCTGTTTAAACATAAAAAAACTCTAACTATTAAAGTGAACCTCACCTAAATCTTTAATATTATATCCGTGAAACTTGGAAGCCATGTGAAAAAATTCTTGAGTTCTACAAAAATTCATCAATTTCTGAAAAGGTTTTTCAAACCAACACTTTCTATTAATTACCAAGTCAAACCGTTCAGTTACAATTGGGATAAATGATAAGCTATATTTCTTTGCTTCTGATGATAAACCAAGTGTCAAATCTGCTTGTCCTGATAAGATAAGCATAACCGCATCATTTTCTGTGAAGGCAACCTCAGTACTTATAAAGTCTGATAAATCTAAGTTTCTATTTTTAAGTAAAAACTTAAGATAATTTTCTGATCCTGACCCTTTTTGTCTGGTAACAAGTCTCTTACCTAGAAAATCTTCTATTGAAGATTTGTTATATCGGTCATCAGGTTTAAAAATTAAACCTCTATCTCTTTTTGCCCATTCCATTAATACAAAATGATATTGTTCTAGTTTTGTTTTTACAACACTCACATTCCATTCTCTTGTATCGCTATCATAAATATGGAGCCCTGAAGCAATGCCTTGATTTGATTTAAACCTATCTAAACCATCCAAGCTTCCGTCAAAAGACATTGCAATTCCTGAACTTGATTGTTTTACTGCCCACTCAAGAAGAGGGTCATGGCTACCAAGTAAAACATTTGGAAGGTTTTGTTTATGATTAATAAATTCTTTCCCTCCTGATATCCAGTTAGTAATCTCTTTTTTCGAAAATAATAATTTTCCCATAACCTTGGAATACGGAACCTGATCTTTTGAAACAAGATCGTAAATTTTGCGAGGTTTAACTCTTAAAAAATAAGCTAATTCCTCTGTAGTGAAATAATCAGACAACAATAATTACCATAAAAAATATTTAGTCTAATTTAACATTATATCTTATAATTAGTTAATGAAAAATAGATCAACACACATAAAACGCTCATCTCTACCCCCCAATTTAGTAAATGAAAATGATAATGGAGTTAGGATTAAAGTTTATGTTCAAGGTCATATGATAGGAGCTGGTAAGATGGAACTGTTTCATTTAGTCGCTCAAAAAGGTTCAATTCGCTCTGCTGCGAAGTCAATGGGAATGAGTACAAAAAGAGCTACCTTACTTTTGAAAACAATTGAAGAAGCATTCCCAACTCCTATTTTAGAAAAAAAAAGGGGAAGCAAAGGAACTATTATTACACCTTTTGGAAAAGAACTTTTAGAAAGATATTTGAAATTAAGTATACAACTCTCTAATGAATCTAAAGACTTTATTAGTTGGGTGGCATCAAAGCAAACTCAAGGATAAAAGGCTAGAAAATGAAAAAGAATGAAGAGTTTTATATTTCACCTGATTTAGACAACGATAATTTAACAGAAACAATTGAATGCTTAAATGAGTCTGGTGAAAAAATAAAACTACCAGTAGTTAAAGAAATACCTCTTACAATTTATCTTAACAAACAAGAAATAGTTACTGCCATGACTTTGGGTGATATGCCAGATCTTTTAGCTGTAGGTTATCTCCTTAACCAAAATATGCTTAAGAGAGATGATATAATTTCAGGAATTGACTATGATGACGAATTACAAGTTGTGGTTGTAAGAACCAATAGAAAAACTAACTATGAAAAAAAGATGGAAAAAAAAATCCGTACCAGTGGTTGTGCCGTAGGCACAGTATATGGAGATATTATGGATGATTTTTCTTCTGTTAATCTTGATAATAAAACAAAAATAAAAACCTCTTGGATTTATAATATCTCTAAAAAGGTGAATACAAGACCTAGTCTATATCTAAAGGCTGGGGCCCTGCATGGCTGTGTTTTATGCAGAAACGATTCTCCACTTATTTATGTTGAAGATGTTGGAAGACACAATGCGGTAGATAAAATTGCAGGATGGATGTTTTTAAATAAAGAACAAGCAAATGATAAAATTTTTTATACTACTGGAAGATTAACATCTGAAATGGTTATAAAAACAGTACAAATGGGTATACCAATTTTAATTTCTAGGTCAGGCTTTACTGAATCAGGTGTTAACCTTGCTAAAGAAGCAGGTCTCACTCTTATAGGTAGGGCAAAAGGCAAAAGAATGATTATTGCAAATGGAATTAATAGAGTTGTATTTGATACAGATATTAAAGACATTAAAAATGAAGATGTGATCTCTGCTCAAAGGTCTCTTATTAATTAAAGGTTAAAAAAAAATTGGAAAAATTTAAAGAAATAATTCCTTGCGTAATTTTAGCTGGAGGAAAAGGTCGAAGGATGGGGGGCAAAGAGAAAGCACTCATAAATCTTTTAGATAGACCACTATTATCTTATATCTTAGAGAGAGTTTCAGGCAAAGTAGCCCCAATAGCGTTGAATATAAATAGTAATAATGAAAAATTTGAAAAATTTGGCTACACACTAATTAGAGATCCGATAGAAGGACATTTAGGTCCACTGTCAGGTATTTTAGCATCTTTAAATTGGGCAAACCATATTCAAAAAGAATGGGTTATGACCTTACCTTGCGACACTCCCTTCCTTCCTAAAAATTTGATTGAGTCTATGGTAAAGACAAAAAACGAAAACCCAGGTATTGATTTAGTTATTGCTAAATCAAGAGGGTTTAATCATCCAGTAATTGCGTTATGGAAGGCTGATATTCATACCAAATTGTCAACAGCGTTAAAAGAAGGTATCAGAAAAATAGATGTATTTACAGCACCATTGAAGAAAGCTTATGTTGATTTTGATGGTTCTAATAATTCAGAATTTGATCCGTTTACCAACTTAAATTCCCCCCTAGACCTAATCCTCGCACAACAAATTCTAGGTAAGTTGCCTCCTTTATTTGGACTAGCGGGGTGGTCAGGCTCAGGCAAAACAACATTACTAACTAAATTAATACAGAATTTTACCAAAATTGGGATTAATGTTGGAACCTTAAAGCACGCTCATCACAAATTTGATATTGATAAACCAGGCAAGGATTCTTACAATTTAAGAATGTCTGGAGCAAGACCAATGATTATATCTTCAAAAGAACGTTTTGCTCTTATTCAAGAAAATGATGAAAATGAAGAAACAAGCTTATTTGAAATGTTAGAAATGTTTTCAAAACAACCTATAAGGAAATGTGACTTAGTAATAGTTGAAGGTTACAAAAACGAAAACATCCCAAAATTTGAGGTCCATCGGCCTGAACTAGGCAAACCATTACTTTTTAGAGAGGATAACGATATATTTGCAATTGCCTCTGATAAACATATAGATACAGACCTACCTACTTTTGATTTAAATAATATTAATTCAATAACTGATTTCTTAATTCAGAAATATAAAATCTCTTAAAATTATTCGAGGTATTTAATGGAAGACGGACAAAAACAAAATAATATTAGACCAAAATTTTTAAATCTATGGCCAACACAATTCATGGAAATGTCTCTACCAGGTCATGAAACAGCAAACCCTGTTATTGCAGATGTAGTTTTATCCAATAATGCCAGTCAAGATAACATGACAGAAAATTATGTTTCTCAAAATATTTTAAATATGGATCATCCAGCAATTTATTGGCTAAAGCAATGTCTTGATCGAGCAATATATGATTATGCTATAGAATCCGGAATTAATTATGAATTAAAATGGTCAATACAAGGGTGGGGAAATGTAAACATGAAAGGAGATTATCATAATCTTCATAATCATCCACATTCATGGTTGTCTGGTACTTATTATGTCAATGTACCTGACCAATCAGATGCTGAACTTTTTAGATCAGATTTAAACCCTGCATCAATAAGTTTTTTTGACCCTAGGCCTCAAGCTAATATGAATTCAATAAAAGGCGACAAGCAAGTTGATCCAGAGCATAGAGTTTTACCAAAATCAGGTGATTTATTATTGTGGCCCGCATTCATCCATCACCTGGTCCATCCGAACATGTCAAACTTTCCTAGAATATCAATTTCTTTCAACGTAATAGTTAAATGGGACAATAATTTAATACCAGATTAGTATGATCTATAAGCCTCTATGATCAAAAGGATAGAATA
>Ga0129342_1000440_pt1 | contig 17664 bp, 18 predicted proteins | sample CPBDNA_5_FD_94426 | JGI IMG/M metagenome (GOLD analysis project Ga0129342, IMG submission 94426) | Freshwater to marine salinity gradient microbial communities from Chesapeake Bay, USA - CPBay_Sum_15_0.2_DNA | ecosystem: Environmental > Aquatic > Marine > Coastal | place: USA: Chesapeake Bay...
ACGATCATCACCACCGCGGCGCGCGACAACGTCGGGCAGATCCACGACCGGATGCCTGTCGCGGTGCTGCCGGAGCAGCGAGCAGCGTGGCTGAATCCGCAGACGCCGGGCAAGGAGATCCTGACCGAGCTTCTTGCTCCGACCCCATCGGGCTTCTGGGACATCTACCCGGTGTCGACCGCGGTCAACTCCGTGCGCAACCAGGGGCCCCAGCTCCTGGACCCAGTGGACCCGCAGGGGGGCCAACTGCCTCTCGGGAATTGACCGGGGGGAATGACCGATCCCCCCTGAGCGTTGGCGCTCCCGTGCTCACCGGTCTCGCCTCGACGCCCTCCATGGAGGGGCTCCCCGCCGTACGGGCCGATCTCGGCCCCGCGGGGATCGGCGTACCCTCAACAGGGATGGATGAGACTCAGGTCGACACCGACGCACCCGTGGTGCTCGCCGACGAGACCGATGAGGAGCGCGCGGCGCGCTTCGAGCGCGATGCCCTGCCCTATCTCGACCAGCTCTACGGCGGCGCCCTGCGGATGACCCGCAATCCGGCGGACGCCGAGGACCTCGTGCAGGAGACCTTCGTCAAGGCGTTTGCGGCCTTCGACTCCTTCACCCCGGGCACCAACCTCAAGGCCTGGCTCTTCCGCATCCTCACCAACGCCTTCATCAACACCTATCGCAAGAAGAAGCGCCAGCCGCTGCAGACAGACACCGAAGACCTCGATGACTGGCAGATGCGCTACACCCAGGCATACGCCACGGGTGAGTTGCGCTCCGCCGAGGCCGAGGCGCTCGATCGACTGCCCAACGACATCATCAACAACGCGCTCAGCGAGCTCCCCGAGGAGCGACGCATGGCGGTCTACCTCGCTGATGTCGAAGGCTTCTCCTATCAGGAGATCGCGGACATCATGGATACGCCGATCGGCACCGTGATGTCGCGCTTGCACCGCGGCCGCAAGCAACTGCGCACCTCGCTTGAGGACTACGCCATCTCCGAGGGCTACCTCGTGCCCGGTCCCGGCGGAGCGGCCGAGCCGCGCATGACGGGCGGAGGGGCGTCATGAGTGCGTGCGAGCCCTGCACCTGCGGCGAGGCCCTGTCGCGGGTCTACGACTACCTGGATCAAGAGTGCGAAGCCTCGATGGCGCAGGCGATCGCCGGCCACCTGCAGGAGTGCCCCGGCTGCGCTGAGCAGTACCGCCTCGAGCAGATGGTCAAGGCCCTCGTCCACCGGACCTGCTGCGAGGAGCGCGCCCCGGAAGAGCTCCGTGTGCGAATCGTGGCCCGGATCTCCGAGGTCCGGATCACCTACCGCCGCCAGGGCTGAGGCGTCCCTCGGGCTCCACTCAGGCCCGCTCCTGGGTGCGTCGTACCAGCACGTGAGGCTTGTTCCTCGCTGTAGCCCTCGTTTGCCGGGACGCCGACCTATCCGACTGACCCTGCCCGCACCAGGCCTGCCGGGTTGATATGCCACGATTGCCCTCCGGCGGGTACGCCGACAACACGACCGGATCACCAGGGAGCCAGCATGAGCAAGCGTGGACGCAAGAAGCGCGACCGCAAGAAGAACGGCGCCAACCACGGCAAGCGCCCCAACTCCTGACGTGGACATCCGCGCCGAGATGGTGGCGCAGGTGCACTCCATCCTCGTCGAGCCGGGTGCGGCGGTTGCCGTGGGCGACACGCTCCTGCTCCTGGAGTCCATGAAGATGGAGATTCCCGTCCTCGTCGAGGTCGCCGGGACTGTTGCGGACATCCCCGTGCACCCGGGCGACGTCGTGCACGAGGGCGACGTCCTCGTCACCATGGTCGACTAAGCACAGCACCGCACCCGTGTCCTCGATCGCCGCACACCTCGCCTTCGCCGTCAGCGCTGCCGACACGGCGACCTCGCTCGGCAGCGGTGACGTTCCCGTCCTTGCTACACCTCGACTCATCGCGTGGCTCGAAGCGGCGACCCTCGACGCCTGCCCCCCACTGGGATCGGATGAGACGAGCGTCGGCACCCGCGTTGAGGTCGAGCACCTCGCCGCCAGCCCGGTGGGTGCGTCGGTGGGCGTGACCGCAGAACTCATCCACCGGGATGGCCGGCTGCTGCGCTTCCAGGTGATGGCCCACCACGACGCCGGTGGCGACCCCGTCCTCATCGCTCGGGGCGAGATCACCCGGGTCGTCGTACGTCGTGAGCCCTTCCTGGCCCGCCTCGGAGGCGACCTCATCGTCCGTGAGGCACTTCCTGCGGAACTCCCCGCCGTGGGGGCACTGCGCGTGGAGGCCTACCGGACCGGCTACGGCATGGCCACCGAGGAGGTCGGTTACGCCAACGTCCTGCGCGATGCGCCCGGCCATGCGGAGGGTTCAGCGATCCTCGTGGCGCTGCGGGACGGAGAACTCGTCGGCACCGTCACGCTCGTCGACTCCGGACAGGCCCTCGCTGAGGTAGCCGAGCCGGGGGAGCTTGAGTTCCGCTTCATGGCGGTCGCCCCGAAGGCATGGCGCCAGGGAGTCGCTCGGGCGCTCGTGGACGCCGTCATCGCACGTGCTGCTGGGCGGCCCCTGGTCTGCAGCGTGCTCGAGGGCAACGAGCCGGCCGCGTCGCTCTATGCCGCCTCCGGCTTCGCCCGGGTCCCCGCCCGAGACCACCATCCGACTCCTGAGGTGGCCCTGAGGGTGTACTCCCTCCCTGCGGGCTGATTCCAGCCCGGCCTGAGGTCCGGGAGGCCCGTTCGTGACCTTCCTGTTATATTTCCCAGGTCTGTCGCAGGGCAGACCCGGGAGAGCCCGACAGAGGCGGCTCGCCGCACCGCCGGGCCTGGCCCGCCGAGGCGAAGCCGAGGTCGGAACGCACCCGGACCGAAGACCGGAGGCCCCATGGCTGCACGTCGATCGCTCGCCGCAGCACTCGTGGCGGTCGTCGCGGTCGGTGCACTCGCGGCGATGCCGGTGGCCAGCCAGGCTGCCCCGGCCAAGCCCCGCACCCCGGCCTTCGCTGCCGGAGCCCCCGAACTCAGCACTGGGAGCAACGGCGAACCCGTGCGGGTCCTGCAGCGCGCGCTCGAGGTCCGGGCCACCGGCTACTTCGGCCCGGTCACCCGCATCGCGGTGGTCAAGCTCCAGCAGGCCAATGACCTCGAGCCGACCGGCGTTGTCGGCGCCGAGACCTGGGCCGTGCTCGGCCGGGCCATCGCCCGCGAGGCAGCCGCGGCCGACGAGACCTTCGGCGACGTCCAGGTGGATGGCCGCTACTGCCCCGCCGTGGACTTCCGCAACGGTGACGGCCTCGGCGCGGGCCGCAACCACCAGGGCTTCGATCTCCTCGGCACCCGGGGCACCCCGATCTATGCCGTGGATGCCGGCCGCGTCACCCGCAGTGGGTTCCAGGGCAACGGCGCCCTCATCCTCGACATCACCGACAAGAAGGGCTCGATGTGGTTCTACGGCCACTTCGACAAGATCTTCGTCGGGCGGGGTGACACGGTGAAGGCCGGGCAGCTCATCGGCACCATGGGTGACACCGGATCACCGGGTGCTGTGCACCTGCACATCGAGTTGCGGCCGCGCGGCTGGTCCGGCCCGGCGCAGGATGCTAGGCCGGTTGTGCTCAAGCTGTGCGCGGGCGCTGACTCCCAGCGTCGCCGCTAGACCCCTGTCGTCGACCGCGGGTACGCGATCTCGGGATCGGTCATCACGTTGACGACGTAGGGCGCCCCCGACGCCAAGGCCCGATCGAGCGCTGGGCCGATATCCCCGGGCGCCGTGACCGTCTCGCCTGCCCCGCCCAGAGCGCGCACGATCTCGTCGTACGGCGTGGGACGCAGGTCGGCGGCGACGTCGTACCCGTAGAGGAAGCGCATGGGATGGCGCTCGAGATTCCAGCCCGCGTTGTTGCCGATGACGATGACCGCCGGCAGGTCGTGGCGCACGAGGGAGTCCACGTCCATGAGCGAGAAGCCAGCGGCCCCATCGCCCAGCAGGAGCACCACCTGCGAGGACGGGTGAGCCAGTCGAGCGGCCATGGCGTAGCCCGGGCCGGTGCCGAGGCAGCCGTACGGTCCGGGATCAAGCCAGTGTCCGGGGCGCTTCGGCTCGACGTAGCGTCCGGCGAACGAGACGAAGTCGCCCCCATCGCCGATCACCACAGCATCGTCAGCCAGGCGGGGGAGTAACTCGCCGTAGATGCGCGCGGGGTGGATCGGATCGGCATCGCTTGCGAGATCGGCGGCGTCACCGGCGATCGCAGCATCAGCCCGCGCGCGCAGGCCGGCCGCCCACTCCTCGATGCCAAGCGGCTCCCCGACCAATGTGGCCAGGTCGAGGAAGAATCGGCTCAGGTCGCCGCTCGCGCTTGCCGCGAGCTCGCGATGCGTCGCGAGCTGTCCGGGGGAGTCAGCCACATGGATGACCGGCGCCGGCGGATTGCCGAAGTTGCCGTAGCCGAGGCGGAAGTCCAGTGGAGTGCCGACGACCATCACGAGGTCTGCCCCGGCGAACGCGGCGCCGCGGGCGCGCGTGACGAGCATCGGGTGCCTCGGCGGCAGGATGCCGCGGGCCATGCCGTTGGCGATGACCGGTAGCCCGATCGCATCCACGAACGCGCGGGCCGCGTCATCTGCTCCATCGGCCCACACATCGCTGCCCAGGATGAGCACGGGTCGCTCGGCAGCGCGCAGAAGTGCGGCGATGCGATCGAGGTCGCCCTTGACCGGAAGGGGGACGGGGTGGCTATCCCCGGTCGCGGGCACGGCTGGGGTGAAGAGCACGTCCATAGGGATGTCGACGAAGGCCGGTCCGCGATGCGCCGAGCCGGCGAGAGTGAAGGCGGCATCGATCGCGGCACCGACGCCGGCCGCGTCATGCACCGTCACGGCGGACTTCGTCACCGGCGCAAGCAGTGGCGGATGGTCGATCTCCTGCAGCGCACCGGATCCCCAGCGGCCGTCGGGCGCGCGTCCCCCGACGAGCACCAGGGGCGAACCGTTGACCCACGCACCGGCTACAGCGCTCACGGCGTTGGTGACTCCGGGTCCTGCGGTGACCGCGGCGAAGCCGGGGGTGCGCGTGAGTTTGCCCATCGCCTCGGCCGCGAAGACCGCCGTCTGCTCGTGCCGCACGTCGATGATGCGCATCGGGCCATCCGCACCCGACTGCACGCTGGAGATGCCCCCGACCGCTGCGTCGTAGAGCGGGAAGATGTGGGCACCCGAGAGGGTGAAGAGATGTCGCGATCCGTGGCGGGCCGCGGCCTGCACGGTCTGGGTGCCGCCGTGAGCCTCGGTCATCAGCGCACCGCGCTCACAGGATGGCGAGCGCGAGGACACTCACGCCCAGGGCGACGAGTGCCACGATGGCCGTGACCGTGATGAGCGTCTTGTTCTGCACGGGGATCCCTTCGACTCCGGCAGGCTACCGGGGGCCGGTCCGCGCGCCGCTGACGCCACCGCCTAGCCTGCCCGGGCATGGGGAGCCTCGACCGTCTGGCCCGGGAGCGGACTGACCTCGCCCCGGCTGATGTCGAGCACCTCCAGGCATTGGTGGGCGCGTGGGCCCTCATCGCCGATCTCGCCATGAGCGACCTTGTCCTGTGGCTGCCCACCTGGAACGCGGGGGGCTGGGTGGCTGCTGCGCTTGTGCGGCCCTCGACGTCGCCGACGGCGGTGACCCAGGATCTGGTCGGCACGTTCGTGCCCCGCGGTCGCAAGGGACTCCTTGACAGGGCGGCCGCGTCAGGGCGTCGGGCCGCTGGTGCCGACGGAGCTCAGGCGATCCCGGTCCGCCGCGATGCGCGCGTGGTGGGTGTCATCGAGCGCTATGCGGGGACGCACCGCGCGGGGCATCTGGAGGACGTGTACCTCGACCTGTCCAATGCGCTGCTCACGATGTGCGGTGAGGGCACCTTCCCTCCCGGTGACGCGGACTGGGCGACCGGAAGCGCACCGCCGCGCGTCGGTGATGGCCTGCTGCGCGTCGATGTCCAGGGTCGCGTGACGTTCGCGAGCCCGAATGCCGTGTCTGCATTCCGGCGACTGGGACTCGCGCGTCCCCTCGAAGGCGCTGAACTCGCGGCCATCGCTACGCGACTGTGGCATCGGCCTGGGCCCGTTGACGAGTCGCTGGCACTGGCCGCCGGCGGGCGCATTGCGACGTACGCCGAGGTCGAGAACCCCTCAGCATGCGTGACGCTGCGTTCAGTGCCGCTCCGTCCTGGCGGTGTGCCGCAGGGCGCAATCGTCCTGGTGCGCGACATCACGGATCTGCGCCGGCGTGAGCGGGCGCTTCTGAGCAAGGACGCCTCACTGCGCGAGGTGCATCACCGCGTCAAGAACAACCTGCAGACGGTGGGCGCCCTACTGCGGCTTCAATCGCGCCGGGTCACGGCAGACGAGGCCCGCGAGGCCCTTGCCGAGGCGGGCAGGAGAGTGGCAGCGATCGCAGCCATCCATGAGGTCCTCGCCCAGGAGCCGGGGGACCGCATCGACTTCGACGTTGTCATTGACCGCATTCTTGCTGTGGAGCGTGATCTCGCCGTGGCGTATTCGGCGGGTGTGACGATCGTCCGCGAGGGATCGATCGGTGTTATCGACACTGAAGTGGCGACACCGCTTGCGATGGCTGTGTCGGAGATCGTGCACAACGCCGTCGAACATGCCCATGCGAGTGTGATCACCGTCTCGCCATCACGCGTGGAGTCGATGCTGCGCGTGCGGGTGACCGACGACGGTCGCGGTCTGCCTGAGGCGGTCGAGGAAGGCCTCGGCCTGCAGATCGTGCGATCGCTCATCGAGCAGGACCTGCGGGGGAGGCTGACGATGGACGTAGACGGGGGGACCGCGGTGATGATCGAGGTGGAGACGACGGGCTGACGCTCAGGCCGTGGTGCGAGCGCGAAGCCGCGCGTTGCGTCGCTTGAGGGCGCGCCGCTCGTCCTCGCTCAGGCCACCCCAGACCCCGGCATCCTGACCGGTCTCGAGGGCCCACTGGAGGCAGTCATCGATCACATCGCAGCGACGGCAGACGGCCTTGGCCTCCTCGATCTGCAGGAGCGCAGGGCCGGTGTTGCCGATGGGGAAGAACAGCTCGGGATCCTCGTCACGGCAGGCAGCATCGTGGCGCCAGTCCATGGTCCCTCCTCGCCTCATTCCCCTGCTTGTGACGACGTTCACGCACCATCCCGAGAGGGTCATCCGTGAGGCGCGGATGCGGGTGCGGGGAACGCGTGCCGGATCTGTCCGACTCCTAAGGGTCGCAGACCGAGGGGCCTGCCACAAGGCGAAACGGCATATGCGCTGCGCCCCGGGCATGTCTGCTTGGTCACACGGCCGTCGTACTGCGCACCCGTCCGGTTATAGGACGGCGTACAACGATGGCCTTCCCTCGGTTCGAGAGGGTCAGGCGATGACCGTGAGGGCGTCGGGCACGGAGACGACCTCGACCCGGCTCACCTGCCCCAGGCCCTCGCCATCGACCTGGAGGGCCACGGGGCGCTCTGCCCGTACAGTCAGGCGCCCGACGTCATGAGCGACGGTGAGACTGCGACCAGTGGAGCCGGCGCGACTGCCGGCGATCATCCGGCGGGCCAGGCGAAGGCCGGCGGCGATGCTCATCCGGCGTACGGCGAAGACATCGATGCCGGTGTCGAAGGACGCGTCGGGGCAGGGCGCGATCGGCAGTGCGCCGAGGTAGGTCCAGGGAGACGTGTTCTGCAGGATGGCGACGAAGACACCGGGAATGCTTTCGTCGGGGAAGTCGACGGTCAGGGCTGGCTCGCGTCTGTCGGTGTGCCAGAAGAACTGCCGCAGTGTCGTCATGAAGTACCGCGTGGGTGTCGCTTCATGTCCCTTGGCACGTTCTTGTTCCATAGCCGCGATGATCTCGGCGTCGAGGCCGAGACCGGCGTTGGCGATGAACCAGCGGGGGGAAGCGCTGTGATCCTGTTCCCATGGGGTGGCGGCCATCGTCCCGAGTCCGATCGTGCGTCGCCGCCCCTCGCGCAGCGCCTGGAGAATTTCCCCGGTCGCCTCGACCGGATCCGCGGGCAGTCCGAGCGCTCGCGCGGCGACATTGGCGCTACCGCCGGGGATGATCGCGAGCATCGTTCCGTCTGGACGGGGGCCTTCCGTCAGGAGGCCGTTGACGGCCTCGTTGACCGTGCCATCCCCGCCGAGGACGCAGACCAGGTCGACGCCGTCGAGCTGGGCCTGTCGCGCGATCTCCTCGGCATGGCCTCGATACTCGGTGTGGAAGGTGCGGAGCTCGAGCTCATCGGCGAGCGCGTGGCCGAGGACATCCATCACGCGGGGCGAGGTCGTCGTCGCATGGGGGTTGATGACGAGGACTCCACGCACACCGCAACCCTAGTCGGCCTAACCTTGGCCCATGAGCCAAGGCGGAGGCCGTCCGGTGACGTCACTTGTCGTGGGCGCCGTCGTGGCCGGGATCGAGGGTGTCGCCTTGCTGGTGTACGCCGGCTACATCGTCGTGCAGGTTGCGCGACTGGGCATCACGGGTCCCGAAGAGGTCTCCAGTCCCATCGCCGTCACTTTGGAGATCGTCATCTTCGCCACGTTGGGCGCAGCCCTCACGCTCGCAGCGCGCGGTCTCTGGCGCGCACGCCGTTGGGCACGCAGCATGCTCGTCGTGGGCCAATTCCTGGCCCTGGTCGTGGGCGTGCCGCTGGCCACTGCCCAGGGCGGTATCGAGCGTAGCGCGGGCATCGCGCTGGTGATCCTCGCGGCCAGCGGTCTTGCGGCGGCCTTCTGGCCGAGTACTACCGCGGCGATCGCGGACAACTAGACGCTGGGAGCAAGGCGGGTCAAGGAACCCACGTTCGCTGCGGGACCAGGTTCATTCGTCGAGCCGCTCCCCCGCACGTGGGGACTCGTCTAAAGTGATTGGGAGCAGGGCGCGAATGCCTGCCATGGCGCAACGACGACAACAAGCCGGAGCACGGGGATGGGACCTAACATGACAGTGAAGAGAGCGAGACTGGGTGTCCTCGCGGCTGCCAGCGCGGTTGTCTTTGCCACGGCCGCGATGCCCGCGGCGGCGGGCCCGAGCGACCCGAACCCCATCGTCCCCCAAGTCCCGTGCTACCCGGACTGCCAGGGGGCTGACCTTCGCGGCAGGAATGCAGAATACGCGCAGATGCCCGATGGCAATTTCAACGAGGCGAACTTGCGCGCCGTCGACTGGCTCAGAGCTAACTTGTCCGGGTCCACTTTCGTGAACACGAACATGTACAACGCAGGTCTGTACGGTGTGGATTTGACGAATGCTGACCTTTCGGGGGCGGATGCATCCAAGGTCTCCTTCGCGAAGGCAAACCTGACGAGCGCTGACCTTTCGGGGGCGGATGCATCCAAGGCGAACCTGAGGAATTCAAACCTAACGGGCGCGAACCTCACCGGGGCGGATCTCTCGAAGGCGAACCTCAAGGGCGCGAACCTGACGAATGCTGACCTTTCCGGGGCGAACTTCTACAAGGCGAACTTCAAGGACGCGAATCTCACGGGTGCGGACATCACTGGAGCCGACTTCCGTCGCGCGAAGTTCAAGAACACCATCTGCCCGAACGGCACGAAGACGAACAAGGGCTGCTGAGTCAGTTCGAGCACGACCCAGGGTCCGGGAGTCACTAGCGAGCGGCGCCCATCTCCGATGCGCTCGAGCGCGACACTGGATCAGCGCGCGGCGCGCGCGGGTGACGAAACGTTACGCGGAGTTTGTGGCTGTCTGATCTCGCGGAATCTCCTGAGAGGACACCGTCTCACCCCTGCGCCAGACGCCGCAGCGCATCGCCGCTGACCCTCTGCACCGTCCACTCGTCCATCGGCTCGGCGCCGATCGAACGGTAGAAGTCGAGGGCCGGGGTGTTCCAGTCGAGGACCCACCACTCGAACCGGCCATAGCCGCGCTCCACGGCAGTACGCGCCAGGGCCTGCAGCATCGCCTTGCCAAAGCCATGGCCGCGATGGGAGGGGCGTACGTAGAGGTCCTCGAGATAGACCCCATGACGCCCTAGCCAGGTGGAGAAGTTGCGGAACCACAGCGCGAAGCCGACGCTCTCCCCGGTGCTGTCGTCCTCGGCGATGAGTGCGAACACGGCGGGTTCGTCACCGAAGAGGGCCTCGCGCAGCAGTCCCGGAGTCGCCACCACCTCGTGGCTTGCGCGCTCGTAGTCGGCTAGTTCATGGATCATCGCGAGAATGTCGGGCACGTCATCGGCGTTCGCCTCACGAATGGTCATGACCACATTGTGACTGACGACGGCGCGATGCTTGAGGTTGGCTTGCAATGCATCCAACAACGTCAGCTGCCTGCGTGTCGCCGCAGGCTATGCCGTGGCATCTGGTGACGATGAAGGGAGGCGGCCACGTCCGATCGAACGGTCGCCCCATGCGAGAGGGGGAGCGATGCTGGCGCATACCGCGATCTGGCGATGGGACGAGGTGCGGCTCAGTCCGCTGTCGTGGCGAGAGCCGCGGTCGGGTTGGGAAATCGACGACATCCTCAATCTTGTGGCCTCGCTGTCTGGGGGGCTGACCGACATCGACAGCGCCATGGCTCTCACCGACCGCATCCTGCCGAAGTGGTCCCTTTGGAGATGGACCGGTTGGAGATGGATCCCGATGGTGCCCTCCGTCCCAGGGACACCACGCGTATCGACGGCGAGCTTCTGGCGTGGGTGGTCGAGTCGCTCTGGGGTCGACCCGGCACCGTCGAGCGGCGGGGCACCTCGACGAATCGGGGCGTCCCTCGCTCGCACCCTGAGCCGTCAGTCGCTCAGGCCTTGCCGGTCTGACCCGAGAGTTTGACGACCATCGCCGCATACGCGTTGCACCCGCTGACGGACAGTCCCGAGTCTCCGAGTAGCCATTCCGGATTGCGCTCGGTAGCGGACCGCCAATCCAGCACCCGGCCCTCTGACGCGCGTCCCACAACGTTGCGTATCGAGGCATTGATGCGGTCCTCCGAGGAGAAGGCTCCCCACGCGGCACCGCCTCGTTTCACGGTGACCCAGATGACGCGGCTGCCTTCCGGGACCATCTCCATGACCTCACGGATGTGACCATCCACGAGGTTGTCGAGTCCGGTGACGTGGACCAGAACGGCTCCATATGTCCGTCCGAGGGACGCGGTCACCAAGCGCAACTCATCGACGCTTCGGATGTTGCGTGGATGGACGTCGACGTCACGCTTCCGCAGACATGGCGTGGCGTGATGCAGGGATTTGTCGCCGATCGCGATGATGCCCTCGGCGGGCTTGGGCGACGGGGCGGCCGGTTGCTCCCGCGCAGACAGTCCGGCCGAGGCCACATGGGGGGTCGTCGGCTCCACGTGGTCGTCACCCGACGCGGGAGGAATCCAGGGAAGCATCGCGCCGAGCGCGAAACTCGCGCATGCCATTGCCGTGATTCCCGTCTGCCCCCTCATGACGCTAGGCGGCTAGGGAGGCCGATGTGCGCAACAGCCAGTCGCGGGCGAGGGCGGCCACGTGCGCCAAGGCCCCTGGTTCCTCGAAGAGGTGGCTGGCGCCCGGCACGACCTCGAGCTTGGCCGGGCATCGCAGGTGGCTGAATGCTTCGCGGTTGAGGCGGAGGACGTCGACGTCGTCCCCTCCGACGATGAGCAGGGTGGGGGCGTGGACGAGTGGCAGCCAGTGGCGAGCCAGGTCCGGACGGCCTCCGCGGGAGACGACGCTGCGGACGAGATCGGGGCACCGCGCCGCCACGGCGAGTGCGGCCGCCGCGCCGGTGCTCGCTCCGAAGAGTGCGACCCCGAGATGCTGGGTCCGTGGCGCCGTGACCGACCACGCAACAGCACCCTCAAGTCGGTCGGCAAGGTGCTCGATGTCGAAGACGTGCGATCGAATCGCGGATTCGTCCTCGGTGAGGAGATCGAGTAGCAGTGTTGCAATGCCCGTATCGTTGAAGAGTCGCGCCACCTCTGCATTTCGCGGACTGAAGCGACTGCTGCCGCTTCCGTGAGCGAAGATCACCAGTAGGCGAGCTCCGGCAGGGACGTCGAGGATCCCGTGCATCACCGCATCGCTGACCGGGATAGCGACCTCGGTCCGCGTGTCCCGACTGATGATTCCGAGCATGGCCTCATCACTCAACTGAGGGAATTCCGCGTAGTGCTGGCCGACGGACACGAAGGTCTCGGGCACGTCAAGGCACACGACCTCGTCTGCGACGGCGCTCAGCCGGTCGACGGCGCTTCGTGATCCGACCGGAGTGGCAAGGATGACGCGACGGGCACCCGCGCGTCGCGCCGACCGGATCGCTGCGTGTGCGGTGGCGCCCGTCGCGAGCCCATCGTCGACGAGGATGGCTAGTCGGCCCTCCAGCGGTATCCGGGGCAGGGCCCGCCGGTAGTGGCGGACGCGCGCGTTGAGTGCCTCAGCGTGAGCCTGACTCAGGCGGCGAATCCGCGGCCCTGTGATCCCACGTTCCTCGCACAAGATGGTGTCGACGACCTGGACATCGCCCTCCGCGAAGGCACCGATGGCCAACTCCGGCTGTGCTGGCGAGCCCATCTTGTGGACGACAAGCATGTCGAACGGAGCCTGCAGCGCACGTGCCACGGGCTCGGCGACCGCGACCCCACCGCGGGTGAGACCTGCAACGATCGGGTCGTCGACCGCATAGTGCTCGAGAGCAGCGGCCAATGCGTCTCCTGCTGTGCGTCGGTCGCGGTACGGCGTGGACTGGGGCATGTGGTCTCCCGGTGATGTGCGTCTGCGTGATACGTCCATGCTTGACGTCGCGATGCCAGCGAGCAATGGGATGACGGCGTCGCTGACCGTGGCGTGATCGGTCATTTCCGGTGCATAGCCAGGAACTGCCTGACTTTTCCGCGGGGCACCTGACCGGCGGGCTGCCTAGATCACCTCGGCGCGCGCTCGCGTCGGCTCCATACGTGTGAGGAGTTGCTCCACGTCAATGCGGGCGATCCGCGTCGCACAGTCGCTGATGCCGTACGGCAGCACGAGGGTGCCGCGATAGATCAGTCCGCCGCAGGAGTAGACGACGTTGGGGACGTAGCCGCTGCGCTCATCCTCCTGGGGCGCGACGAGTGGGCCCGGGTATGCGCCGATCACCCGGGACGGATCATTGAGGTCGAGCAGGATCGCGCTGATGACATATCGGCGCATCGGACCGGTGCCATGGGTGAGGACGAGCCACCCTGAATCCGTCTCCAAGGGGGGCCCGCAGTTGCCTACGTGGATGAGTTCCCAGGGCTCGGTGGCCACGTGATACGTCACATAGTCGTCCCAGTGGTACCCGTCCACCGAGTACGCGATCGAATTTGACTCCCGGTCCCACCGGGACAGCGCGACGTGCATCCCGTCGACGTTTCGAGGGAAGAAGGCCACGCCCTTATTGCGCACGGCGGTGCCTGACATCGGCATAGAGGTAAAGGCTCGGAAGTCTGCTGTCTCAAGAATCCGTGAGACGACATGCATGCCGTCGAATCCTGTGTAGGAGGCCCGGTAGAGCACTTGCCCGAGTTCATCGGTGAAGCGCGTGATGCGTGCATCCTCCATGCCGCGGCGCTCGTCGGTCGATGTCGGCCACAGCACTCTCTCGCTGAGATCCGTGCTCGGATCGAAGTCGACTTCGTAACTGCTCGTGCTCAACGAGTGAAGGAGCGTGGTGAAGGCCTCGTGGTCCTCCTGGGGCACGGGATTGGGCAGTGCGCTCAATCGGGAAATGAGCTCCTCGGGAGTGAAGGTGTCGGGCAGCATGCCCAGGACGAACTGCAGGTCGGAGGAATCCAGTCCGGCGTCGACGACGGCCTGCTGGAGGATTCGACGGCGCAGCGCTGTGAAGCGCGTAGCCCGAGTGGACGCGAAGCGAGACGGCGGGTCGATCGTGATGCCGCCGTCGGGCTCCAAGGTGCCGGTGCGGAAGATGAGCGATGAGATGTGCCCTTCGCCCACGGCGCGAATACTCATGACCACGCGAAGCGCCCCCGGGGTGGTGCCTGTCTGATCCGGGTGGATCGTGAGGGAGGGATTGAAGTAGGCGGTGGACTCGAAGGCGTACTCCTGCGTGAGGTACGCCCCGATGAGTGCTCGCCGGGAGTGAGACGTTCCGTTCCCGTGATTCACGAGCCCTGCGACGGCCGCGTAGTGCTCAAGAAGGTGCCGCTCGAGGTGCCGGTGGCGCGTGCCAAAGTCCGTGAGCACGTGTGACAGCGTCTGCTCGACCTCCTCCTCGCTCAGCGCCATGCATCGATCGATGAGCTCACGTGCGCGCGATGTGCCGCGAATCAACTCCTCCTCGCCCGGGATGAAGAGCCTGCACAGCACGCGGTTCGGGTCGCCCTTCAGCACGATGTCCGTCCGGTCGACGATGTCCATCACGCTGCCCGCTGCGCCTCGTAGTACTCGCGCATCTGGCCGACAGTGGACAGATAGGCCAACGTGGACTCGGCCCCGCAATTGGGGTTGTGGCCGTCAGCCGTCAGCCCGTCGAAGCCGGCCCCGGTCCGGGGATCGTGCATCCACACGCCGACATCGTTGAGGCCGTAGAACCACAGGGCGGCCTCACGGGCGGAGTCCAGCCAGTAGGAGTCCGACGTCGTATCGAATGCGTAGATGCAGGCGTCGACCAGGTGAGCGATCTCCAGGGGCTGTTGGTCGAAGGAGGGGAGCGGATCGCCCGGCTTCCATCCAGCATTGCCAATGGGGGAGATGTGGTCCCCTCGCCGCTGGACGCGCAGAAGCCACTGCAGCATGTCGAGGCCCTGCTCCAAGGTGTCGCTCTCGTCGAGTTGGCGTCCGGCGGCGACGACCGCGTGGGGAATGATCGCGTTGGCGTAGGTCAACCTCTCCTCAGGCCAGGGCACGGCCGGGTGATGGCGCTTCAGTGCGAGATTGCGTGTGTCCGCGAGCAGGTCCAGCGACGACGTGTTGTACGGGAAGCGGCGCAGATACTCGATCGCGCCGAGACAGCCGTGAGCCATGGATCGTAGAAAGGGGCTTCGCTGTCCGCTGGAGAGGCGGAATGCTGCCACGGCGCGTTCGAGCTGCTCCAGCTCGCTGCTCCGGCCGACGACGGTGCCCCAGGCCCACAGGGCTCGACCCCAGTGATCACCGATCTCGGGCTCACCGTTCCACGATCCGTCAACTCCCTGACGGTTGACGATCGACCCGTCAGGGTGCTGCGCGCCATCGAGGAAGTCAAGGTAGATATCGGCCAGGGCGCCGACATGTTTCGGCGGGGCCGGATCGCGTGCGACCACGATGAGGGCGCGAGCGACGTCGTCCACGCAGTAGCCGTGATCCGGCAGCGGCTCTTGACCCTCGCAGTGCTCGAAGAGGCCACGCGGCGTAGTCAGGTTGATCAGATGCGTGTAGTTCATGCCACCGCCAATCGAGAAGGAGTGGAGATATCGATGGGATGGCCGCGGCGGAGTTGGTCGGCAAGATCAAGGTAGGTCGCTCCGACGCTGTCCCAGGCGAGATGGGCCGACAGGTCGCGGCTTCGCTGGCGCATGCGCTCACTCGCCTCGCCATCTCGCAGGATTCCCTCGAGCGCATCGGCGATGGCGATCGGGTCCTCATGATCGACGAGCACGCCGGCACCATCACTGAGCAACTCGCTGGCGTGGGGGAATCGGGTGGCGACCACCGGCCCACCCGCGGCGATGGCTTCGACGAGTACGCCTGACGTGATCTGGTCCCTCGAGTCGTAGGGGAGAAGGAAGGCGCTCGCCTCGCGGATCAATTCAGCCAGCTTTGCATCGCTCAGGTAGTCATCGGTGAGTCGCACGCGGTCAGAGACTCGAAGGCGATCCGAGAGATCGACGAGACCTTGCCGGTAGGCCTCGCCCTCAGCCCGTCGGACGTTGGGATGCGTGGCGCCGGCGATGACGTAGTCGGCATGCACGCCGCGATCGCGCAGCAACGCGATGGCGCGGATGCCCCATTCCAGCCCCTTGCCCTGACCGAGCAGGCCCCAGGTGAGGATCCTCGGCGCGCCGTCACGGTTGGTGTGTCGCCGGCGTTGCCAGAGCGCAACGGCACCGTGGGGAATCATCGCCAGGCTGCCCGATCTCACGGCGAAATCCCTTCGCAGCCGACGGTACGCCGAGTGCGAGAGCGCGACGACCGCGTCCGAGAGATCGAGAATCTGCTGGAGTGCTCGCCGCTGGCCGCCCGTGGCCACCGCAGGCACGGTGTGGAGCACCGTGATGACGGGTGCGGCAAGTGAGGCGATAAGGTCCACGATCCCGATGCCGTCGTCGCCGTCCCAGATACCGAACTCATGCTGGAGGATGACCGCGTCGAAGGAGTTCAGTAGGTGCGAGGTCACCGGGAGATCCTGGGAACCGCGGTGACGATGCAGCACAACTTCGTGTGCTGTCGTCCCGGGCCCTGCAGGCAGGTCCACGATCTCGACTGGGGCACCCGAGTGGATGAGGGATCGTGACAGAGACTCCGCGAAGGTCGCGATGCCGCACTGGGTTGGGGGATAGGTGCTGACCATGGCGATCCGGGGAAGCACGAATACTCCTTTCATGGCAGGTCCGACGTGCCCGGGATGGGCGTCGCGGTGACAACGACGTTCGAGAGGTAACTGCCCGCGGCGGAATCGAATGCCCCACCACAGGTGATGAGCACGAGTCGATGTGGGCCGTAGCGGGTGAAGACCCTGGCGGCTTCGCTCGGGAGATTCGCCTTGTCGATGAACTCGACCGAATCGACTCGGAAGTCGTAGCGGGTCCCGTCACGCCCGGAGACCGTGATGGTCGACCCGATCGGAAGTTCCTCGATCGCGTACAGGGCACCCGAGCCCTGGCTCGCCGAATCCCGATGGCCAACGATGACGGTCGAGCCCTGTCGTGCGGCAAGCCGCCTACTGCCGTCGAACCAGCCCGTGAGGAGGACATCCTCGGGCACGACGACCGCACCGTCGCTATCCATGGACGTCCGCTGGACGGTGCTCTCGATCCCGAGATCGGGAATGTCGAGGGACATGGGCTCGCGCAACGGTGCGGGTGTTCGTCGGGACTGGACAGCATCCCCTTGAGGCTGGACATCGATCCCCTGAGGGGACGGTGCCGCGTCCCCCGTGGTGACCTCGGGTGGCTTCGCCTGCTGCGATTGCCCGCGGGACGGCGGGACGACCGGATCGCCATCGGTAGCCCGCGCCGCGCTCCGCTGCGGCGTCCGCCTGTCATCGCGATGTGCGATGGCTGCCAGCGGCTGGCTCCCCTCCGGAGGGAGGGGAGCCGCCGTCGAGCCGGGAAGGGCACCTGCCGTGACTGTGGCGGCGACAGCAGTGGCCGCTACCGCAACGGCGAGGGTGCTCCACCTTTGCTCAGGCTTCACCGTTCGTCACGTGCCCAGATGAGCTGGCGGAATGACGCCGCGCTCAACGCGAGGAAGGACAGGACGGCGAGCCACAGCCAACCGGACTTCGGTGCCCCCTGGCCGGTGAGATCACCGGGGCCGCCACCGGCAGGAACACTCTGCGGGTATCCGCCGGTCGGTGGATTCGGACTCGTCGTGATGACGGGCGCCGGCGATGTCGTGACCGGTGCTGGGGAGGTCGTGACGGGTGCTGGGGAGGTCGTGACGGGCGCCGGCGAGGTCGTGACGGGCGCCGGCGAGGTCGTGACGGGCGCCGGCGAGGTCGTGACGGGCGCCGGCGA